>Ga0070741_10000455_pt1 | contig 149839 bp, 127 predicted proteins | sample Coa_R1_4_FD_66440 | JGI IMG/M metagenome (GOLD analysis project Ga0070741, IMG submission 66440) | Surface soil microbial communities from Centralia Pennsylvania, which are recovering from an underground coalmine fire - Coalmine... | ecosystem: Environmental > Terrestrial > Soil >... | reverse complement strand
GCACCTGAGGCCGCCGCTGGAATCGCGTCAGCGTGGGAATTCCCTTTGCCCTCGAAACCCAGAATGGCCGAGCAGACAGTGCCACCTGCATAAAAGCCTATTGCCCCGCCGAGCAGTACGCCGCTCTTCTATTAGTGTTTATTCGTGGTTCAACTGCAATATTCCGGCTAAGGCACCTCGAAAACCGAGTAGAAGCGCTGGGGCGCGCCGTTGGTGGCGGTATCCAACCAGGACGTTGTTGATCCGGCGGCAATATTGTCGATTCCGAAATCAACCCAGTTCGCGTCCGTCAGATTGTTTTTGTAGGCTACGTGAAAATTCGCGCCCGCCGTGCTCGGCCATGTGAGCATCATGCCCGCCGGATTCCCGTGCAGCGAGATGCCGCCGGCGTCATTGCCTTCGATAACGACCGTGTCGCTGAGCGGATCACCAAGATTGTAGGCCGCGTCACTCGACAGGGATAGCGATGCGCTTTTCCCATTGGGCACAGGCTGGAGGATGGACGGGTAAACCAGCAGATTGGCGGAAGCAGCGCCTGCCGGAATTACAATTGTGCTGGGAACGGGCGCCGGAGAAAACCCATAGTTGGTTCCCGGAACCGCCGTCCCGCCCAACAGAAAATGGACCGCCAAATCCCCGTTCGTGTCGCTCCGGGTGATGGTAAAGACCCCCGGCGCTCCGCTGCTGGCACTAGCATAGCGAGTGGTGGCCGCGACGGTTACAGTCGGCAAACTGGCGGGGCCAATGGTCTCAGTCGCAAAAATTCCCTGGCTCGCGTTGGTGTAAGTGCCGCTGCCGCTGGTTTCCAGCTTCACCGCCCGCACCATGTAGGTGTAGGTCCCGGGTGAAACGCCGGGGTCGCTGAAGTTGTTGCCCTCGATCAAGGCAGCACTCAAGCGAACAAAAGGTCCCGCGACATTCGTCGCGCGATAGACATGATAACCCAGCACCGTGTCAGTGGAAGCAGTCCAATTTAGGTCGACGCCGTTGGAATTGGCTGCCAGGGTCAAGCTTGAAGGCGGCCCGACCATGTGCATGCGCAACGTGGGATCGCCCATGAGCGCCACGTGGATCTCACCGGCCGCATAATTAGTTGCGGTTTGATACAATCCGTTCGTCCCGTTGTTCTGCGTCAATCGCGCGCCGTAGCCAATCGTTTGACCCAGCGCCATGTGATGGCAAAACCAGTGAGGACAGCCGCTCCAGGCGCAAGTCAGCCCGTAAGTCGGAGTGGCCAGGAAGGCGCGCATCAAATCGTCTTGTGAATCGAAGTCCCCAAACCAACTGCCGAAGACCAGGACAAAGGTCGCCTGGATGTTGGAACTCACGACGTCCGCGCTGGTGCCGTTGTAGTATTGTCCCTGGTTGCCGATGCCGCTGATGCTGTTCCAATCTCCGCCACCACAACTGTAGGCCCACAGGTAACCATTGGTCGCCAGCGTGGGAATCCAGGTCCCGAGATTGGGCAGGGTCGCGATGTTCGTCGCGCCAAAAAAAGGCGCGAAATTGCGCCAGCCGCTCGCGGCATACGCATAACCCCCGTCAATGCCAAAATAATCCCCAATTATCGCCCGCCGGGGCAGATCGATCGACTTGCAGCGAAAGGCGTGGTCCTTGTTGAGATAATTGCGAAGCAATTCCAATTCATTCGGTATCGTGGGGGCCGAGTTGACCAGAGTTTGGCCCGGCAGGTTCGCCAGATCGACCCGACCCACCATTAGCTCCACGGCGCCGGGCACGTAGGATTGGTCGAATTTGCCATCGCCCGGAACATTGCGATTGCGAGGGTCGCTGGCATTGGGGTCGTTCACCCCCGTGTCCGTCCAGACGCCGTTCATGTCCCCGTAATAAACGTCGGCCGACCATGCGCCCTTGTGTTGGGGATCATGGCCGTCCGGCACGATGTCCCCTGAGTAGGGGACAGGCACATGGCCGAACAGGAAGACCGTGTTGACGTTGTTGGTGTCGGCTTCGTAAAGCGATCGGATGGTGGCCTTGACGCTGGTGACCGTGTCGGTGCGATTGACATTCACGCGCAAGACACTCCAACCGTCCCCAACCAGATCCTGCTGCAAACGATCCAATTCGAAAGCCAGTGCCGCAGCGTAAGTATTGTCCACCACCAGGATCACTTTTCCGCGGTATTCCACCAGCGGTGCGTTGATGCCCGCGTAGATGTAACCGTATCCATTGTAGTTGGCCGTTTTTCTAATGATTTGGTATTCATACGTCCCGCCGTTGGTGACATTGGTGTCCGTGTAGCCCAACGCCGAGCCGGGCAGCACGGTTCCCGCGCCCCAATTGGCAGCCGTGAAAGTCTTGCGATAAACCACGTAGCTGTTGACCGGGTCGAACAGGATATCATCGGCCCAGCTAAGGGCGATTTGAGGCGGAGCCGCTTGGACGGTTGCACTGACTTGAACTGCGTATTCCCAGGTGCCTTCGATTGCGCCCGCCGGCGAAGGGGGGAAGGTCAATAGCCAAAGCAACAGCCAGCCTGCCCGGGAAATCGAGATCCCGCACGGAACAATCCTTGAACACGGATGCATGGGCGCGAAACTCCGCCATGGAGTGGACGCTCTCAATGGGGACTATACCCAGCCGGGGCAAAATTGACGTGGCGAACGCCTTGCAGCAGAGTGCTGTGCGTCATCAAAGGAAAATCCATGAAGCCATCGCGCTGTCTCCGCTTGTTCAAATCAATGCCCGGACTGATCTGTTTCGCCGGGTTTGCCTGGTCCGCAGTCCTCTCAGCGCAGGGCCTGCCGCCCTGGATGAACACCTCGCTGACGCCCGGCCAGCGGACGAGCCTGCTCATGGCCCAGATGACGCTCGATGAAAAAATCGCCATGCTGCATGGCGTGAGTGGATCTTATGCGGGCAATATTACCAATAACACGCGCTTGGGCATTCCCGCCTTGAACCTGCAGGACGGCCCCGCGGGAGTCGGAGACGGAGTGCAGCAAGTTACCGCCCCGCCAGCCCCAATTGCCCTGGCGGCAAGTTGGGACATTGGACTGGCTCGCCAATACGGCGCCCTTATTGGCGCGGAGGCGCACGGGAAAGGCGTTCACGTCATCCTGGGCCCGGTGTTGAACATGGCGCGCGTGCCACAAGGCGGACGAAGCTTCGAGAATTTCGGCGAAGACCCTTTCCTTTCCTCGGCCGTGGCGGCGGCGGACATCCAGGGCATTCAAAGCCAGGGCGTCATCGCCACCGCCAAACATTTCGTTTGCAATGACCAGGAAACGGACCGCGGTTACGAAAACTCCATCGTGGACGAGCGCACGCTTCAGGAAATTTATTACGCGCCCTTTCGAGCTTCGGTGCGCGCGGGCGTCGGCGCAATCATGGGCTCATATAACCGGCTCAACGGTTGGTACGCCTGCGAGTCGCGGCAGTTGGGGGCGGTGTTGCAGGTGATGGACGGCTTCGGTGGTTTTATCATGACCGACTGGAACGCCGACTTCGGAACGACCACCGCGGCAAATAACGGCCTTGATCTTGAAATGCCCGACGGCACGCGATTTGGCGGCGATTTGGAAACCAACGTCCTGTCCGGCGTGGTGGCCCAGGCGCAACTGGATGACATGGTCCGGCGCGTCCTCACCGCGATGTTTCGCTTCGGCATCTTTGACAATCCGGCGGGCGATTTAAGTTCCAACGTGACCAGTGCGGCGCACACTCAATTCGCCCGCGATGCGGCGGCACAGTCGATGGTCCTGCTCACGAATGCAAACGGCCTGTTGCCGCTCAATACTGCGACCATCCATTCCATCGCGGTAATTGGCTCGGCGGCGAGTACGATCGACATCGCCACCGGAAGCGGTTCGGGGGAGGTGTATTTGCCTTATTACAACCTGCCTTTGGATGCCATTGCCAGCCGCGCCGGCTCGAGTATTACCGTCAACTACAGCCAGGGCGACGGCGGGTTCGTAACACAGGCCGTGCAACTCGCCCAATCTTCGGACATCGCCGTGGTCTGCGTTGGTGAGCAGACCGGGGAGGGAACCGACCGCACCAATCTAGACCTGTCCGGCGACAAGGATGCCCTGGTCAGCGCCGTGGCCGCCGCCAACCCGCGCACCATCGTGGTGCTTTATGTGGATGCGGGCACAGTCATGCCCTGGCTGGCTCAGGTGCCGGCCGTGCTGGTGGCGTGGTATCCGGGCCAGGAAAACGGCAATGCGCTCGCCTCCGTTTTGTTCGGCGATGTTAATCCGTCGGGCAAATTGCCGGTGACCTTTCCGGCCGCGACGAACCAGGTGCCGGCCAATACGCCCGCCCAATACCCCGGGACAAACGACCAGGTCAATTATTCCGAAGGATTGCTGATGGGATATCGCTGGTACGACGCCTCCAACGCGCCGCCGCTTTTCCCTTTTGGACACGGCTTGTCCTACACCACTTTTGCGTACGGCCGTTTAACCATGGGGCAAGTAAGTCCATCCGGGCAAGTGGCAGTAGGATTCGGCGTAAAAAATAACGGCAGCCGCTCTGGCGCGGAAGTGGCGCAGCTTTATCTCGGTTTTCCCGCCGGAGCGGGTGAACCACCGAAACAACTTAAGGGATTCCAGAAGTTCAGTCTGGCGCCGGGCGAGATCGCTCATCTGAATTTCACCCTCAACTGGGAAGACCTGGCTTGCTGGAGCCCCACTCTGCATCAATGGACGGTGCCGCTGGGCACGTTCCAGGTCATGGTGGGTTCTTCTTCGCGGGACATCCGTCAGACGGACTTCTTTGTGGTTTCGTCGCCAGTGCCCTCCAGTGGCCTCGCTAATCAAGCATTATACCAGCCTGTGAGCGTCTCATCGATTCTTAACACCAATTCTCCAGGCACTGCCGCCGTGGATGGTGATCCCACGACCGGTTGGAGTTCACTCACCAACGGCGCGCAATCGATCACCGTGGATCTGGGTGCGGTAAAGCCGCTGGCGCGCGTTCGCTTGAATTGGGCCACAAATTTTGCCCGCGCCTACCAGATCATGACCTCCACCGACAGCAACCAATGGGCGGGCATCTACACCACGACCAACGGGGCGGGCGGCATCGAAGATTTGGTTGTGGCCGGGTCGGGCCGATACGTGCAACTGAACGCGACCCAAAGCGCCACCGGAGCGGGTTATTCGTTGCAGGAATTCGAGATTTATTCGCCGGAAGTCCAGCTCATGCCGCAGCTTACTCTGGCTCGCACGCCCACCAACACCCTGGTCGCGTCCTGGCCGGCAACGTGGGGCGGGGCCGTTCTGCAACAGAACATCGAATTGGACTGGGGCAATTACACGCTGCAACAGAATGCCGACTTGACCACCCCGAATTGGACGCCCGTCAATAATCTGCCGGTTACCGTCGGCGGAACGAACCTCACGACCCTTCCAATCCCTCCCGCCAGGCAATTCTATCGCCTGAAATCGCCGTAGTCGTTCTGTTTAGCGCGAACGCATGAGCGTGCGTCGCATATCAGCCTTCCACATCGCGGCACCTGCCATCGAGTTGGGCGGCAATCCGGGCAACGGCGTCTGCGGAAAGGCTGGAAGGGCGGCTGGTTGAACTGAGCGAATGAAGCTGGTACTCGTTCAGAACTTCAACGCCGTTGCTCGCCTCGCGGCGGACAAGCCAGCCAGGCAGGGCCAGGACCGGCGTTACGGGAACGTGGGCTTCGAGCGCATCGGTTAGAAACTGGCTTAATCGATCGGCCTGACGTTGCGCCTGGCCGAGCATCTCCCGGTCGTAGTAGCGCGGGAACTGGAGGCCTTCGCCGTCATAAACGACTTCGTGCGGACGTTGAGTGCGGCAGAATGGGCCTTTGCGCCGGCACTTGGTTTCCACGGCGTACACGCCGGACGGGGCAACAACCACATGATCGATGTTCCAATCCGCCGCAAGCGGAAAGTCGTGAAAAACCCGGCAGTTGTCGGCAACGAGGTGATTCAGTTCCCCGCCGACGGCCTTTTCCCCGCTGAGAGCGAGCCGCAAGTGACGGCGTTGACCGAGCAAACGGGCCAGTCTTACGAAAACCCACGTATAGGCGATTACAGCCACCGCAAGGTGCGGAACCCAAATCGATGGCGGGGGATTGATGACATTCCGGATCGAGAAGAAATAGGAAGCGCCGAGGATGGGAAGCAGGGCGAAGCCCAAACCGGCCAGATCCTGAATCTGCCTGTCCAACCGCTCGATTTTCTTCCGGGTGGATTCGCCGGGCTTGTGGAGCGACTTTTCCCGATCGGGCCACTGCGCACCCCTGGCCGCATCCCAACCACGCCACAGCCGAACCACGATCGCGAGCAGTCCCAGCGGCAGGATCGAGAGGAGCGGGAAGAGGATTTGAATCATCAGGACGGGTTTAGCGGGCTTTCGACGGCGTTGGCAAAGGGCCGGCGAGGCTTTCTGGCCCGCAGCAGTCGAATCAAGCGCAGGGAAAACGCAGCGATGCCGGCTGAGGCGAGGGTCACGATTACCTTCCAGACCGGGTGCAGCGACCCGTAAGTCCGGCCGACGAGAAAGGCAACAAAGATCAGTTCGGCCAATCCAAGCAGGACGATGGCGGTGGGGGCAATGCGGTCATTGGTCTGGACGGCTTCGCGGTATTCGTGGGTCGTTTCGGACGGTTCATCGAATACGGGCAGGCCAAAGCTTGTGAAATCCGTGGCGCGCTGGCCAAGGCGGGTGAGTTCCAGCCTGAACCAGGCACGGGAGGCGGCGGCAAAGGATTGGGAAGATTGGGTGATCATGGACGTGGGCGTTTGCACCAGAGCGGGTTTCCCGGCGTCAAGCCTGCATCGACCACTACGGCATACCGGCCTGCGGCGATGTTATTGAGAAAACGCAAGGTCATTGGGGCGATGGAAGCTTAAAGCGTGCCTCTGACTGCAGCCCCGGATTGCTCGAAATCGCATTATGAGTGTCGGTAGCCGCGTCTAAATATGGGACACTGTCGTCTTTTTTTGAGCAGGCAGAAGGTGCGGCTGTCAACTCCCCGTAACGTGAATATAAGCGTGGCGACGAGCGTCTTTATCTTCGCGTGTTCGCGTTTAACCGTTTAGAATCAACCACTTATGCCGGGTGTCATTGAGTCCATCCCGGAACTTAAGTTTTTTTAATGATTGGTTGACGAGAGTACTTTCTTTTGGGAGAATGTGAGACTGTACTTTCGCTGTATAAGAACTGCAACAAATATGGTCAAAACCAAAGGTAAGCGGACGGCCGCCAAAGCTGTCCACCACAAAACTGGCCGGAAGAGTCCCGGTCGGACGCTTTCCGCAACCACCGAAGCCGCCACCAACCACAAAACCAACGGTGTGCCCCATCGCAACGGCAACGGTGCCACGCCTTCCGTGGCCGCTCCCGGGACAGTTGTGCCTGGCGCTCCCCTTGACCCCAAGCTGGACGCCGGCACTATCAAAACCAAATCGGGCGTGGATTTGACGGAAAAGGTCCGCGAATTGGTATTGCTCGCCAAAGAGCAAGGGCACCTGACCTATGACGATATCAACGACGCCCTGCCGGAAACCGTCGTTACGCCGGAGGACCTGGACCAGATTTACACCAAGCTGAACAACCTCGAAATCGAGGTCGTCGACCCGGCGGAAGTGGATCGCGTCAAACAGCCGGAAGCCGAGGAGGAAGAGGAAAAGGGCCGGCTCGATATTCTGGATGATCCCGTCCGCATGTACCTTCGCCAGATGGGTAAGGTGCCCCTGCTCACCCGCGAGCAGGAAGTCGCCATCTGCAAACGCATCGAGGAAGCCGAAAACGAGCAGAAACGCATCATTTACAGCTTCGGTTTCGCCGCCAAGGAGCACATTGCCCTGGCCGAGAAACTCATCTCCGAGCCGCCCAAGGAACGATTCGACCGCGTCATCGTGGACAAAAAGGTCGAGAGCCGGGAGCGCCATCTGAAGATTCTGCGCCAACTGGTCAAGAAGGTCCGCGAGTTGGACCAGAAAGTGGACGAGAAATATGCCGAGTGGCAGGAAACCTCCAAGGTTGCCACCAAGGAAAAGCTTTTCGCCGAGTTCAAGAAGCTCGACAAAAAACTTCAGGACAGCTTCCCGAAGTTTTACTACAAGCAGAAGGTCATCGAGGAAATGGTGCTCGTCACGCAGAATATCCATGACAAAATCCAGGCCAGCCTGCGGGCCATTACCGACACCGAGCGCCTGCGCAAATCGGATCACCAACAGTCCATCCTCAAATCCGAGCGGCAGAAGATCAAGGCGCTGGAGGAATTTGCGCGCATGCCGTATGACGCCTATCTGAAGGCTTACGAACAATTGAATCAGTTTGCCGCCAAGGCGCACCAGGCCAAGACCGAAATGGCCGAGGCGAACCTCCGGCTCGTCATTTCCATCGGCAAGAAATACACCAACCGCGGCCTTGCTTTTCTGGACATCATCCAGGAAGGCAACATGGGCCTCATGAAGGGCGTCGAGAAATTTGAATACCGCCGGGGTTACAAATTCTCGACCTATGCCACGTGGTGGATTCGCCAGGCCATCACCCGCGCCATCGCCGACCAGGCCCGCACCATCCGCATCCCGGTGCACATGATCGAAATCATCGGCAAGCTGATGCGGGCGCAAAAGCAATTGCTCCAGGAATTTGGCCGCGAAGCCACTCCCGAGGAAATCGCTGATGAAATGCAGCTCTCGGTCGAGCGTGTCAAAGCCATCCTCAAGATGGCCCAGCAGCCCATCTCCATGCAGGCCACGGTGGGCGACAGCGACGATGCGTGCTTCGGCGATTTCATCGAAGACAAAGCCGCGGAAAATCCGTCCGAAATGACCAGCTACAGCCTGTTGAAAGACAAGCTGAGCGACGTGCTGGCCACGTTGACCGAGCGCGAACGCCGCATCGTGGAACTGCGTTTCGGCCTCGTGGATGGTTACGCCCGCACCTTGGAAGAAGTGGGCAAGCAATACAAGGTCACGCGCGAGCGCATCCGCCAAATCGAGGCGAAAGCCCTGCGCAAGCTGCGTCACCCCACGCGCGTCCGCCACCTCAAAGGCTTCCTCGAAGTAGCTGAGGCGGCGTAGGATTCAAGAGTTTCGGGAACTCGTCGCTACGAAGCACTTTGCAGGCAGAGCGCAGAGCTCCTGCTCCACTTGGTGCAATTTGGTGTTTGAAGCAAGGCAGCTCCGAAAATCTTGGGCCGCGCTCTTTTACTTGGGCGTTGCGCCTCCATTTTTCGCCGCCTCCTTCGCGCACTTCAAAAACTTCTCCGCCGCCGCATTCATTCCCGCCGGCGCCCACGCCGCTCCGACCACAAACGGCTCCGGCGTGGGCGAAAGCGGCAAAAGTTTCAACCGCGGCCCCGCGAAACAAGCCAGCGATTCCGGCGCCAGCGCCACCCCGCACCCGGCTTCGATGGCCGCGATCAGGCTCGAGACGCTGTCGTGTTCCTCCGCGATGCGCGGCTTGCCTTTGCTGCCGGCGAACAGGTCCGCCAGATATTCGTGATACTCGGGATACTCAGCGCGGCTGTAGGCAACCAGCGGTTCCCGCGCCGCCTCGGCCAGCGTTACGCTCCGCTGCTGCGCAAGCCGATGGTTCGGCGGCACCGCCAGCCGCAAGGAGTCGCGCAACAACTCCTCGAACCGCAGCCCGCGCAACATTGCGCGCGTCGGGCGCACGAGCAGGGCGATCTGCAATTTCCCCTCGCGCAGCCGGGCGAGCATCTCTTCGGTGGACAAATCGTGCAGTTTTACCCGCATCCTGGGCAGCTCGGTTTGAAACGCCCGCAGCGTCGGCGGCAGGATCCGCGCCGTAAGCGACGGCGCATAACCGACGTGCAATTCGCCGCTCGTCCCGGTAGCCACGGCGCGTGCCGCTTGCACGCCCTCTTCGACACGTTGCAGCGCCGCGCGTGCTTCGGTTAAAAAAGCGTGGCCCGCTTCCGTCAGCCGCACCGATTTCGCGCTCCGTTCCAAAAGCAGAAACCCAAGCTCCTCTTCCAAATCACGGATTTGCCGGCTCAACGCCGGTTGCGACACATGCAGCTTCAATGCCGCCCGCGAAACATTTTCAGCTTCAGCCACGGCGATGAAGTAACGGAGGTGTCGCAATTCCATGCGGCATGCAGCATACCTTTGAAGCATGCTGAGGCAAGAAACATAGTCTTTCCGCGCACCGCCATGCGTGTGCGATCTTGATGCCATGATGAATATACGAAAAGCAAACGAACGGGGCCACGCCAACCATGGGTGGCTGGACACTTACCACACTTTCAGTTTCGCGAATTACTACGATCCGCAATGGATGGGTTTCAGCAGCCTGCGCGTGATCAACGACGACCTGGTCCTGCCCGGAATGGGTTTCGGGACGCATCCGCATCGCGACATGGAGATCATTACTTACATCCTGAGCGGTTCGCTCGAACACAAGGATTCCATGGGCAATGGCCGCGTCATTCGCACTGGCGAAGTGCAATACATGGCCGCCGGCACGGGCGTTCAGCACAGCGAGTTCAACTCCTCCAAGGATGAGGCGGTTCACCTGCTGCAGATCTGGATTATGCCCGACCAAAAAAGCGTGAAGCCGCGTTACGCGGAGAAGTCCTTGAAGGATGCCACCCCGGGCAAGCTGCACCTGGTCACGAGCAAAGCCGGACGCGACGGTTCCATCGCCATCCACCAGGACGCCGACCTTTGGTTGGGCAAACTCGGCGCGGGCGATCGGGTCACGCATAAACTGGCGTCCGGACGCAGCGCCTGGGTCCACGTGGCCGAAGGCGAAGTGACGCTGAACGGCAAAAGCCTGTCGGGCGGCGACGCCGCGGCTGTCAGCAAGGAAAGCACATTGGAACTGAGTGCGACCAAACCGGCTCAGGTCCTGTTGTTCGATCTCAACTGAGCAGCCAGCTTGGGCCATTGCCCGGGAGCGCATGCGCCTTCTCGCGCTGTGGCTGGCCCTCGCCAGCCACACGAGAGGAGGGCGCATCGCCCCAGCGCGGCTTCCCGCTTGCGACTGGCCTGAAATTCTTCCATAGTAGGTTCATAATTAAACAATGAATACTACTCCCATTCGTGTCGCGGTGACCGGCGGTGCCGGGCAAATTGGTTACTCTCTGCTGTTTCGCATCGCATCCGGCGCGATGTTTGGGCCGCAGCAACCAGTCATTCTGCATCTGATCGAAATTGAACCCGCCCTGCCCGCGCTCAACGGTGTGGTGATGGAACTGGACGATTGCGCCTTCCCGTTGCTCCAGGGAGTGGTGCCCACCGCCAGTTTGGATGAAGGTTTTCGCGGGGTGAACTGGGCGTTGCTCGTCGGCAGCGTGCCGCGCAAACCCGGCATGGAACGCAAGGACTTGCTTGGCATCAACGGCAAGATTTTCATCGGCCAGGGCAACGCCATCCAAAAGAACGCCGCCAGCGACGTCCGCGTGCTCGTGGTCGGCAATCCGTGCAATACCAACTGCCTCATCGCCATGAACAACGCGCCCCAGGTTCCGCGCGATCGCTGGTTCGCCATGACCCGCCTGGATGAAAACCGCGCCAAGTCGCAGTTGGCCAAAAAAGCGGGCGTTCCGGTGACGAGCGTCACCAACATGGCCGTGTGGGGCAATCATTCCGCCACCCAGTACCCGGACTTCACCCACGCCAAGATCAACGGCCGCCCTGCCACCGACATCATCCCGGACCGGGCCTGGCTGCAAGGCGAGTTCATCAGTTCCGTGCAACAACGTGGCGCCGCGGTGCTCAAAGCCCGGGGCTTGTCCAGCGCCGCCAGCGCCGCCAATGCCATCGTCGATTCCGTCGCCTCCATCGTTAACCCCACACCTGCCGGCGACTGGCACAGTGTCTGTGTTAGCACTGACGGCAGTTATGGCGTGGAGAAGGGGCTTATCAGTTCCTTCCCGGTTCGCAGCGACGGCCGCAAGCTGGAAATCGTCCAGGGCCTTTCGGTGGATGAATTCAGCCGGTCCAAAATCGACCTGACCGTGGCGGAATTGAAGGAGGAAAAAGCGCTGGTGGCGGATTTGCTGCCGAAGTTATAGCATCCGGGGCGTGGCCCGACTGCTTTCGGAAGTTCCCCGAGTCCGCCCCAACCCGGCAGGGCGAAAGAAAATAGCCCACCGATTTATATTTATCGGTGGGCAACCAAGCGCGTCAGCATAAGTCCCCCAGGGACGGCAGAACCGCCGCCACCGCTTTCGGATTTCAGCTCTCCAAATATGCGGGGACAAACTCTCACGCTTTACGCTCCCCGCTCCACACCCTTCACCGCCCGAACAAACGCCCGCATCTTCCGCTCATCCTTCTTCCCCGGCGACGCTTCCACTCCGCTTGAAACATCCACGCCGTACGGCTTCACCTTCCGGACCGCTTCCGCCACGTTCTCCGGCGTCAACCCGCCGGCGAGGAAAATGGGACGGCCGAACTTCTGCGCCTCAATCGCCAGGTCCCAATTGAACGTCGCGCCCGTGCCGCCTTTTTTGTCCCCCGCAAAAGTGTCCAGCAGCCAGGCATCCGTGCGATAATCCGGCAGCGCCTTCAGCGATTCCGCATCCCGAATGGGAAACGCCTTCATTGTCATCACGGGAAACCCCGCGCAATACTCCGGCGATTCCTCGCCGTGGAATTGCAGCAGGTTCAACCCACAGTCCGCAATGGCCCGCTGCACCAATTCCTCCGCCGCATTGACGAACACGCCCACCTTGATGACGAACGGCGGCAGTTCTCGCGCAATCTCCGCCGCCACCGCCGGCGGGACATGGCGCGGGCTCCCCTCATAAAACATCAAGCCCACCGCGTCCGCGCCCGCTTCCGCCGCCGCCAACCCGTCGCCGACACTCGTGATGCCGCAAATTTTTACGATCGCACCCATGCCGCGCTTACCATGACATCGGTTGTCCGAATCAACAAGCTGCAAGCGCATACGGGTACCGTCATTTTTCAAACGGGCTCTAAATGCCGTGCCCCTTGGCTGCAACCTTGCTGCGCTGTGCCGGGTGAACACCCAACTATTGTCCAGGCGCGGCTGCGGTTAAACTTCGGAGGATGGTCGGCCGATTAATTCTGTTGCGCTCCATTCCTGCAAGCCATTGCCGGCCGTCCCGAAGACAAATGAAACGACAACCAAAACCCGTCCCGCAAACCGCGTCCAGTTCAACGGACAACGGAGCCGAACAGCACGAGGCGGAGCAGGTGCGCGAACGGACGGCCATCAGCGCGAACATAGTTTATGATGCCATCCTGGCGGAGGGGGAAAACGAACTCCAGCGCTCGACCTCGGCGCTCGCGTTCTCCGGGCTGGCGGCGGGTTTGTCGATGGGGTTTTCATTTTTAACCCAGGCGCTTCTTCAATCCTACCTGCCCCGGGCCAGATGGGCCGAGTTGGTGGCCAAGCTGGGTTACTCAATGGGCTTTCTGATCGTCATTCTGGGACGGCAGCAACTGTTCACCGAAAACACGCTCACGCCGATCCTGCCGCTGCTAAAGCACCGGAATGCCTCCACTTTCGTGAATCTCCTCCGCCTGTGGGGAACGGTCCTGGCCTCGAATTGGATTGGCACCATGGCCTTCGCGTGGGTGCTCGCCCATTCCAGCGCCATCGAGGCCGACGTCCGGCCAAGCCTGCTGGCGATTGGACGCGAGGCGGCGAGCCATGATTTTATCAGCACCATGGTCAAGGCCATCTTCGCGGGCTGGTTGATCGCGCTGCTCGTCTGGCTGCTGCCCTTTGCGGAGGCGGCCCGGGTGGCCGTGATTTTCCTGATGACGTATCTAATTGCGTTGGGCTCCTTCAATCACGTCATCGCCGGCTCGGTGGATGCGTTTTACCTCGTGGCCAGCCATGACAAATCGTGGGGCGAATATCTCGGCAAATTCATGCTGCCCACGCTGCTCGGGAACATAATTGGCGGCGTCTCACTCGTGACCGCTCTTAATCACGCCCAGGTCACGGCCGGGAAAAATACTTGATTCAACGAGCGCGTGCGCGATTTCTCCCGACTCCAAGTCCGTAATCTCCGGGCATGACAACCCGCGCTGCGTGAGGCACCATTTTGAGCATCAACCTTTTCATACGGGTTGCGGGTTAAGGAAAAGGCCAGTTCCCCGGAGGAACTGGCCTTTCCAATTTAACGGGGCTAAATCCCAGCCGGCACAAACCAAAACGTCCGGCCGCTCCGCGCAAAGTTTATCGATTCTCATTTCAGGCCGTCTATAATGCCGTGATGAAAACCTGGCGCGCATTCCTTGCCATTCTGACTATCGCGGCCGGCTCCCTGAGGTCAGCCGCGCTCGCCGACACGGTGGACGACACCATCGCCGCCCAAATGCAGGCGCACCATATCCCGGGCTTGTCGCTGGCGATCATCGAGGACGGCAAAATCTGCAAGGCGCAAGGTTACGGATTGGCGGACAAAAATGCCAACCAGCCGGTAACGACCGCCACCTTGTTTCAGGCCGGCTCCATCAGCAAGGCGGTGGCCGCGTTGGGCGCGCTGCATCTGGTCGAGCAAGGGCGCCTGTCCCTCGACGCGGATGTAAACGACAAGTTGCAGTCGTGGAAAGTTCCTGAGAACGAGTTTACGAAGGACCAAAAGGTCACGCTGCGCCGAATCCTTAGCCACAGCGCGGGCTTGACCGTCCACGGTTTCCCCGGTTATGCCGTGGACGCTCCCATGCCCACGCTGGTGCAAGTGCTTGACGGCGCGAAGCCGGCCAACACACCCACAGTTCGGGTGGACTTTGCCCCCGGCACTCAGTGGCGCTACGCGGGCGGCGGCTACACCGTCATGCAGCAACTGCTGATCGATGTAACCGGGAAGCCCTTCCCGGAGTTCATGCAGGCGACGGTCCTGAAACCGCTCGGCATGACCGCCAGCACTTACGAGCAGCCGCTGCCCAGGGACTTGGCGCCCGCCACCGCGACCGGATACCATCAAAACCAGCGCGAGGTCAAAGGCCGCTGGCATGTCTATCCGGAAATGGCCGCAGCGGGATTGTGGACCACACCGTCGGACCTGGCGCGTTTTGCCATCAGCCTCCAACAATCACTCGCGGGAAAAACCAATCCTGTCATTTCCCAATCCCTGACCCGCCAAATGCTGACCCAGCAGAAAGCTGACGACGGATTGGGAGTATTCCTTGAAGGCAGCGGGAAGATGCTCCAGTTCTCCCATAGCGGACGCGACGATGGTTTTGACGCTCTAATGGTTGCCCAAGCCGAAACCGGCAAAGGTGCGGTAATAATGATCAACGCAAACGATGACTCAAAATTCATCGGCACCGTTGTGGAAGCCATCGCAAGGGAATACCACTGGCATGATCATCCTTGAGTTGGGCGAATTGGCTGCTCCCGCCCCTGATCGGCCGCCCGTCGCAAACTCTCGCGCTTTGCTCAGCCGCGTAAGCTCTTTCCTTCCTGCTGGGGTTGGTTATAATGGCTGCGAGCGCAGCTCCCGTAGCTCAAATGGATAGAGCAGCGGTTTCCTAAATCAGCGCAAGCACTTTTTTTGGAATTTTTGCCACCTTTGATTCTCGCACATTCCCTTTGATTTCATTGGCGATTTATCACTTTTGCCCCCTCGCCACTCGGTGCGGAGTTTTGGCTCCGTTTTGCCCTTTTTTGCTCCAAAAAAGCAAAACGGTATCAGATGCGGTATCAGATTCTCCTTCCGCTTTCGGAGTTAAAAAAGTGGTGCTCCCGCTCGGAATTGAACCGGGATCGGCCGATTAGGAATCGGCAGCTCTATCCATTTGAGCTACGGGAGCGATGCGTCGTTCCTGGCCAGAATAACAACTTCGACCGCGTTGACAAGCGAGCACTCCACCACGGGACGAGTCCGAAGCTGCCCAAACTGGATTGAGCGACTTTTCGTACAGGGTCGTGTCGGGGCAAGAAAAGATGGATCGGACTGCTCTCGGGAAACGTGCAGACAGAAGGGATGGCCTACGGACTGCGCAGCCTCGACCCGCGTGGCGGCTTTCCGAATATTCGTTCTTCGACTTGTTGAAAGGAAGCTTGGAACATCTTCTCCATTATCGCCGCGTATTGTTGGAGTTCGGTTTCATTAAGAATCTCGCAAGCGTAACCAAATCGGTAGCCACGTACAAGTTCAATTTCTTTGGCAGCGATTTCGCCAGCCTTTGTCAATTTTAGTGGCACTCCTTTCCCGACCTTTTTTTCGAGAATATCGCGTTTCGAGAGCCGTTCTACGATTTGCCCCGCTTGCGAATAATGCAGGTCGAACACCTTGACGAGCGTTGTCTCGGTAACGCAACCAGGAAATAATTCGACCAGCTTAATAACGAGTTCTTCCCTTTCGCTGAAATCCTGTTCGCCGGGCGGAGTCGCGCTTGCTTTGGCATGTTCGATCAAAATACGGCCTAAAGCCCAGCTTTTTGCAAGCGTTCGTAATGCAGATTCAGGCAATGTCTTGCCTTCAGTCGTTTTCATATTCGATTTCTTCGATTCAAGTAATGATTGCTTAACCGTTCTATCTATTCAATGCAAGCAATGTTTATACCATTCCCGTATTATTGCAAAACAAATATGTGAATAAAGTGCTGTATTAAATAGCTACTAATACTGTATCAGAATATGAACTGAAACTGAACAACGCGATTGAACCGCGAAAACAGACCGAACACTGAATAAAAACTAAAAAACCAAACGAAAGGGATACCGATGAAATCTGAATTGAGGAGAAAATGGAAGAAGCGTGCGTCAATTCTGCTAATGCTTGTCGCCCCCTTCACAGTCCTTGCGGTCAATCCGCCTACGACAATATCCCCCGGCAGTGCGTCCTCACCTGGGACGACATTGTCCACCTTGACGCCCACGTTTTCTTGGAACGCCGCCTCTGGTGCCACAGGTTATGGTCTCTACATCCGTGATCTAACCGCATCAGGCACACCGCTTATTTATCCAAACTCCAGCGGTACCACGACCACGCCGCTGACTGGCACGTCGTTCAATCTGCCCAGCGGGTATCTGGTCAACGGCCATGCCTATCGCTGGAACATGACCAGTTTTGTTGGCTCGACAGAGACAACAGCCGCTTCCAGTGTTTTGTACTTCCAAGCCCCAGCAACCATCGCCGGACCACCGACGATCAATTCGCCCGGTAGCACCACTTCTCCGGGGCCAGTGCTGGCAAACACGACGCCGACATTTAGCTGGAACGCAGCCAGTGGCGCAACGGGCTACGGCCTTTACATCCGGGATTTGACGGCGTCAGGTACGCCATTGGTTTACCCCAACTCCAGCGGCACCACGACCACACCGCTGACTGGCACGTCGTTCAATCTGCCCAGCGGGTATCTGGTCAACGGCCATGCCTATCGCTGGAACATGACCAGTTTCACAGGCTCGACGGAAAGCAGCACCGCTTCCAGCGTGCTCTATTTTCAAGGACCCGCCGTCATCGCTGGCCCGCCCACGATCAATTCCCCAGGCGACACGACATCCCCTGGCCCCGTGCTGGCAAACACGACGCCGACATTTAGTTGGAACGCAGCCAGCGGCGCAACGGGCTACGGCCTTTACATCCGGGATTTAACGGCGTCAGGCACACCGCTTATTTATCCAAACTCCAGCGGTACCACGACCACGCCGCTGACTGGCACGTCGTTCAATCTGCCCAGCGGGTATCTGGTCAACGGCCATGCCTACCGCTGGAACATGACCAGTTTCACGGGTTCGACGGAAAGCAGCACCGCTTCCAGCGTGCTCTACTTCCAAGGACCCGCCGTCATCGCTGGCCCCCCCACGATCAATTCCCCAGGCGGTGTGTCCCTGCCTGGGCCTGTCGTGGCGAATGTGACGCCGACATTCAGTTGGAATGCGGCCAGCGGCGCAACGGGCTACGGCCTTTACATCCGGGATTTAACGGCGTCAGGCACGCCATTGGTTTACCCCAACTCCAGCGGCACCACGACCACGCCGCTGACGGGCACTTCGCTCACACTTCCCAGCGGCTATTTGGTCACTGGCCATAATTACGTTTGGAATATGTCGAGCTTCGTTGGTTCGACTGAAAGCACCACCTTTTCAACCCCACTTTATTTTCAGGAAATCGTCGGTTCTGGAGGGCCGGAATCTCTTGGAGTTGATGTTTCGGAATTCAACGGGACGGTGACGTGGAGTCAAGTAAGCAATCCCGGGGGGAAATCGTTTGCCATCATTCGTGCAACGGCAGGTATAAATACGACAGATGCTCAATTTGCTCAGAACGCCGGCAATGCTCACGGAGCGGGCTTGATCATCGGGGCCTACCATTTCGCATATCCCCAGTACTTCTCCGCACACGATGAAGCCCAGAAATTCCTTTCCGTTGCGAGCAGCTATATTGGAGTCGGGTTCTTGCCTCCGGCTCTGGACATCGAGGATTCTGCATCGGAGAACTCGTTTCCTTATCAGTTAGGTCAATCCACCCTATCTCAGTGGATACGCGATTGGTGCTCCGCAGTGAAGCAGGCGACGGGCGTCACCCCGATGATCTACACAACTCGTGACTACGCCAATAAATATTTTGACAGCAATTTGAATCAATACCCTCTTTGGGTTGCCACGTATCCGACGTTTCCAAATTCCGACCCAGGCAGCATTGGTCCTTGGACAACGTGGACCTTTCAACAATATCGGACCGATCCCGCTACGCAAAAGACCGACCCAAATTCAACCGTCGAGCCTAACACTCCCGGAATTTGTCCAGGGATTACAGGGTATTCCGATCTTGATTCGTTCAATGGTGATATTACTGCTCTAAATCGTCTAATCGGAATCGGGGGTGGAGGTGGCACAGCGCCAATCATCGGAAACGCCAAACTCACCGGAACGACTTTCACCCTTACAGTGCCGACTCAAGCTGGATCGAATTATGTGCTGGAGTATAAGAACACGATGGCCGACTTGCAGTGGACACCTGTTCAAACAAACAGCGGTAATGGTGCGGAAATTGGCCTGACGAACACAGGAGCGGTAGGCCCGAGCCGGTTTTACCATGTTCGTGTTCAGTAGTATTGGATTTTCGCTGCCGGACGCTCCCAATGCTCCGGCAGCGAGAAACATTTTATTCAGGAGGGTTCTGCGCCTCGTTCGACTGCTTCTGTTTTGGTTCTTGTATGTCGATTGTGTCAATAAAGCCTTCGCCCTTCGGGAATGGGCGATGCGCTTTTGGCAGAAGCCTGATGCAATCCACGGCCAGACGTTGCAAGGCACTGCACAAAGCGTCCAGACTTTTTCCCGTGACCACGATGAGGCGTTCCTGAAATTGGATACGAAGCGTCTCGTCACCGGAATCTGTGATGAGCTTGGCGTGTTGGAAGTACCCATAAGGGAACAGGTGGATCTCGCCGGGTTTCTCAACTCGGAGGCAATGGGCGTTGGAATTTGTGCTCCAAGAAGTCAAATCCTTTGACCGCGCGACTGTCGTTGCCTCGCTCTCAGATCGAAGTTTTGTTTCCATAATGCGCTTGTTTCATTCTGTGTTGGCTCCTGCACCCGGCGGCCTTGAATCAGTTTGTTGATGTAGTTGCGAATCGCAGGCGCCAAATGCCGGGCGTTTGGGGGTTCAGGCAACAAAAGTTCAGTCGCAAGCTCCCTGTCACCCAAGCGACAAACGTGCTCCTGCAACCGTGCCTTGTCCTGCGTGAAAATCTTGATGCCTCTGGTTCCCCGCGAAATCGTCACCAACCATTGCTGATTGTTCGTGGCGGCTTTGACGGCCGAATCCGAGAACAAAACGTGTTCGACGGTTTTCCCCTGTGACCCGTAGGACGTGACGGCATAACCGCGAACGAACTGGCGATAATGCGGCGGCAGAATTCGTCCGTCCTGAAGGTGGATTCGGCCATCGGTGGCCAGACTTTTGACCGACACCAGTTCGCCGTTGACCAACGGCTTGCCGTCGCAGGCTTCTGCGTTGGCTTTGAGCTGGAGTTTGTCGCCTAGTGTGAGCGCCATTCGGGCGGGCCGATAAACTGCGAGACGTTCCAAATGTTTGAATCCCAATTTCCGAACCTGCTGTTCCGTCTCAATCAGAAGATGCGTGGATGTTGCTTTCAACAGCTTCCCTTGATCGCCCTTTTTGAAGTCGCCCAAATCGCGGTTGAAAATAATGACGGCTTCGGGCGGATAAAACCGCTCGTCGGATTTTTGGGCATCAGTCAGGTCAATTCGCTCCCGGGCGAGGACGGTTGTATCATCTTTGCCGACCAAACCGGCTTTTCGCAGGCCGATGCGGATTCGTTCATTGATCTCCTGAATTTCCCCCCAGGTCTGCGACACGACTACCACCGACCGCTTTCGACGCGCCAGTTCGACGTATTCGGCGACCAGGTGCTCCCGTTGTTCATCCAAAGTTCGACATTCGACGATTGCGCCAAGCTGGTCCAATCGTTCAAACGAATCGGCGTAATAACCCGTCTGCGCCTTACGAACCGCCGCGCGGTATTGCTTGATGCGCTTCCGTTCCGATTTTGTTTCACCGAGTTTGGGATTCTGTCGCCGAATTTTGCTGAGCCGCGCAGGGTCGAGACCGGAGTATCGCTCGACGGCCCGTAACGCATCCGACGCCTCGACCGCTCCATGTTGGCGCGTATCACCGGAAAGAATCACCCGACCGCCATTTTGGTGGATATAGGTCAATAAATCGTGCATCTGCTTACCACCAATTTGGCCGGCCTCATCCACAATGACGACTGAGCTGGGAATCATCCGCCGCTTCGTCAGAAATTCCGAAACGGTTTGAGTCTCGCCGAAGCTCGCCTTCAAATCCAAGGCTTGCTGACGCTGCGGCGCTATTACCTGAATGGGATGGCCTCCTTGTGCCAGGCCATTACCAATTTCTCGGAGGGTGTGGCTTTTGCCAGTGCCCGCGCCGCCGCAGAACAAGGTCACGAAGTCTTCGGAACGAAGGATTTTCTCTGCCGCCGCCTTTTGGTCCGGCATCAGACCCGGCGAAACCTCATGGCTGGCGTTGAATGCCGGATGTTTCCATTTACCGTCCCTTGCCAGAAAAATAATCGCCACTTCTCGCTCCAGAATTTCGCGGAGGGTGATTTTTCCGGGCGCGTACTCGCTACGAAGGTATTGACGCTGCTCGCTGGCCATTTTTAGGTGTTCAATGCCGAACGTCTCGCCTCGCTGACGCTCCAAAGCAGCCGACCAAAGCTCGTGTTCGCGGAGGACGGAATGCCGGTCGAACAGATGGTCTTCTCCCCAGCGGATGGCGGCTTGGGCAATTGACGCGACGCTCGTCGCCGTTTCAGATTTGGACTGCCTGACCAAATTGGACAACAATCGTCGCTCCTCCTGGGTCGTTTGGCTTGACCAGAGGTCCTCAAGCTCAGACAACCGAATGCCGGAAATCTTCCGACTGCGTTCAGCCTGGGCGATTTGCGCGCGGAGCACTTTGAGATTGCCGCGTGCCAGTTCTGGCTTGTCTTGCAAAAGCTTCTCAATCCTCTCATCAATCTGATTGTGGCGTTTCGAGAAACGGGCACAGAGTTCTTGGGAAACACCTATGATTTGAAAATCCCCTCTCGAATGGTTTTCAATCTCATATCCGAACCGGCGAAGTTCGCGGGCCAATTCGTGATAGTAAACGTTTTCCGCATACTTTCGGGCCTGCAACATTTGATAATTGGAAAGCGCCTTCCAACGCTGTTCGACGGAATCGAACGTAGCGTTGAACATGATGCAGTGGGTGTGCAAATGAGGGTCAAGAGCCCGAGAGGTGTCGTGGCGAAAAAGCGCGCACACCACTTTTCCAGTCAGTCGTTCTGTAGTTTTCTTGCCGCAATGGACCTGAGTTCCGGCGAAGCCCTCCAGTTCCTTGGCTGCAACCCGGATCGCCTGGTTGTGCGCATCCATAATGCGCCTGTCCGCTGCGATGAACGCTTGGATGGACACTGATTTTGGCGGCGAAAATGTGAAGTCGTAAAACACCCGCCGATTGGCGACTTCAGCCATCCTCGCTTCGTCCCACCGGGTCGTCTTCAATCTTTGGGTAAGGGTGCCGTCGCCTTCCGGGTGTTCGTTCCGGCAAAGTTTGAGGAACGCTGCTTCCTGAACAACGCCGGTCAAACCCAAGCGTTCAGCGCCGGCCCCAAACCATTCGCCGAGCACTCGATTCTCCTGGCTGTAGTAGTCGCCAATTTGCAAATGCTCCTCGAAGTATTCCTCTGCGTTGCTAAGATTGCACTGTGTCTTGATCGTCAACACGCCTCATTTGTGGCACACGGAAACCTGCGACATTGTAATGAATTCATTACAATGTCCGTTGCTGAAGTGCGTTTGAATGGGGCGCATGACTGCGAAGCTGAAGCTCGGTTTTTCATGGCACGCTGTACGTCTAACGTTCGTTAGAGAATCCGCTAGACAGCGTTGCGCCGCGTATCAGCCGCAGCCAAGACTCCGGTCGAACATCGGACGGAATTCGGCGGGACAAGGATTGGACAAAGTTTGGTCAAACCTGGAACACAATCTGGCCGCAGGTCGGCCAGCAGGACGATGATTGCATGGAACCCGCGCAACCCAAAAAGCAATCGTTTCGAGAGGCGGCGCAGGCTTACGACCGCACCTCGAAGTTGTTCCGGGAATTGATGCAGTATAAAGATGACATTGCCGCACTGCGGCAGAAAGGCGCGTCGTTCGACACCATCCGCGAACTCCTGCAAAACGACGACGTGCAAGTTTCTTGGAAAACCGTCTCCCGCTTTTGTCGCAAAGTCTTCGGCACGGACAGGCGGCGACGAAGAAATGCGCCAATCGCCCAAGCACCGGACGGTGCAGCGAACGGGCGGCAGGTCAAAGGCGGAGCGGCCAGCGTGTTCACCGCGCTAAACGAGCAACGAAGCAAAGTGCTTGGCCCCTGGACGCCACGGAAGCGAGGACCGCGCATCGCTGATTCCCAAAACCTGTAAATACGAAACCTATGCAAAAGCGAATTGACACCATCATAAATGGCAAGGGCGGCGTCGGCAAAAGCTTCTTCGCCGTGAACCTCGTCCAATACTTGAAGGACAAATCCATTTCACACGTCGCGATTGACACCGACAACGAGAACTCAACCCTAAAGAGATTTCATCCCGAAGCCACATTTCTGGACATTGAGGATGCCAAGGAGATCGACGCGATTTTCACCGCGTTGGACGCCGCGGATTTGGTGGTGGTGGACTGCCGGGCGGCTTCCACGGACATCTTCCTAAATTATTTCGAGGAGTTGGAGATTTTTAGGCTGCTCGAAAAGACGGGGGCGTTGATGACCGTCATTTCGCCGGTGAACCACGAAACGGACAGCGTGGAACAGATTCGCAACCTGAGCGAACGGCTGAATGACAACTGCCAGTATTTGATCGTTAAAAACCAGGCATTGTCGGAGCGGTTCGGCAATTACGAACAGAGCAAAACCCGCGCCCGGTTGGTCGAGCAGCTTGGAGCCAGAGAAATTCTCATGCCGAAACTTTACGACTGGCTGGTCGCGGACCTGAACAAGAAAGATATGACGATCACGCCGGCCATTCGCCACGAGTCCTTCACCCTGTTCGACCGACAGCGCATGTGCAACTGGCAGCGGCGGTTGTACGAAGAGATCGAATCAGTGGCGGACATTTTGCTCCCACCGCCCAAGAAGTCCCGGAAACCGAAGGACGAATCCAAACCCAGCGATTTGCTTGTATGACGGAGCCGGAAAGTTTTGAAAGCGTCGTTGCCGATTGGAAGAATCGGCACGGCATCCGGGACGACGACCCGATTCTGGCAGCATTGGAGTTGTTGAAGGTGTTTTTCAAGAATGCGAAAATCGAGATTCCAGCCGATTCAGAGTCGGCGACCCTTGTTGAAGTCCGCGCCGCCATTCAGCAGTTGAACCGGCTCGGAACCGACTTTTCAAAACAAACTCGCGAACTGACGCTGGAAATGCGCACTTTGCCCGAATTCGAAACTCAGTTGCGCTCCGGCCGGGCGACCGCGTTTGTGGCTACCGCCGTCGCTTGCCTGGGCGCGGGCATTCTCATCGGAAAGTTCCTGTTATGAATGCGAATTGGCTAGGTTTTCTTACCGCTGGTCTGTCCCTCCTGGCCGGCGTGCTCTCGATGCTTTACCTCAACCAGCCCGGCTCATCAGTCATTGCACTCGCCTTTGTCGGGCTTGCCGCATACGCGGTCACTACATCCGCAAACAACGAGGCTGGCAAGATTATCGTTCGGCTGAAAGGCTTCACTTGGAACCGCGAGGACTTCTGTCGAGGCTGGCTTATCACGGGCGACACAGGTTCAGGGAAAACCCGCTCCGGGATCAACCAATTGCTGTTTCAGGTGTTCTCCAATGACAAGAATTGGGGCGGCTTGTGCATTGACGATAAAGGCGTCTATTGGGAAACGCTGGTCGAAATGGCCGCGCATTTCCATCGCGAGAATGATTTGATTCTGGTGCAGATCAAGCCGGATGACCCGCCTGACGGGTGGAAACCGACGCACACCTTCAATCTCATTTCCGATCCTTCCATTCCCTATTCGACCTACGCCAAATTTGTCGTGGATACCGTGACGAGCTTGGGGCAACGGACGGAGCAATCCTTTTTCAAAAGCCAGGCACAGACGCACATCGCGCTCGGTCTGGAGGTGCTTTCTCGCACGGGCATGGACGTGACTTTGGAAAACGTCCACGGCTTTCTCCTGAACGAGGACACGATGGACAAAACCCTCATCGAACTGGCCACGGAATATCCCACGGAACGCGCTAAACGGTTAGGGGAACATTTTCGGGACCGGTATGCAAAGCAACCACCGGAACAAATGGGCGGTGTCAAAGAAACGATTGCCAATTATCTCCAATACTTTTTGACGCCCGACATCGCCCAGGTGTTTTCCGCCCACCGGAACACCTTTGAATTTCACGAAATTGACCGTGGTAAAATCATCTGTCTTGCGATGCCCCAGAAGTACCAGACCGAACGCCGGTATATAAACACGTTTTTGAAAATGCTATTTTACACGCATGTGTTGCGCCGATTCGACCGTCGCAATGACAAGCGCGCCGACGACAACCTGCTCGTGTTGTGGGCAGACGAAGCGCAGCGATTCGTGACGGCCAGCGATGAGGGCATGAGCGATTACAACTGCATTGATGTCATGCGCGAGGCGAAAGCGACCCTTGTGGCGGCCGCCCAATCGTCCACGTCATTTATTCCGCCGTTGGGGGAAGAAAAAGCGCAAGTCCTCACGCTCAATCTTCGCAACCGGATGATTTTCAAAGCCGCCGATGAGGCCGGGGCGGTTGAAAGCGCAGATTTCCTTGGGCAACGCAAGGTCCAGCAGACAACTCGTGGTTTTTCAGGTGGAATGCCTTCGCGCAGTTACACGAGCGTCGAAGAACACAAGATCAAACCATACGAAATGCGCCACTTGAAAAAGTACCAGTGTGTTCTGGTGCATTGTGAACGCGGCTTCAAGCGAACCGTTCTTGCGCCTCTGGAACCAGATGGCAAAATTTCCTCATGGTACAGAGGCAATTGGTTCTGATTCCACGTTCCTCCATTCGTGACACGGTGCTGGAAATCATGGTAGTGTCGTCTCGTATCGGACATCCACCAGTGTCCAACAATCGAGTGAAAATGAACAGAGTCTCGCAACCGCCAATCCGAAAACGGAGCGCCAGCACCGCCCAAAGCACGATTGTACTGGGAGCGACCGCCACTTGTCCCGGCACGGGAGGTCAGACATGAGCAAACTGCGGGTATTTGTCAGTTCTGTTCAAAAGGAGATGGAATCCGAGCGAGTTGCCATTGCCTCGCTCATCACCACTGACCCTTACCTGTTGCAGCACTGCGAACCCGTTTTGTTTGAGAAGGAACCGGCACCGGCCCGCAAATTGAGTCAGCCTTACCTGAAATGCCTCGAAAGCTGCCAAATTTACCTGCTCCTCATTCACAAGGAATATGGGAAGCCGGACGGTTCGCTGTCGGCAACCCACCACGAATATCGCCACGCACAGAAATTGGGCCTGCCTTCGCTCATTTTCATCAAGGGAGAAAACCCTGTTGACAACGACCGTGCGCCTGAAACCAAGGCGTTCTTTGCCGAAATCCGAAACGACAAGCACACGTACAAACGGTTCCTCGACCGGCTGGATCTGCGGGCGGAAATCCGCCGTGCGCTGCTCCAATTGCTCAAGGACGATTTTCAAATCGAGCCTTCCAGTGAAGAAGCTGCTGGCGGTAAGGAACTGATCGAAGCAGCGTCGGCTTTTGAATCCACGCCATTGAACGATGTTCACTGGAAATCGTTGGACGAGCAACTGGTTAGAGCTTTTGCGGCCAAAGTAGTGGAGAGTCCCGGTTCGCGGGTCTTTGATGAATCGGTCTTCCAGGCGCTCCACACTCGCGGATTGCTTTGGCGGAAGGGCGAGAAGGGCGACCACTTTGCCACCGCTGCCGGCTTCCTGCTCTTCGGCGTCCGTCCGGGCGACCGTTACCTCCAATGCGAAATCCTCGTTGATGCTTACGCCGACACGAAAATCTCCGGCAAGCCGCGTGGACAGGCCAACATCAATGCCGCCCTGCCCAAGGCCATTGATCAAATTCTCGAATTTGTGGACAAACACACGTTCCACCCGGCTCGTGTCGTCGGCATCAACAATATCACGCTAGATGAATATCCGCAGCGGGCGCTCCGCGAAGCCCTCGTCAACGCAGTTGCACACCGCAATTACGAGGACACCAGCCGCAAAATCGCCGTCCAGATTTTTTCCGACCGCATTGTTGTGGCCAGCCCCGGCTATCCGCCATCGCCCCTGACGCTGGCAAAACTTCGTCGCGGCAACTATCGCCCTTGCTCCCGAAATTCCGTGATCGCCCAAGCCCTCGCAACAATGAAGCTCATGGAGCAGCGAGGCAGCGGTTTTGCCCGGATGCGAGACGCGATGCTCAACCACGGGCTGGACGCCCCTCTATACGCCCAACAGGACGGCTTTTTCGTCGTCACCTTCCAAGGCCCAAACCAAAATTACGAACGACTGAAGCTCCCGGAAGGCGCGGGGGGATTTATCACCCCAGCAATTGAAGCACAGCTCAACGCGCGACAGAAGAAAATCATGATTCAGGTGCAGCGAGAAGGCACGGTCACCAGCGGTTGGTGTCGTAAGACATTCGACGTGACCTACGACACCGCGAACCGAGACCTGCTTGATCTGGTCGAACGGAAATTGCTCATCAAAGCCGGCCAGGGCCGGGCCACGCATTTCAGGCTGAAATCCCTGGCATCCTGATCTTCCGATAATCTTCCGATTTTTCAGAGAAATCTTCCGATTTGTGCGGGCGTTGGTGTCGTCTCGGCACTACAAGGTGAAATCTCCCGGAATCAAGAATTGAAAAGGGCAACGGGATGGCGACGGCGACCAAAACACCGGAAGGTTTGATTGTCACTTATCTCCGATAGACTTATCTCCGACAAACCGGTTCTATTTGGCGATGAAACAGCGTGATCCGGTGCTTGTGGCTTTCGGCCGCAGTGTTCGCGTTCGCCGGGAGGCGAAAAAGCTTACGCAGGAAGCACTTGCGGAAAAGGCGGACATTGACCGTACTTACATAAGCGATGTTGAAAGGGGGGCGAGAAATCCCGCCCTTAAAATCATCGTTCGCCTCGCCCGTGCTCTCAGTGTCAAGCCAGCCGAACTGATGGAGGGGGTCGTTTGATGAAGGACATCGCATCCTGCGGCACGTCGAATTCGTCTTGGAGGGGGGGCGCGGCCTTCAGGCAAGTCCGCATGTGCATGTGCGAATTGGTATGCAGCGCCCATACCAATTGGGCGCGGCGCGAAATCCACGCTTTCCTTGGAGCGAGACAATGACGCCAGATTTCACAGCGGCATCCTCCAAGAACAGCGACCGGCTGGTATTCAGCGTAAAACCACGCTTGCTCAGGCTGCTCGGCGATCAACTCATTCGCGACGCAAATCTCGCCGTCTTCGAACTGGTGAAAAACGCTTATGATGCAGACGCGACCAAATGCAACGTGCGATTGGAACATGCTGACGACCCGGCGCGGGCTCGCCTCGAAATTGACGACAATGGTTACGGAATGGATGAGGAAGTACTTCGCAATGCGTGGATGGTAATCGCGACGGATTTCAGGGCTCAACAACGCGCCCAGAATATCCGGAGTGAGCGCTTCCATAGATTCCCGCTTGGGGAAAAGGGACTTGGGCGCTTGTCCGTCCACAAACTCGGCAAATTTATCCGACTCATCACGAGGGTCAAAGGGGGGGAAGAGCTCTTGCTGGAGTTTGATTGGGACCGTCTCGAAAATGCCGAGGATTTGAACAAAGCTGTCGTCAACTTGCAAAGGCGAACTCCTGAGACATTTCCGGGCAGCCGGCACGGCACAAAGTTGGAAGTTACGCGTTTGCGCGAACCCTGGGCACGCGGCGAACTCCGACGCCTTCACCGGGCCGTGAACAGCCTGTGCTCCCCGTTCAAAGGCCCCACTGATTTCGAGGTTATACTCACAGCTCCCGGTTGTGAAGATTGGTTGCAGGGATTGTTGGGACCGGATGAAGTCAACAAGTGCGCCCTTTATTATGTTCGTGGAAACTTCCAGGGGTCTTTGGCCAGCTTTGAGTATGAATTCACGCCCCCTCCGGGGACTGAGCGGAAACTTTCACCGAGAAAAGAGAAGATTCGTGATCTCACGTTGGAACGACGCGAGGGTAGAAGAAGCATTCCTCTCGATCTCTCGTCTCATGCCATCGGCAAGGTTGAATTCGAGTTTTGGTTGTTCGACCGGGATTCTTCGGTCCTCAAGGCAGTCACCGACGACCTCAAGGGTCTGAAGGATTATTTGGATGAGAACGGGGGAATCCGCATCTATCGGGACGGCATCCGGGTTTACGATTTTGGCGAACCCGGAAACGACTGGCTCAATCTCGACCTCCGTCGAGTAAATGCTCCGTCAGCCAAAACGAGCAATAATCAGATTCTGGGCGCCTTGCGGCTTGATGCCACAAAAAGCGGCGATCTGCGGGAAAAATCAAACCGTGAAGGCTTCATCGAAAGTAAGGCTTACGAAGATTTCCGGCACGCAATCATCAGCTTGCTGACCAACATCGAAGCCGAGAAAATTAAGGACCAGAAGCGTGTCAGGGAGGCGCTCGGCAAGGGAACAGGGCAGAAGGTATTTGCGAGGCTGTCGGAACTTCGGGAAATCCTAGCCGCGAACGGCGTCCTGGCGGAAGTCGAACCTACTCTGAAAAAGGTGGAAACCGAGTTGGAGATTTATCGCGATCAGCTTCTCCATGCGGCGGTGCCGGGTTTGACCATAGGCATCATGCTGCATGGTGCCGAGAAGCTCCTCGAAGAATTACGCGAAGCGGCGAGGAGCGGGGCGGCTGCAACCAGGATCAAAGATCTTGTTGACCGCCTTTATCGCGCCATGCGTCCGGTGACCAATCTTCTAAAGAACCCAGGCGTTGCGAAAACTTCGGCGTTTGTCCTCATTAAGGAAGCCATTTTCTCCACCGAATTGCGATTGAAACGGCACGGGATTCGATTGGTAAACGGCATCGAATCTGGTTGTCCGGAATTCACAGTCCAAGGATCGAAGCAGATGCTTGTGGCTTCAATAACCAACCTTATTGACAATGCGATTCACTGGCTTGAAGTAAAGAATCCGAAGGAGAAACTCATCTTTTTGGGAACGACCAAGGATTTGGACGGCGGACCAAGCATCGTCGTGGCCGACAATGGGCCGGGATTCGGAAACGACGATCCCGAGGATCTCGTTGCACCCTTTTTCACCCGGCGCAATGGTGGGATGGGCCTCGGGCTGTACATCGTGAACGAAGTAATGCGGGTTAATAAAGGCAATCTCGTTTTTCCCTCCGAAGGAGACGTTGAACTCCCTCGCGGTTTTGATGGTGCAGTCGTTGCATTACAATTCCCCCAAACATTATGATTCCGCGTCTAGCTTCTCCATCCATTTGTGTCATAGACGACGAAAAACAAGATTACGCTCCAATCCTAGCTGCATTATCTAAGCTGGGCTACGCGCACACGCATATCCGTGGCAACAATCCGACCAAGCTTAAACCGTTAAAGGGAATTCGTCTTGTCTTCACGGATTTACACCTTTCGGGGCATGTCGGAAGAGACGCGGCCGCATACACCGCAAATGTGTTCCGCTCCCTTTTCCCACCCGACACAGTGCCTTTGGTTGTCGTTATTTGGAGCAAATATGCCGATGATCCCGCCGGGGATGCGACCACTCCTCCTGGGGATCAGCCCACCGAGGCAGAGCTTTTCAAAACCACGCTATTTGAAGCAGTGCCTTCGTTTAGGGACAGTTTGCATTTTTGCGAGATGAAGAAGCCAAAGGGCCGGTATCGACCAAGGGGAAGCAAGTGGATAACGAAACTGAAAAGGGATATTCAGAAGGAGCTGGACGGAATAGCGGGCTTTGACGTGCTGTGGGCGTGGGAATCTCTCGTGAAAAACGCCGGAATTAAACTGACTGAGAGCCTTACCGCGCTTGCTCAAAAGCATGGTCCAGGACAAGAGGTGGCTGACGGTCAGAGAATTTCCTTGAATGAAAAGCTGATGTTGGCGTTAAGAATGATGGTGCATGAACAAGGCGGCCCTGATTGCAATAAGGCGACTGCGCCACGCCACCTTGCTTCAATTCTTACGCAAACCTTGGCAGATCATTTGGATCATTCTGATTCCCTGAAAGTTTTATCGAAATACGGGACGTGGCTTGCGGACTCCAGCCAATTACCAAAACATACATCTTCCGCCCCCGACCTTAACGGTTTTCTCCTGACCTCAACGCCTTCAAAGAAGGGGCTTCCATTTGTGCCCGGCACAGTTTACAGGCTGGCTAACGAAGACAAGTTCAAAACATTGTTTGGTGTTAAGGCTGGAGATTTAGTCAATGCTTGCTATCTAAAGCTCAACGATGCGGAACCCGGTTGGTCGCGAGAGGAATGGAAGACGAAAGCGAAACCCATCTTTCTCGAGATTTCTCCGGAATGTGATGTTCATCAGGGCGTTCGTCGTAACGCGTTGTTGATTGCGGGCCTGATCCTTCCAATTGCAGCACGGTCAAATGCAAAAAGCGCCGGGGCATTTGACACGTTTCCCGACTTCCATCTCCGCTGGCCGATAGACGGAGTCGGGGAACAAGATTCATTCATGGTATTCTGTAGTCGCTACAAAGTGACGATGAATCCCAAGAGAGAGCCTCGTTGGTTGAAACCTTGGTTTCGGCTCCGGGAGTTGCCTGCGGCAGCACTCCGCAATTGGCATTCGGGCCATGCAGCACGAGTCGGGTACGTTTCGTTGAGGACAAGTTGAGGCCGCTTTTAATCCAATGTCCAAGCTGCCACCACTGAAGTACGACCTGGTTCCCCCCGAACCGGCAGCCTTGATTGAATCCCTCCGTTCGGTTGGCTATAACCTCCCTGCGGCAGTTGCAGACATATTGGATAACAGCATCGCGGCCTCTGCCAAAAACATCTCTATTAAATTTCATTGGGGAGGAAAGGATTCATACGTTTCCATCCTCGACGATGGGCACGGAATGACTGAGGAGGGACTGCGGAACGCCATGCGGCCAGGAAGCCGCAATCCACTTGAAGAACGCGGACCACAGGATTTAGGGCGGTTTGGTCTCGGACTTAAAACGGCTTCCCTCTCCCAATGCCGCAACCTTTGCGTCGCAACGAAGCCATCAAAGGGTTCGTTGAGCATTCGCACTTGGGATTTGGATACACTAGCGAACTGTCCGGAATGGCGACTCTTACGTGAACCATCATTTGCTTCAAATGAAGCAATCAAGAAATTGGGTGCCGGGTCGAAAGGCACGGCTGTTATTTGGAGCGCGCTTGACCGCCTCATTGGTGATGAGGAGGCGGGTGATGCAATTGCGCACGCAAGATTCAATGATGCAATTGACCATGTCCGTGAACATTTGGCCCTTACATTTCACCGCTTCATTGAGGATCGCTCCATTAAGATTGACCTGAATGGAAAACCTGTATTGCCCTGGAATCCTTTCATGAAGGATGGCAAACATCCTTCCTCTCCAACTCCGGAGGAATTCATCCCATTTGGAAAATCCGGCATCACCTTCCAAGGTTTCATCCTTCCGCACAAGGACGCACTCACCGAAGAGGAATTTCGTGCCAATGCGGGTCCACGCGGATGGACAGCCCAACAGGGGTTTTATGTCTATCGGAACAAGAGACTTTTAGTTTACGGAGACTGGCTTCGCCTCGGTCGGCCTTCAGCCTGGACGCGGGAAGACCACTATCGGTTGGTGCGCATCCGGCTCGACATATTGAACGATGCTGACGCTGAATGGCATTTGGACGTGAAGAAATCCACGGCGCGCCCACCAGCGCTCGTTCGCGACCGCCTGACAGATTTGGCGGAGCACGTACGCGCTACGGCACGAAGCGTCTTCGCCCACAGGGGTAAATACGGCCGCAGGACGGCCACAGCGACCCCGACCGAACGCCCTTGGTCCTCCTTGGTTCGGGAAAATCGCCGTGTGTACTCGATTAACCGCGACCATCCAGCCGTCCAAGCCGTATTGAGGCTCTTTCCTGACAAATCCCCCGAAGTCGCGGCCTTGCTTCGGGTGCTCGAAGAAACAGTCCCTGTCGAACAAATCTGGCTCGATACAGCCGAGCAATCGCGTGACCACGCGCCGCCGTATGCCGGCATCGAATTCTCCGTCATCAAGACAGACATGCGACGAGTGGTCGAGTTTCTAGTGAAGAGTGGCATCAACCGCAAGACGGCCATCGAACGCCTACGCACTATTGAGCCGTTCGACCGATACTCAAAACTCATAGATGAACTCTGATTCTTCAGACACGAGGTTCAACACTGTCCTGGCGATGTGCCAGATGATGCTAAAGCAAAAAGCCGCCAGCACCGGCCGTTTTCTGAAGGCGGCGGATATTCTTGGTGTGGTGAATGAAGTTTTGGCGATGCCTTCCTTTGCAGGACTGGACAAAGACCGATTGGCAGCCGAATTAGAAGAACGGTTCACTGTCGTTACAGGCGAGCACCAAACACTCGGTAACAATGACGACCACAAGGCATGGTTGCCATCGCGGCGAAGCACGATCACCTGGCGTTATTGGGATCGTTATCTGCTTTATCTCGAAGAACGGGTTCCCCGATCAGCAGTTGATAGTGTTGATAGGGTGACCAATGACATCCTCGAAAGGATTGAGGACCCGCAGCGTCAGGGATCATGGGACAGGCGCGGTTTGGTGATGGGGCATGTGCAATCAGGCAAGACGGCAAACTACTGTGGGCTCGTCTGCAAAGCCGCTGACGCCGGATACAAGGTAATCATCATACTGTCGGGCGTTCACAATAGCCTTAGAAGCCAAACCCAAATCCGGCTGGACGAAGGATTCCTTGGTTTCATGAATGACGCGCTCGGAGATGGTCAGCAGACCTTCAAACCAGTGGGTGTCGGTTTGATTGACGCCTCGATTCGTGCAAATACCGGCACGAACCGAACCCAGCTTGGTGATTTCAACGAAAAAGTGGCCAAACAGTTTGGCATTCATCCCGGCGGACTGCCGCTTGTCTTCGTCGTCAAGAAAAACGTTAGTGTCTTAAACAATCTCATCAAGTGGATTCGTTCGTGTGCCGATGCACAGGACGAATCGACGGGTAGAAAGTTTGTGCGAAATGTCCCCGCGCTCATCATTGATGACGAAGCGGACCTAGCTTCTGTGGACACTCGCCAACAGGGATTTGATGAAGAGGGGAAGCCAGACGAAGACCACGATCCGACGAAGACCAATCGGAACATACGCATTCTCCTTCGCTCGTTTGAAAATGTTGCTTATGTCGGTTACACCGCAACTCCGTTCGCGAACATCTATATCCACGAGAAGGGTTCGACTCGCGAATTGGGTGACGATCTTTTTCCACGCAGTTTCATTGTGAACATCCCTCCAGCCAGCAACTATATGGGACCGGCCCGTATATTTGGTCTGCACGAAGACGAGGACGCGGGACTGGTCGAAATTCCGGCTTTGCCAATCGTGAGGCCGGTGAGCGACCACGCGGACTCGGACGAAGTTGACGAGACGGACGGGTGGATGCCTCCTAAACTCGAAAGTCGCACGGAACACACTCCGAGATTTGAGGGTCATCGGATTGTTCCTCCCTCCTTGCGTGAAGCGATCATGGCATTCCTCCTATCCGCCGCAATTAGAAAGCTCAGAGAGAAGGGTGTTCTATTCAATTCGATGCTCATCCACGTTGTCCGATATACCAAGGTTCAAAAGGAAGTGGCGGGCCAGGTCCAACTTGCGCTCAAAGACATCCACCAGCGCCTACGAAACGGTGATGGTGGCCGCACACCGAAGATCAAGGACGAGTTTAAAGAATTGTGGGCGCGTGATTTTGTCCCCACCACGGCCTCGTGCGCTGGAATCTTGAACAGCAATCATCTTGCATTGCCGGAATGGAGATCGGTTCACCCCCTTTTGGAGGAAATCGCATCGGGAATCCGCGTCAAGATTATAAATGGGAGCGCCGGAGACATTCTCGACTACGAAGAACACCGGGAAACCGGAATGGACCTAATTGCGGTCGGCGGCGATAAACTGTCGCGTGGGCTCACGTTGGAAGGGCTTTCAGTTTCCTACTTCCTTCGTGCCTCCCGGATGTATGACACGCTCATGCAGATGGGACGCTGGTTCGGTTACCGGGAAAAGTATATCGACGTTTGCCGGCTCTACACTACTACCGAGTTGTTCGAATGGTTCACCCACATCGCTGCCGCGAGCGAGGAACTCCAACGTGAGTTCGATCACATGGTCAATGTTGGCGCGACGCCGAAGGACTACGGGCTAAAAGTCCGGTCACATTCGGCGATGCTAGTAACTTCCGCTGTGAAGATGCGCAACGGCTCCGAAATGAGACTCTCATTTTCGGGCGACATTAGTGAGACAATCATGTTCAAACGTGACCAGAAATGGCTTGCCGCCAATTTTGATGCAGTCGAATCGTGGCTCGTTTCTCTTGGCGCGTGCGACGGGGGCGGCAAGGAAGGCGGCTACACTTGGCGAACGGGTGCCTCAAACATACTTGATCTGCTTGGAAGGTACAAATCGCATGAGGACGCACGACGGGCCGACGCAGATCTCCTCGCCCGTTACATCAAAGCACAGACCAAGAACGACGAATTGGTGCATTGGACTGTCCGCCTCATTTCATCGGGACTTGGCAAGGCCGTCCCGAAGACCATTGGCGGCCTTGGTGTTGGATTGGTGACCCGCAGCCCATTCCCGGCGGAGCAAAGAAACGACCGGTACATAATTCGCCGGCTTGTAAGCCCCATCGATGAGCAATTGGACCTGACAGAGGATGAAAAGGCGACCGCAATGACCCTCGCGGTGGAAAAGTGGCAATTGGACAAGCGTCCGTCCAAATCGAAGGAACCTCCAATAAGTCCCGGCGGCAGGGAAATCCGTCAGGCACGGCCCAAGAACAGGGGAATGCTGCTTATTTACCCGCTCGATCCGCAACACGCGGGCCTACCGGTGGGTACGCCGTCGGTCATGGGGATTGCCATCAGCTTTCCCAAGAGTGATACCGCAACGGAAGTGACGTACACAGTGAACAACGTGTTTACCAACAGAGGGGGCGACGATGACAGTCTCTGAAACGCTTGAACAAACTTGGAAAGTGGTCCTCACGGAGGCGTCGCCAGCCGAAGGCTATTATCATCGGCGAATTCCAATGCCTTCGCCCTGGCCTGCACATGCTGGCATCCATCGTCCCACAGACACACGCATACTCATCCTTGAAACGGAAACTGTCGTGATTCGCGCCGTTCAGGTTAAAGACGAGTCAAAAGGCTTTTCAATCGACGTCAGCCCCGACGAAGGGGGCCGGCCCGACCGCGCCTCAATTCGCATCGAGGAAACAAGCTCGGTTTATCGCGAGATTTTCACAATTTTTTGCGCGGATATTTTGGAGCACTGGTATCCACACACAAGTGCGTCTGACTCCATCAAGTCGCTTCTGCGGCGACTTGCCCGCTGGAAAAAATTCTTTCAAAGGGGGGCACCCCTTGGCTTGAGCCGCGAGAATTACATTGGGTTATATGGTGAACTTTCATTTATGGAGGCTGCACTCAACGCCGATGCGTCTGGCTTGGCCCTCGCAAATGCGTGGCAGGCTCCACTTGGCACCAACCAGGATTACCTATTTGGTCCTCTGGCGGTGGAGATCAAGGTCACGACAGGAAACGAAATCGACAAGATTCGGATCACAAATGCCCGCCAGTTGGATTCAACCGGACTTCAAAGTTTGTTTCTAGCGAGATACGCTTTTGATTTTCGCCAGGGCAGCGGCAGAACGTTGCCGCAGCTTGTTTCCGCATTGAAAGTCGCATTTTCGACGATTTCACCCGACGCACTGTCGATTTTCAGCGACCGCCTCCTGGACGCCGGATTTGTCGAAGCGACGACAAACGAATTTGACGGTTGGGGGTTCACACCCCGCCAATTCGACGTGTTCAACATTCGTGATGGGTTTCCCAGACTTCTCGAATCAAGCCTTCCATCGGGAATTAGTGAAATCTCATACTCATTGAATCTTTCGGCAGCCTCAGCATTCCAGATTATTGAAGCCGATTTCTGGCCACTCATCCTTTCATCCCATGGCTGATCAATCCGAACTTCTTACTTTCCTGAACGAGGTCGAAAGCGACATCACCGCAGACGTTCAGCCCAATGCCGGCAACCCGGCTGATTTCCGCGAGCTCGCATTCACCCGTATTCTCGCCGATGAACTGGAAGCGGCAGGTGTTCTTGAATCACCCGTTGTTTGCCATTGCGAACACGGAAAAGCTGCCGCGGCCTTCAAGGTTAGCGGATATGGCGTCCCTGACGAAGACAGCCGACTCGACCTTTTCCTCACACTCTACACCGCTGGCCCCCACTCCGAAGTTCCAACACTTAACGCATCCGAAATCGACACTTCATTCAATAAATTGGAACGGTTTCTTGGGCGGGCTTTGGACGGATTGCATGATGATTTTGATCCTGCACTGCCTGAACGCTACATGGCAGAACGAATACACCAGCTTCGCGAAAAAGTTGACCGCGTTAATTACTTCCTATTTACCAACGCCCGTTTGGCAATCAGGCGAGAGAAGCAACGCAAGGCCGAGATTCACGGAGTTCCCGCCACCTATGAAGTCTGGGACATAGAGCGTTTTCGTCGTCTGCGGGAAAGTGGCGCTGGCTACGAAGCCTTAAATGTTGATTTGTGTTCACAGGCAGACGGCGGGTTGCCATGCGTGCGGCTTGACGCCAAGGAAGAAGGGTATCGCACTTGCATTGCCATCTTTCCAGGGTCGCTATTGCGTGACCTGTACGACGAACACGGATCGCGCCTCCTTGAACTCAACGTTCGCTCTTACCTCCAAGCCAAAGGCAAGATTAACAAGGGGATTCTGGAAACACTCCGCAACGACCCGGCGGATTTCATGGCGTACAATAATGGAATCACTGTGGTTGCCGAGGAGATCGTTTTCGGTCGGTTGAAAAATGGTCATGAGGGAATTGTGGAGTTGCGTGGGATGCAAATCGTCAATGGCGGCCAGACGACTGCTTCAATCCATCGAGCCGCCAAGGAATTTGAGGCAGACCTGTCGAAAGTGTATGTTCAAGGCAAGATCGTCACCGTTGATCCTGCCCGTTTCAACGAAGTTGTCCCATTCATCTCGCGGTATGCCAATAGTCAAAACAAGGTGACCGATCCGGACTTACAGGCCAATCACCGCTTCCACATAGGTTTGGAGCGAGTGGCGAAACGGGAATGGACACCGGACCAGACGACGAAATGGTTCTACGAACGCGCGCGTGGCAGCTACCAAACCGCCCGGAGTCGGGAGGGAATTACCGATGCGCGCCGACGTGAGTTCGACAAGAAGTACCCTTCACACCAGCGATTCACCAAGGAAGATCTGGCCAAATTTGAGAACTGCTGGCGCGGACTTCCTTATGTTGTCAATCGTGGCGGCCAGAAGAACTTTACGGAATTCATGACCTTCATCAAGAAGGAGTTCGGTGACCTGCCCGATAATTGGGAGCCATCCCCTGAAGAATTCAAACGATATATCGGCAAGGGGCTGATGTTCCGCGACGTTCAGCGCATCGTAAAAGCGGAGGAGTCCATTACTGCGTACCGTATCAACATCACCGCTTACACCGTCTCCCTGCTTGCTGAAAAGACGGTCCGTCGCATTGACCTCGAAGCAATTTGGAAACGACAAGCGATCAGTGGCGCGCTGGCTGACACTACGCGCCTCTGGGCGCCGGTAGTTTTCAAAAGCTTGCTCGATTACTCACAAAAGAAAGCGGTCCATATCGATAATGTACTCAAGAGTCAAGCTGCTTGGGAATACATGCTGTCTCTTGATCTGCGAATGCCTCGCGCCGTCGAAGGAGAACTGATTTCTTCCTCTCCACTTATTGAAGGTTCCGCCGGTACCAGCGGGGCGGCTCGTCGAAACGAAAATCTCAGCACCGACGACCACAATAGTGTCGCACGATGTTTGGAGCTTGATGCCTCTCAATGGTTGACGGTTATTGATTGGGCCAAGCGACATGGCGATTTTCCCGACCTGACCCTCAAGGTTGCGGGAACGTTGGCGGGCTATGCAGCGCAAGGTTGGTCGAGAACCCCGTCAGCAAATCAGGCAAAACATGGAGTGGCAATTATCGAGGCCGCGAGAATTGCAGGCATTTGGAACGGTAATTCATAGCGATTATGCCTTTACCCATAATAGACTTGTTTGCCGGCCCAGGCGGATTGGGTGAAGGTTTCTCCGCGTTGCGGCAAAATGGCGAACCAGTTTTCAAAATAAAACTCTCAATCGAAAAGGATGAACACGCACACCAAACCTTGCAATTGCGCGCGTTCTTTCGGCAATTCCCAGACGGCAGCGTGCCTGATGAATATTACGATTATCTGATGGGAGCGATTTCCCGCGAAGAACTTTTCAAGCGATACCCCGAGGAGGCCGAGAAAGCTTCGCTCGAAGCCTGGCACGCTGAACTTGGCGGCAAAGGTTTCTCGGATAAACTGATTGATGAAAGCATTTGCGTTGCCCTTGGCAATCGGACGAACTGGGCGCTTATTGGCGGCCCCCCCTGCCAAGCGTACTCATTGGTGGGCCGCTCACGGGTGATTGGAGCAGGGGGCCAAGCGGCTTATGAACTTGCCCCGCAGCACGACTTGTATAAGCACTACCTGCGAATTCTTGCGATCCATCAACCGCCGGTGTTCGTTATGGAGAATGTTAAAGGATTGCTTTCGGCTGAATTGAAGAAGGAACTCATTTTTGTTCGTATCCTCAAAGACCTTGAACATCCACTTGGAGCGATTCGTTGGGCAGGAGCTGCCGCAAATGGAGAGCCGCTCGAATACCGCTTGGTGCCTGTAGCCCCCGAAACCGGTGCATTGGTCGGGTATGTCGATCCGGAGGACTACGTCGTCCGGGCTGAAGATTTCGGCATCCCCCAAGCACGTCATCGTATCATTATTTTGGGCGTCCGCTCTGACATTAAAAGCAAGCCCGAGTTTTTGAAACCAATGAAGGCCCGTGTCAACATTGAGGAAATAATTGGTGACCTGCCCAGATTACGTAGCGGTCTTTCAAAGGAAGCAGATTCGGCGGAGGCTTGGCGGGACGTTGTGCAAGGCTTGACAACTGCCAAATGGTTTGGGAACGGCGAATTGACCAGCGAGATGCGTGAAGCATTAGCCAGTGCTTCAAAGCGTGTTGGAGCCAGCTTGGATCGTGGCGGTTCCTTCGTCCTAGGAAACATAAGACCGGAAAGACATGCAACTTGGTTCCATGACAAAAAGCTCAAAGGAGTTTGCAACCACGAAACGCGAGGCCATATTCGCGAGGATTTGCACCGTTATTTTTTTGCGGCAGTTTTTGCCCGAAAACACGGCCGCTCGCCATTGTTGGAAGACCTTCCGAAAAGCCTTCTGCCAAAGCATCAAAACGTCAGCGAAGCCTTAAAGGAGACGAAATTCAATGACCGATTTCGAGTTCAAATGGCCGGTCGTCCGGCGACCACATTGGTTTCTCATATTTCCAAAGACGGACACTATTACATTCATTACGATCCTGCTCAATGTCGCAGTCTTACCGTTCGCGAGGCGGCTCGAATTCAGACATTTCCGGACAACTACTTTTTTGAGGGTCCGCGCACCCAACAGTACCAGCAAGTTGGCAATGCAGTTCCGCCACTTCTTGCGCACCAAATCGCTGACATTGTCGCCGGTTTGATGCAATGAAAAACTGACGCAAGGCATCAAGGATTGCATAACCGTGAATTCAACTGGGGCTAAACTTTCAATTCGCCCCAGTCGTCCAATATGCTTGCAAATTAGTACCCCGTCTGGTAGGGTAATGCTTGTAGATGTCGGTGGAACCGGCGGGGCTTGGACCCGCATTTCCTGCTTATAACGGCGGTGTTTTGCCGATTAAACTACGGTCCCATCCGGGCCACTGCGGCGGACATGAACAACTTGTCACGGTGTGATCATGTCCGCCGTATTTCTTTCCGCGCGTTGGGTTTAGGCGGCACCCAAGCGCTGTCGAGTTATTTTCATAATTGGCTGTTCACAAAACGAACCTTCAACGGTTCGCAAATTATTGGAGTTTTTTTGCCACTCGATAAATGTTTGGCTTCGTCCCAATTCTTTTCCGTTCGATTACCAACACCCCTCTTTTCGTCAAATCCGATAATGGCGAACTGATGTGTTTCGTCTCTGTCAATTTGAATTCGGGATATGCAGACTGAAGCGCAGTCAAAATCTGACTGCTGTCGAATTCTCCAGGTTGCTCCGACGCCACCTTCTGAACGGCTCCGATTAACGACGAGCGCGGCGATACCCTTACAGCATGGGCGGGTGGCGAACGCCTGCGTAAAGGCTCCAAAGGAACTCCTTTTTCAACCTTAACTAATTGGTTATCAATCGGATGCGTCTTGCTTGAGCATTCGGCATCGTTGCCTTCAAGTAAAACCTCGACGGCCTTCAGTTTACGAACAAGCTGTGTCTTTTCGGCTTCAACTGCTTCCAGCCTCGCATTAAGTTGAGCCCGGTGTTCAATGAGATCTTCGTTTTTCATGCCAGGTTCATATGTAACCTGGGTAACGCAAGCGAAATTTTAACAATTATTGCAACCAGGCAGGTTCGGCCTGGCGCATGCCGATTGTTTGCAGTGTGCCAGGCCAAACAAACCTGGATACCTGGAATAAATGGCTTGACAGCCGCCAGGTGATGCGATAAACCAGCCTGGAGGGCTGCGCTTCCTGAGTCATGAGTCAGTTGTGGTGATACAGAAGGTGAAATCCGGACACGCGCCGACGCGAGGACCGAGAAGCAAAAACGAACAGCGGATTGCCGATCGGCTTGCTCTCAAGTGGCTGCCGACAAGCAACACGGCGACCAGATGTCCTCTCATGGGCCGTATCAGATTGCTAACACCACACCGCTCTCGTTTGGATCATTTCATCCTGGCAAAAAACATTGCCCAAGATAAACTGGCTGTGATGAAGACCGCGATATACGTTCCGAACTCCCTGAAAGCGGCGGGAAGGCAAGTTCGTTTGGCAATGGCAAGGCCGCTTCAAGAATTGTCGAAAACCGATTTTGTTCGGGCTTGGTGTTCCGTTGCATACCTTTTTCCGGGACTCCATCCGGATGGATTCGATCATCCCGAAAGCGGTTGGACGCCGGTTCTGAGGCGATTCGCGGCTGAGGCATGGCGGCGTGCGGATGCGGGCGAACTTGGCGATGATGAGCTGTACGCGTGCGACGCACAATGGTCAGGACTATACGACAGGATGATGGTTCACCTACCGGACGAGACTGAAAGGCGCTTGGAACTGGCAACCTCGTTCGGTCACTATCCGGATGCCTGATGTCTTCACCAAGGCGAAGCGGTCACAAGTCATGTCCCGTATCCGTGGACGCGGAAACAGGGGGACGGAGATCGCGCTTATGTTACTACTTCGGGAACACCGAATCTGCGGCTGGCGTCGGCACTCGTCGCTTTTTGGAAAGCCCGATTTCACGTTTCGCAAGCAACGACTCGCTGTCTTTGTTGACGGCTGCTTTTGGCACGGTTGCCCAAAGCATTCCACCATGCCGGCCAACAATCGTGCCTTTTGGACCAAAAAGCTCTTGGGAAATCAAATTCGTGACCGACTTGTAACTCGAACTTTACGGAATGACGGCTGGCGGGTCGTGCGCATCTGGGAACACGAATTTCGCAAGCCTGCGGGCGTGGTCGCCAAGGTGCGCAAAGCCTTGTCGTAAGAGATTTGATGTCCCAAGCTTTGAAGGCTCCTAAATTACGGCAACCTGGAATTCATCAGTCTCATTCTCCAAATAGCCGGAGTCGCGAAACAGTTGCACAATTTTGCGGAAGCGCGGGTCAGCACTCTTTATGAAGTCCCGAAAATGCCAGCGACCACCAAGTCCCGTTTCCGCCAACGGGCGTCCGTGAATATCCATTACTTGTTCTGCGTATTGAAAGAAACCGAATAAAGTCTCACGCCCCATTTCGTCAGTAACTACGAGCACGACTCCCTTTTCCGGTAGTACCCGACAACTTCCTGCATTCGGGTTATGTTCCCACACAGCCCCCTTCACGGGCAGCTCCACACCCTTCAGGCGCTCGTCTTCCAACGAAAGACCGGTCGTCAGTCGCCGCACAAATTCCCGACGCTCCGGCGTGTCGAATTCCACATTTAGAACGACAGTTGGGCGAAAACCCATTGTTTTTGCGTCCCGCTCCACGGATTCAAGGAAGCCTTGCAATTCCGCCGGGCGAACGTCCGCCGGTGCGCCAAAATTAAAATGGTAGGTCAAACCCACAGCGTAAGTCTTGCATAATAGGAGCGAGGTTTCAAGCCTTTCAACTCAAGCATGATGGTCCGGCGCTTGTCCATTTTGCCATTTGTTGACGCTCCACAGCCGAGGTGCCCGCGGCAACGTGGTTACAGGCAGTTCGGCAATCGTTTTAGAATCACCCGACGGTTAGCGGTCGAGACCACGACGCGCTGATTTCTGTCATGCCGAATCGAGTTCGTCGATGAAGGTTTCTGTCGTGTTCATCCCGTCAGCGCCCGCGCCTCTGGTTGCTCCTCGCAACCTCGCGCCACGAGACAAAATCGTTCCCCAATGCGCTTCGCGCAGCCCGTTGGTTTGTGTCTCATGGCACTCCATTGCTTCGTGCTCCGCTGCCCGGCGGCGCGGGCGCTGACGGGTGCCTTTCGTGCGGATCGAACCCGCTCTCTCGGGGCTTGGTGAAGAGAGCAGGTCCGCTCCTTCAGAACGAAAGGCAAAAAATGAACACGACAGAAACCCTCATCTCCCCGGAATGCACCCCAATCACTTGCCAACCGCAGAACACGCTCGTCAAACCGATCAAATTTCCGAATCAACCGCAGGAATGGAAAATCATTTCGTTGAGGGAGTGTCCCACACCCGAAGAAATGCAGCAATGCGAGACGCCGGAGCAGGCAGCCGCGTATTGGCGGGCGCATGTGGCGCAGCATCCATATTTCAATCCTGAATGTGAGTGCTTGGTGGTAATGATTCTTAACACACGTCGGCGGATCAAGGGGCACTACGTGGTGTCAGTCGGAACGATGGACACAATTCTATGCCATCCACGAGAGGTATTCCGTCTGGCTATCATGGCCAGCGCGTCCGCAATCGTGATCGCGCACAATCATCCGAGCGGTGAACCAACTCCGTCAGAGGCGGACGTCAAAATCACACGCGATCTCATTCGGGCCGGCCAGTTGCTCAAAATCGAAGTCCTCGATCACATCGTCATGGGAAATCCCAACCACACATCACTTCGCGAGCTTGGCTATTTCTTTTCGTGAAAGCGACATGGCTTTCTGAAAAGGATGGGACCGCTTCAAACTCAGGCGTTGCGGCGAAGGGTCGCAATCTCTTTCATTGACCCGATCCGGACTGTGCCTTACGACTAATGCGTTTATGACACCCTTCAACAGTCTGAGCGCCGCGCAACTCCGCGAGGCCGTTGCTATTAAGGAGCAAATTGAACAGCTTGAGACACAGCTTGCATCAATCTTTGGAGAGACAACTGCGCCCGAAGTTGCCGGGAAAAAACGTCGCCGGATGTCGCCGGCAGGCAGAGCGAGAATGGCCGCTGCGGCTCGCGCAAGGTGGGCTAAAATAAAGGACACTCAAGCGAATCCGACCAAAAAGAGGCGCAAAATGAGCGCAAAAGTCCGGGCTCGGATTTCAGCAGCCGCCAAGGCCAGATGGAAAAAAGCCAAAGCCGCTGGAAAAAATACTCTCTGAAACTGGAACCGCGGTTGGCCGTCGTGACCAACACGCGGTTTGCTCGCTCCACAGGCTTTCGGTCGGCCCACTCTCTATCATGACCGCGCCGCTCCTCCCGTAAACCGCGTGGTCGTCACGATCTGAGATTGCCGTGTGACGAATTATAAATGCTTGCTACACTCAACGCGTGAATCCGGACAAATGGCTCCCAAAATTGCCACTACTGGACGCAAGAATGTGCGTCTATTGTGGCAGTGTTGCGGAATCTTCTGACCATACACCGCCGCGATGCCTTTTGCCTCCCAAGCTGCCGTCAAATTTACAGGCGATGACGGTTCCTGCATGTAAAAACTGCAACAATGGGTATTCCAATGATGAGCTGCGAGCCGCTGCTATGATTTGTACGGTGTCGTTTACGGAGGCGGATATGGAAGCTGTTCGCGTTGGCGGTTGGGTTCACAATGCCTTGGAACGAGATAATGCGCTGAAAGGCTTTATCAATTCGCGGCTTCGGCAAGATGGAATGTTCATGGTGGACCAAGCTGCGGTTGATGTGCTAACACGGGTGGCAAAAAAAACCGGCACTGGGCTGCTCTTTTACGAATTTGGTAGAATAATCCGTCCGGACAATTTGGAAGTCATCGCTGTCGAACATTCAAAAACCTTAAACCCTTCCGCGTTGGTCGAATCACACCGAAGGAATGATTCTGGTTTTGCTGAAGTAACACCTTCTGGACGAGAACTGGAAAGACAAGTCATGGCACTTAGCGGTTTGGAGCCGCGCCATATGCCGAAGTGGAAAGTGCATATTAAAGAAGTTTTCGAGTACATGTTCATAAAACGCTCAAACGACAAGTTGCTATGCGCCATGATATTTCACGACGCCTTAACCGTTTTACTTGAATGCCCCTGGCCATCGGAAGCAGGCCCGCGTCGTGTGGGCAAACCGAGTAGGCCACGAAAAATTCCGTGAATACGCGATCCAGCCTTCCCGCAACGTCGAGTGGCAAATCACTGTGCGTGTATTGCGGTATTCTCGCGGATTCCAAAGATCATGCTCCTCCAAAATGCCTAATGTTGCCGCCGCTACCGTCGAACCTGATTACCCTTCCAGCCTGCAAAGGATGTAATAACGGCTTCTCATTTGACGAAAACGTTGTTCGGGCGTTTATTTCGCTGATCGGAAGCCATCCCGATTTGTTAGAGGAACGAAAACCTGACGGTTGGCTCCATAGGACTTTGCAACGGAATCCAAAAATCCGACAAATCCTAGAAGAGGCCAGACAATCAGACGGAAACTATGGTTTAAGAGGGTCTTTGCTGGAAAGTCTCAGACGGGTATTTATTAAGACTGTACAAGGGATGTTTTACGGGCTTTATGACCGACTTGTTCCCAACGCGGACTTGCTTCTTCTACGGGTTGACGATCAGCGACAAATCACCGTCGAGAAGGTAATTGCGGCAATCCGGCCTAATCCACTTGAGGACATTACCGATAAGCCCGTGTCTGAAATATCGCCCCACAGTTGGCATACGCGTGAACCCATTTATATCATGGATTTGGTGAATCCTGACACAGGAGAAAGAAGCAAACGCGCCTTTCGATTGGTGCGAGACACGCCGGTGGACTGGTTCCGATTCCAAGATAGCACGTTTTGCGCTGGCTTCGTAAAATGTGACGAAGGGTGCGCCTGTGTTATTGACCTATGGAAAACGCTCATTGTAACAGTCAAAGCACCTTGGCCTGGTGACCGCGGGCCATTGCGACGGGGACGAAACAACCCGATGTCACGCGACGGAAGGTAATTTCGCTTGGACGGTTGAGTACCCTATCGCGGTTATTCTGTCGTGACCAACACGCGGTTTGCTCGCTCCACGGGCTTCCGGTCGGCCCTCTCTCCCTCACGACCACGCCCGTTCCTCTGCGCAAACCGCGTGCTCGTCACGATCTGAATTCAACTGAACCGCATCAGCGGCACGCTTCCGTCTGCGAGCAGGGGCGGCGTTTCGCTCCGGCTGCGTTCCGCTAGGCGCTTCTCTCCACGCTCCGCTCCACTTTCCCGCCCTCGCTCGCAGACCGAAGCCTAGTCAAGCGCCAACATAACCGGTATTCTTTTGCCGTGGCATTCGACCGAGAAAAGATGAAACGGAAGGCGGCAGAACTCGCCGCCAAGGGCGTATTCATTGGCACGTCGAGTTGGAAATATGAAGGGTGGTTGGATCAACTTTATACGCCAGCGCGTTATGAATATCGTGGCAAAGTTGCCAAGACGAGGTTCGAGCGGGAGTGCCTGAGCGAATACGCCGAGGTTTTCAAAACGGTCTGCGTTGATGCGGCGTATTACACGTTTCCGAGCGAAAAATATTTGCACGGCCTCACTTCACACGTTCCAGCCGATTTTCAGTTCGGCCTCAAGGTGACAGACGAAATAACGGTCAGGAAGTTTCCGAACCTTGCTCGGTTTGGCGTACGGGCTGGAAAACCGAATGAGAACTTCCTGAACGCGGATTTGTTCAGCCGTGCATTTCTCAAGCCGTGCGAAGCGATCCGCTCGAATATCGGCATCCTCATGTTTGAGTTCTCGCGTTTTTATCCGAGTGATTACGAACATGGGGCGCAATTCGTTTCCGACTTGGACAGATTTTTCAGCGGATTGCCGGCTGGCTGGCCGTACGGTATGGAGCTTCGGAACAAACACTGGTTGCAACCGGAATACTTCGCCTGTCTCTCGCGGCACGACATCACGCACGTTTTCAATTCATGGGACGCGATGCCACCCGTAAGCGAACAGATGGCTCTCCCTGGCAGCCGGACGAATCCACAACTGACAGCGGCGCGCTTTCTCCTGAAGCCCGGTCGAAAATATGAGGATGCAGTGAAAGCGTTTCAACCGTATGACCGAACGCAGGAAGTGAATGAGGACGCACGAAAGGCCGGGGCAACTCTCGTCAAAGAGGGGACGGAAAATCCCAAACGGAAAACCTTAATCTTCGTGAACAATCGGCTTGAGGGAAACGCGCTTGCCACCATCGCGGCCATGCTGGAATAGGAAAGATCGTGCTTCCCGCGCGAATTCCGTGTTCAGTGTCGAATCCTGAAAGCGGCTGGTGGGTCGAGTTAAAGCGGTTGGCTAATGCCCGTAAATCTCCTTTCTCCGTCGGAAGGCCAAGTCGCCACCCTCCAATATGTTCAGGACCGCTTTTTTGGTTTCGCCCTTGTCAATCGAGCCGGAGTCAAAAGTTGACCCTCCGTCACCGCTCCGTCGCATTGGCAGCAGTAGTTCGGCGTCTCCAAGCACTGCAATATTGGCATTGTGAGTAACCAGAATAACTTGCCGTCGTTCTTTAATCGTCCGTAACGCTTTCACTACCGCCGAGAAAATAAACGCATTGTCGAGGTCGTCTTCCGGTTGATCTATAATCAAGGGAATGTTGGACTCCGCCAACATAGCGATGGTAAGCAGAATCGTGTGTTTTTGCCCGTCAGAAAGCTGATTCACAGGAATGCTCTTTGGTTTGGCTGCCTTAGTTTTGACTGAGATGACAGGACAAGGTGTTTTCCACATGACTTCGAGCGAATGGAGCAAATTGAAGAACCGCAGTTTGGAACAAATCTGTTTCGCCCACCCCTCATCCACTCCACCGACGTTTGAAATCTCCTTTAGGTCCTCATCGAGCACCAGTTTTGCAAGCGCCGGGGGTGAAATCTGGGAGCAGAATCGTTCCGCTAAATCCTCTGGGAAGTAGCTGCCGTGCACCTTGTCCAAGATGAATTTCTTAAAGTCGTCAATAATACCAGCCGGTTCATAACGAACGAAAACAATGTAATCTTGAATGGTCGCCGCTAAGTTTTGGTTGATCGAAACAAGTTGTCCATTGCGTCGTTGCATCAGCTCGTTGCGAACTTGCTCCAAATCCAGGAGGAATTGGCGCCGGTCGGATCGAAGTTGAAGTAGCTGCGGAGACTGACCGCTTATTTTCGTTATCTCCTGCGTCAAAGTCGCCTTCTGTTTTAGCAATGTCTGGAGTTCTGCAATGTTCCCGGACAAACCCTTCTTCTGGAGTTCCGTAATCTTGATGTTCAGAGCCGCCTCTAGTTCGGCCTGTGATGTTCTTAATTCGGCAAGCGCGTTGGTAATCTCTTGGACAGCCGCGATAAATGAGGAATTTATTTCCTTTTCTTTGCTGCCAAGTGTCGCGTTCACGCCTTCGATTGCAGTCTTGATTTTGAGCAACGCCGCATTGGACGCTGGTGAATTCGTCAACGGCTTCGTCAACGCCTCCGTCGCAACGTAATCCCGCAAGAAATTTGACAACGCCAGTCCACGCTTGTACTCGTCCCGTATCCCGCCAAGAGATGTGGCCAAATTCTTCTCATTGGATAGCTGGCCTTGCTCGGCCGCTATGTCTTTGAGTTTACCCTCCTCAGCAATCGCCAGTTTCTTGTTGATTTCGACAAGAGCCAACTTCTTTGCAGGAAGCTGGGAAGCGTTACCTTCAAGCGGAATAAGTTGAGCACTGTTTTGTTCAAGGGTGGACACCAACTGAGCTTCCCTCCCAACCAGGTCTGTCAGCAACAAGTGGCGATCCAAAAATTGTTGCAACAGAAAGGGGTTTTTGAGCGGATCTTTGGCTACTTCAGCCAATTCTCCCTGTCGGTAATACTCGACTCGAAAAGCATCAACGGGAACGTCCGCGATCTCGCCTTCATTCTTCGCCTTTACAATCGGCTTCCCCCCTTGGACTCTCTCGTAGCGGTATCGAATGCCATTCTCGTCTTCACAATAAATCACGACTGTTCCGGGGCAGTTATCGTGGTTCTCTAGCTCATCATTGATTCCCAAGCCGTGAGCGAGTGTTTGGAGTGCCGAGGACTTCCCTGTCCCGCGTCCACCAATGAAACAATTCAGGTTATCGCTGAAGTGATAAGTCTCCGCATCGAGGAACCCACCCGTAATTTGCATCCCCAGTATGCGCGGCAAGGATCGTGGAATCGTCGCCACGGCCCGCACACGAGCCTCGCAGTCGGCGATTGCGGTCCTGAACGCATCGTAACTGAGTTCGTTGAGCTTAAATCGTGTGAGGATTTTCCCGGTACGGCCACTTGCAAAATCTTTGAGCGAATGAGCATCTGACCCTTGAACATGGGCCAAATCGGGTCGGCCCATCAATGCCGGGACATTGCCCCGCGCGGCCATCAACTTCTTGCGTTCAGCACCATTGGCGTTCGACTCGTCGCTTTCGGAATACCACACCAACTTGGTCGCGTCATCAAACTCCAAACCGTAGAGACCCGAACTCAAAATAATGTCCTTTTTCCAGTTCGGATAACCTTGAGCAAGTGTTTCAAATCCACTTTTCGCTCGGTCAATATGGGCAGCGACGCACATCCCGCCCAATCTCTCGGCCTCCTTAATCACATCGGCCATTGACATCGCAGTGTGGGCATCTTGATCACCGAGGTTGCCGACAATGTTGATTTTCCCCAAAAGGTTTCGGACGCTTGCCGCGTCATTCGGCGCGAAATAAGCCAACAGATGACCATGAGCCGTCGTAATCTCAACCCCAGGCACAACTAAAAGTTGGCCAATATATTTTTGCGCGTAGGCAATACTCTTGGCGGTATTCGCATCATTGTTGTGGTCCGTGATTGCCAGAATCCGAATGCCAAGTGTGACCGCTGTATCAATGATGGCTTCCACAGTCATCGCTGAATCTCTAACGTCATGCGACCCACCAAATGAATGCACGTGCAGATCGGCGTTCAAAAACTGAGCGCCGTTATCAAACTTCTCAATCTCCGCGAACGTTACTGGCATCAACGAATCCTACCATTTCGACCAATGAGGATAAAGCACAATGGCAACAGCGGATTCGGCCCAAGGAACTGCCCTGAAGCCTTTCATCTTCGTTGACACACCATCGGGCAGGTGTTATCCATTTGGATAACGAATGGCCGAACTGACACCAACCCGACAGCGCGTGCTGGATTTCATCCAGACGGAAGTCCACGCCGGCAGGCCCATTCCCACGCTTCGCGAAATTGCGGCCAAGCTTGGCTTTCGCGCACATCGGGCGGCAGCGTTCCACTTGGACGCTCTGAAACGGGACGGCTTCATCGAGTGCGAATCAGGAAAAGCAAGATCGCTTCGCGTCACGTCGCCGTTGGCGAAACTTCGCGGTCGGCTTGCGGACATTCCGTTTTACGGTTCGATTCCCGCAGGGTTTTCCGATGACCGCGAGCAACACCCGGACGGTTGCATTACCGTGGACGTAACAACCATTGGATTCAAACCGACGAGAAACACGTTCGCGCTACGGGTGGTCGGCGATTCCATGATCGGAAAATTTATCTGCGACGGTGACATAGCCGTGTTCGAGCACGGCCCGGAGCCGCGCGCAGGCCAAATCGTGGCGGCATTGATTGACCGGAAAAACACCCTCAAAACTTTCGTCGTGAAGAACGGCAAGCCGTTCCTCAAGGCGGAAAACCCTAAGTATCCAGACCTAATTCCGTCTGAGGAACTGGTGATTCAGGGCGTGTTCCGAATGCTCATCCGAAAGGCGCGGGAATGACCCATGCGGACCATCGTTCATTTGGACGCGGACGCATTTTTCGCTGCGGTCGAGCAGGCGTCCGACTCGAAGCTTCGTGGCAAACCCGTTGCTGTCGGTGGCCAGAAGCGCGGCATCATAGCCTCAGCGTCGTACGAAGCGCGGAGGTTCGGCGTTTATACACCGATGCCGACTGTGCGGGCGTACAAGCTCTGTCCGAAGCTCATTGTTCTTCCTCCCGACTGTGAGCGTTATGAATGGTTCTCCAAGTCAATGTTCGGCTACTGCTACGACTTCACGCCGGACGTGGAGGAAACTTCGATTGATGAATGCTACTTCGACTTGTCCGGCGTGCGGAAATCGCCCGTTGAAATCGCGCTGACAATTCGTAAGGCCATCACCCAAAAGCTCAAAATCACGGTCAGTGAGGGCATCGGAGCGAACAAGCTCGTCAGCGCCATTGCATCGAAACTCAACAAACCTGCTGCCTTTGACGAAGTTCCAGCAGGAGGTGAAGCGGCATTCCTTCACCCTCTTCCAACCAAGTGGCTGCCAGGCGTCGGCCCCAAAACCAGCGTGCGGCTTAATGCCGCTGGCCTCGTGGAGATTCGCCACATCGCGGCGATGCCGTTGGAGATGCTGGGGCTTATCCTCGGCAACCAAGCAGCCACCATCCGGCAGTTCGCGCACGGAATTGACGAGCGCCCGCTGATTCCAGAACGCGAGCCACAAAAATCTTTCAGCCAGCAGGAAACCTTCGCGAGCGACCTGACCGACGAGGAATACGCCGAGGCGACATTGCGCCGGATGGCGGATCACCTGTTTGCGAAGGTCCGGGAAGAAGGCCGGAGTGTCCGCACGCTCTGCGTCCGCGTTCGGTACAACGACATGGGGGAAGATCAAGTGGGCGATAGTCTTGCCGAACCGACTGATTTGGAAACGGACATTTACGGGCATCTCCACAAGATGCTGCGTCAAGCATGGAAACGGCGGGTGAGCCTGCGCTTGGTTTCGTTGAAACTCTCGAATGTGTACGATGGCCGCTTTCGGAGTGAACTTCCGTTGGCGGTTTCAGCCCAGCGCCAGGACGCACAAGCGCGGCTGGCCGGAGTGATTGATGGACTCCGCAAATCACGGGGACACTCCGTGATTTTGCGAGGACACGACTTTCGATTGTTGCAGCCGCCCACCGACGCAATTTCGGCATCACCCCAGCCCGCCAGGGCGACCGCCCAACGCCGCGTTTCAACCGTCAAGCGCGAAGTCAGTGCCTATGTGCCATTGCGCGTCCACAGCCATTACTCGTTTCTTGACTCCACGCTTTCGCCGACTGCGATTGTAGAGCTGGCGAAAAGGCACAAACTCCAGGCAGTCGCGCTGACCGATACGGGCAACCTGCACGGGGTCGTCGAATTCGTCCAGGCGGCAAAGGATGCCGGTGTGAAGCCCATTGTTGGCGCGGAGATCAGTGTTGGAGACAAACCCGTTTTGCTCTACGTCGAGTCCACGAACGGGTATCACAACCTTTGTCGTCTGCTGTCGCGTCACGCCGAACGCACCGCCACGGATGACGACGAGAGTTCTGTCGCCACCCAGCAACGCTGCCCATTCCGCCGTGAAGAGTTCCACGGACTGACGGAGGGGTTGATCGCCGTCAGCGATGACGTGCGTGTGGCGGAAATGTTCCCCCGTCGCTTCTATCGCATCGTCAGCGCACGAGAGATGCCGACCGACTTTCCAGCGGCGGCTTGCCCCGCGATTCGTTACTCGACGCCTGATGACCGCCAAAAGTTTGACATCGTGCAGAGCATTCGCACGCTGACGCTTTTGCGGGAGGAACATCCAGAAAAGCGGCGCGGCGGTCGTTTTCACTTTCGCTCTCCCGACGAAATGACGCTCGCGACCCAAAGTCATCCCGACTGGCTGCAAACCACACTCGAAATCGCGGAGCGATGCAATTTCGATTTTCCTTTCGGCAAACCCCAATTCCCCGCGTTCGTGCCACCCGACGGTTCGCCGCCGAGCGAGTTTCTGCGGCGGCTCGTAATCCAAGGTTTGCGCCACCGCTACGGACCACGGGCCGAACAGTTTTACCCACAAGTGACGGAGGAACTTGGCATCATCAACGAGGTTGGTTACGAGGAATATTTCCTCATCACCTGGGACTTCCTTCAGGAGTGTCGGCGGCGCGGCATCGAATGGATTACGCGAGGCAGCGCGGCGGACAGCCTCGTCTGTTACTGTCTTGAAATCAGCGGAGTATGCCCCATCCGCTTCGACCTGTATTTCCGCCGATTCCTGAACAAGGAGCGCATGGCGTTGCACAAACTGCCGGACATTGACATAGATTTTGCCCACGACTTCAAGGATGACGTGGTGAAGTTGATCTTCGAGAAATACGGGCGCGAACATTGCGCCGTCGTCGGCGGGTTTTCGACTTTTCAAGCCCGGAGCGCCTTTGCCGAGGTTGCCAAGGTGCTAGGTGTTGCGGAGCGCGAAGTGCGGAAATTCACCGAACATTTTCCGTGGGGATTCGGCGGCGGCTGGGTGCCCGATGAACACGCGCCGATTGGCGGCAGTGGTTTGATCGAGCTACTTCAAGCGAGTCCCGAAACGCGAAACCTGCCCTTTGACGAGGAGCCGTACAGGACTGCGTTGGTAATGGCAGAGTTCCTCGATGGCGTCCCGCGCTATCCGAAAATGCACCCTTGCGGCGTCGTGCTGTCACGCCAACCGCTGCACCAGTTGACACCGACGTTCATTGCCAACAAGGGGTATGCGACCACGCACTTCGACATGGACGCGGTTGAAACCGTTGGCCTCGTGAAGATGGATATTCTGGCGCAGGGCGGTCTGGCGGCGATGCGAGACGTAAAGGCCATGCTCGGTCAGCGCGGAATCGAAGTGGATTTGGAGCGTTGTATTGCGCGGAACAAGTCCGATGGCCGGTTGTTGCTCGGCAACCCCCAGGCAACGGAACCGTGGCAGGACAGCAAAGTGTGGGAGATGATTTCGAGCGGCCACGGGCGGGCAGTGCATCATATTGAGAGTCCCGCTATGACGAGCCTTTGCCGAATGTGCGATGTCCGCGAGATTGACGGCATCATCGCCATCGTCAGCGTCATCCGACCGGGCGCAGCCAACGAAGGCAAGAAGCTGGCCTTCACCCGACGTTATCAAGGTTTTGAACCGGTGGTTTATCCGCACCCGTCGCTGGAATCCTGTCTGCGGAGCACGTACGGTTTGGTGGTCTATGAGGAACACATCCTGCAATTGTGCGAAGCATTCGCCGGGTTGCCGCCCGGTCGGGCGGATGTTCTACGCCGCGCGCTCAACAAGCAAAAGCGCCCGGTCATTGAGGAAACTCGCGGTGAATTTTTCTCATCGGCACGGGCGCGGGGACATTCGCCCGAAAAAATTGTTGAAGTGTGGGAACTGGTGACGGGTTTCGCGGGCTACGCCTTTTGCAAGGCCCACAGCACGGCTTATGGTGTCGAGGCGTATCAATCCGCTTGGCTCAAGCTCTATTATCCCGCCGAATTCATGGCGGCCGTCCTGACCAATGGAAAAGGCTTTTATCATCCGCTGGTCTATGTTCTGGAGTGTCATCGTCTCGGTCTGAAACTCCTGCCGCCCTCCGTCAATGAGCCAGGACCGGCCTTTGTGCCGAAGGGCCAGTTCATCCGCGCACCACTGACTCGCGTCAAGGGACTGACGGCGCGCACCACCGATGCTATGACGGATGCTCGCGAACAAGGCCCGTTCACATCACTGGCTGATTTCTTCCGGCGCGTTACGCCGTCAGGCGAGGAACTGGAAGCGATGATCCGCGCCGGCGGGTTCGACGAATTCGGGGAAACACAAACGCGCCAATTTTGGCAGGCCCAACATTTGTTGAAGACCTTCGGTGGTTCAACCAAATCAAACCAAGGCTGGCTCATCTCGCCGCCAGGCTTGGAGCATCTGCCGGAGATTCCGCTCCATGAACCGTCTCGCCATGACCGGCTTCAATCAGAAACCGAACTTTTTGGATTCGCTGTCAGCGGCCATCCGCTGGAACTGTTCGCCGATGTCGCCTGGGACACCTATTGTCCGGTAAACCGCCTGGGCGAATTCGTCGGCGGAACAGTTACGACCTGCGGGCTTGTGGTCGAGCAACGGACCCACCATCAAATCACCGGCGAGCCGATGAAGTTTCTCAGCCTCGCCGACTGGACCGGCATCGTCGAGACGGAGTTGTTCGCGCAGACCTACAAGAGCTACGCCCTTGCGACCATTCGATACCCGGTGCTAGAAATTGAGGCCAAGGTAGAACCATTCGAGAACCGGCGAGGATTCTCCTTGAGGGTGCTCAGGGCCGGACGGCCACGGAGCGTCTAGTTCAGGTTCCGCGTACTCGCCGCCTTCTCCGGCGGGGATGCTTCGTCGAAACTTTCAACCGAAGCGAGGAGTCGAGCTTCTTCAAATCGAGTTTGGCAGGGAACAACTCGATAACCTCGACGCCGAGGACTTTGGCGAGAAAGAGCAGCTCGCAGTCCGGGGCGCGCCGGAACTGCGCTTCCAATTTGGCCACGGATTCACGGCTGACATCCCAGCCTTCCACTTGCAGCCTTGCCGCGAGTGCTTCCTGGGTCCAGTTCTTCTGATTGCGGAACTTCCGCACTGCGGGGCCGATTAGGTTGAGCGGGGCCGTCATCCGGCCATTGAAACTAAAGTCGCATGGACTTTTTTCTGTTCTTGTAAGAGAACAGCCTTGATTCCGCGTTGAATCCGGTGAATAGTGTCCCGGCGCGAAACGTCGTCTCCTTGACGATTACCGTTTTATGCAGCGGCGAGCACGGAATGTCGAAAGAGGGGCGGCAGCGCGTGGAAAGTCTTCCCAAGACGGTTTGGACTTGGTAATCGTTTGAGAGATCAACCGCGGATTTTGTATGGAAATCGTTACAATCGGGTTGACAGGTTCATGGTATTCACATCCGCAATGATGACGCAATCTCATGAAACAAAACGTTGGTAGAAAGTCAGAGTTGCTGGCGGAAGACGCCAGAAATGAGCACGAGCAACTCATTCTCCGGCTTCTGGCCGACCCCACCAAAAGAGAAGCGCTGCAATGGCTCAAGGACGATGAACGGGGAGCGAACCGAACCATCGGCGGTTGCGCGACGACTCAGGATTCAATGAAGTTCGTCCGGCAGATTTACGGCTTGGGTGCAGAGGAAGTTTTGGCGGTGAATGTCCACCCGCGTCCCAAAGGCGCGGGCGAACGCACTGGCAAATTGGTCGTGGCGCTCCCAAAGAACCCGAAGCTGAGGCACGCCATTTTTGACTGGTGCAAGGACCAGGGCGATTCGTTGGGATTCACCCCCGACCCTGACCACGGAGAAAGCCATCTGTTTTTATTGCTTGATTGACGCGTCTCGATTCGAGTCGGTCTTTTGAACGCAGAGAAATCCGCCATTTCCGTCAACTGACAACAATCCTCTGCCGTCACCACCAGTAAGCAAATCTGTGGAGACGGCATCCCCGACCAGCTTTTCAATCGCGTCCCGCATGGGGCGCGCGCCCAGCTTGGGATGAAAACCACGTTGAACTAAAAATGGTAAAACGGATTTATCCGCTGTAAGCGCGAATCCCTTCCCGCGCAAGAATTCCAATTCATTGTTCAGAAGCAAATGGGCGATCTCAAGCTGGTCGTCGTAGCTGAGGCGGTTGAAGACGAGTTTCTCAGTAATCCGGGCGAACATTTCGGGGCGCAGGGATTGCTGGGCGCGGGTCAAAACGTGGCGCTCCAATGTCGCGTGCGTCGAATGCTGAATATGCAGGATTTCAGCCGCGCCGATGTTTGAGGTCAGCACAATGTAAAAGCCGGAAAAATCAAGCGTATCGCCGCTGGCCATTGTCACGCGGGCCGCGTCCAGAATTTGCAGGAACACATCCAACACTCGCGGATGCGCCTTTTCAATCTCGTCAAAAAGCAGCGTACCGAGCGGCGACCGGTCGTAAGCCATGCCCAGCGTGCCGCGCTCGCCCAGCTTCGCGCCCAGGAGCAGTCCAAGTGATTCCTGCGTTTGGTATTCGGACATATCAAAGCGGGAGAGCTTTTCTTTCCCGAACAGGAATTCAGTAAACGCGAGTGTGATCTCCGTTTTGCCGACACCCGTTGGGCCAAGCAGTAAAAAACTGCCACGGGGCCTGGTCGGCTTGGTCAGTCCGAGTTCGCCGCGTTGAAGAATCGAAACCACTCGCGGAACAACGTGGTTCTGCCCACGAATGCGCTGGCGAAGAAATGTTTCGAGGCCGTGTAGGCGCGTGCAGACATTAGATTTTTCCTCCAAAACGGGCAGAAGTGTTTTCATGCCGCTAATCAAACACAACGATAGCTAAAAGATTGTAATGATTTCATAACAACCTCATGCGGGGTGCAGGTGTAAAAAGGCCAACATGAAAAGTATTTTTCTTTCCAAGTTCGGCGGGTTCACTCCCATTTTGGCGCAGGCCGCTGGCGGCACCAGCCTCACATCGGCGGCTTCATCGGCGTTGGGCATCGTCATGCTCATCGGATTCATCTTCGGCACCATCTGTGTGGTCAGCGGCGGCTTCGCCATCAGGCGCGGCGACGCCGATTCGGGCAAACTTTCGATCATCGGCGGCCTAATCATCGCGGGCGCGCCCGTCATCGTGAAAGCCCTGTTCACCGCCTTCGGTATCGGCAGTTCTGCCATTGATGTCGGCTCTTTCCAATGAATACCCCGGACATCAGATTCACGGAGACCAACAGCGCCGACGACTCCCAGGGCAAGACATGGGGTCTGGACGGAAATCTGTTCTGGTTCATTGCGGGCGGGGCATTTGCGGCCGTCATCATCCTTCTCGTTTGTTTCAGCGTCATGCGAATGAGCTTCTTCACTTCGCTCCTGATAGCGGCGCTGCCGCTGGCGCTGTGCGCCATTTACGTCTTCGTGTTTCGGCAGGGCAAGCCTGCCGGCTACGACATGGATTGCCTCGATTTTTGGTTGAGCGGACCGGGTTTTGGCCCGAACCAACAAACGCAGCCTGAACGTCCTTTATGTTTGAGCAAACTCCCAATGGATATTTCCTCAATGATTTGATCGTTTTCAACTCTTTGAAGGAAGGCGGTTACGTCTCCAAAGGCTTCCTCTTTGAAGCGCCGGACCTGACGAACGCACAGGTCGGCGAACTGAATGACTTCCAGGACCAACTCTCGCTCATGCTCGCTTCGCTGGGCGAACAGCAACGACTGCAAATCCAATTCTTTTGCGATTCCGACTACCGCCAGGAATTGCTGCGGTATCAGGAGGAAACGCAAAAGGCCACAAATGTGTGGACGCGCCGCTCCCGCAATCAGCGGTTCGAGCGGTACTGGCAAATGATGGCTGATCGCAAACTACGGCGGCAACGGTTGGTCTTTTACATCTCGCGGCGCATCGAATCGTCACCGAGGGGGATTCAGTCAAAAACGGCGCTCACCGAGTATTACGAACAGCTTTTGGCGCAGTTCAAAGCGGAATTTGAGCATGTTCACGAAATGCTCGCGGGCATTTTCGCCGGCCAGGGTGCGCGGATCATTCCGATGAAGGACGCCGACCATTATCGGCATTACATGACATTCCTCAATCCGTCGCTGTCAGACCGTTTCGATTACGACCCAATTGATGGATTCGACCCGGAGTTGTCCATCCAGGAGAATTGCTGGCATTCGGAGGGCAATGGCCAGGCCGATTTCGGATTTTTCATGGACGGGCGTTACCACTCGCTCATCGTGCTGTCGCGTTGGCCGAAGACAACCTACCCCGGAATCATTCACCGGCTCACCAGTCTCCGACTGCTGGATTACACGATTACGGTGAATCTCGACCCGCTGCCGGTGCGCCGGGAGATTTCCAAGGAGGAAAAGGAGCACGACCGCATCGCCGGAGATTATGCCAGCGAGAAGAAGCTCTCGCTCTTGACGGTGATGGAAAAAAAGCAGCGAAAAATCGCCGCCTTGATGCAGGGACACACCATTCCTTTTCATGTGCTGTTTGCCGTTCGTGCTTGGGACAAAACCAAGGAAGGAGTGATTGCCAAAACCACGGCGATCAAAAATGCCATCAACGGCATGAACAGCGCCCAATACTCGGAGAGCACATTGCCCAGCACTTCCAAAAGGCTGTTCTTCGAGACTTGGCCCGGCTGGACTTGGGGAAACTACCGGGCGCGAAAGCTCTATGGAGAGAATCGTTATGTAGCCGACATGCTCCCGGTGGTTTCCACGTTCACCGGCCATCTTGATTCCGCCGAGGCCATCTACGAAGGCCCTTACCAAAATCTGGTTGGAATCAAAACCTTTTCCGGTTCGGCGGGCAACCAGTCGCCGCAACACGCCGTTTTGCTGGGCATGAGCGGCGCGGGAAAATCCGTCACCATCTGCGACCTGCTTTCGCAGACCGAAGGCTATTTCGCGTACACCGTCATCATCGAGGAGGGGCTGTCCTACGGCATCTATACCCAAACGGTTGAACCCGGCGCAAAACCCATCGTCATTCAACCCGATGGCGACACGACCATCAATTACCTCGATACGCAGGGATTGCCAGTCACGCCGGACCACTTGAGCGCCGCCACCGCGCTGGTGGCCCGCATGGTTGGTTTCAGTCAGAGCGAAGACAAGCAAATGCTGCGGCAGGCGCAGATCGCCAAATATATCAATCTGCTTTACGAGGACGTATTCCAGGACTGGTCCCGCAAACACGACCACCGGATGCTGGAAGTTGCCCGCCGCGCCCATGCGTTGAATCGCTTCCGCAAAGAGAAAATGCCTGCCGGAGCGACCATGCTGGAAGCATTCGCGGACTTCCGCGATTGGCTTTCATCGAATGAGGATGAGGCTCTCGCCTTTGAAAACCACTCGCCCGAAGCTGACGTGCTCCGTTTTCTGAAAGACCCGGCGACGAACAAGGAAGTTCGCAATGTGGCGTTCGCTTACTTCAAGCCGGACGAACATCCCACGCACCGGATGTTGCAGGAATTGATGTCCTTGGACGCCAGCGGAGCGGAGCGCGACCAGATTGTCGAGATTGCGACCCTGCTGCTGCCTTGGTGCCGTGACGGCAATTATGGTGCGTTGTTTGACGGCATCAGCAATCTTTCTCTCACCGGCAAAATCGCCCATTTTGAATTGGGCTACATCCCGGATGCGGCCAAGGAATTGCGGGCCGCAGCCGGTTTCCTCATCACCAACCACGCCCGCAAGCACATCATCACGCTGCCGCGCGCGTTGCGGAAACGAAACGTGTATGAGGAAGTCGCCCGTTTCCTCGATATTCCGGGCGGCGAGGAAATCGTCAAGGAAAGCTACGCCCAGCTTCGCAAATTCAATTGCTGGAACATCTCCATCGTCCAGCAGTACGCACGGTTCAAGCAAAGCCGCATTCGCTCCGCAGTTTTCGGCAACAGCCGACAGTTCTATCTAATGCGGCAAAACGACCGCGCTGACTTGGATGACATCGCGCATGACATCGCGCTCCCTGAAATCACCAAGCACACGATCATGAATTATTCGCTGCCCGACCATCAAACCGGGCAGAAGTACTGCGCGTTTACCTATCTGCACGTTGATTCCAACCGGCCCATTTGCGGCACGGCGCACAACATCGCTTCCGAGGAAATGCTCTATTGCTCCAGTTCGAGCGGGGAGCATTTCGAGAAGCGTGCTAAGGAACTGCGCGCTTCCGCCAACATCGTCGAAGGAATCCTCACTCATTCCCGCAAACCTGAACTACTGGAGACCACATGAAAACTCTTTGCCTCATCCTCCCACTTTTCCTCATGGGTTGCGCCGCGACGCGACCCATCGCCGACATTGCCGCCGCTGGCGGCGGGGGCTATCTCGCCAACGATCTCTCCCACGGCGATCCCGCCATCACGGCGGCGGGCGCCGCCGGGGGAGTCCTCGTGAGCGAAGGCGCGTTCTACCTCAGTAAAAAGCAATCCGACAAGGCATACGTCAACGGCTACGAAAAGGGACGGAGCGACGCCGTCAAACAGCAATATTGGCTCCAGGTCAACCAGCAGCGCGCGGTGCCCCAGCAGGACGACGTTCGCCTTTACGCCATCCCCGTCCCGGAACAAACGATTGACGGGGTAGTTCTCAAACCCACCACCAAGTACCTGCGCATCGAAGAATGAAGGAACATATATGAAAGCATTACTCACAATCGCCGCCGCTGCATTGCTCACCACCACTTCAGTTCGCGCCCAATGGGTGGTTTACGACCCGATCATGAACGTCGAGCAAATCCTCGCCCAGGCCGAGAACATTGCCCAGTACGTCCAGATGGTTGACAATCAGGTGCAGCAAATCTCGCAATTGTCTTCGCAACTTCAGCAACTTCAGCAATACAACAAAGCGTTCGGTGATCCCTCGGTCATCGTGAACGTGAATGGGGCCAACGCTCTGGTTTCCGATTTGCAGCAGCCTGTCGTCGGTCAGAACATCGCCACTCTGGAAGTGCGTTCCGATGGTGCCCAAGCCCTCACCTACAACGGCAATGGACTTTATGTCCAAATCGGGGCGACGTTCACCACGCCTTTCGGCAACCAAATTCAGCGCAACACGAATTACTACCGGCCTTATGAAGGAGTGAACCAGGCGACTGAAAATTATACCAACGTAAATGCCTCCGTATTGCAACGCCGGGCGGCGCTGAAAGCGCAGATTGCCAGCACAACCGATGCCCTCCAATCCGCCACCACGGCCTCGGAAGTTCAAAAACTCACCGGCGTTTTGATCGGTCAAAGCGCCGCGCTGGCCGCGACGGACAAGGAAATAGACCAGGCCGGGACGCTGAGTCTCGTGCAAGACATCGAAAATCGGAACGATGTTGAAAAGCAGGCGACGGCGCGCAGCGAGCAGCAGCGGGCCGAAATGGTCGAGACTTTCGGCAACTACCGGACGAATTTCACGCTCATCACCCAACCGCCATTGTTTCAGGAGACTAGCCAATGAAACTCAAACTCATGTTGGTCGCCGCCGTCATCGTGATGGCAGGCAGCACCGTCACCGTTCTGGTCATTCAGTCGAACGCGCAAAAAGCCAGGCTTCGCCAATCGCAGCAGAGCCAGTTGCCCGCCGCCATCAGCAATTACAACCAAACCTTCAAGCCTAACACCAGCAAGCCTCTTTGGCCTGAGACTCAACAAAGCGGAGGCACCAATGGACTCTCTGCAAAATGAGCCAAGATTCACGCCGGTCACCGGCAACGGACACCCAGCGGAAATTCCCCGGAAGCGGTTTGACCCGACCCGCATCTTCGTCGAGAAAGACCGCCTGACATGGTTTTGGTTCGGCTTCGCCATGCTGGTGCTTGTCGGTTCAGCCATTGACCGGATTTATCTCGTCCAAAGTTTCAAGCAGCGCGAGCGCGTCATCGTTGTTGATCCAGCCAGCACGTTCTATGTCTCGCCCCTCCTGAAATTCTCGGAGGCCAAGGAACTGCACGCGCAGCAAAGCACCCTCGCCGCCGTCGCGTTTTTGCAGCGCAATCCCAAAGGGTTCGACAATGACGAGCTGCTGAAGCAGATGTTTTTGAAACACGCCTTGGAAAAGGCCAACGCCGCCCGCACCGCCGAGGAGCCGGAATTCAAGGCCAAGCAGCTTCACCAGAAAGTCGAAGTCGGCCAGGTGGATGTGCTCAATACCCGCGAGGATGTTGTCCTGACCCAAGTCACCGGCCAGCTTGTCCGCAACGGGATCTTCCAGGACCGGACGTTCACCGAAGTCATCCCGTTCAAGTTGCTGCTCCGCCTCCAGCGAAACCCGAACATGGTGCAGAACGGGAGATTTCCCACGGCGGTAAACGATTTCAAATATGAAACCCTTCGCAATTAGCCTTTTGCTCGCCATCTGCCTCGCGGCCAGCGCCAAGGATAAGGCCATTCAGGAACTCGTGCTGGACGAGCAAACGGTTTATGTCATCCCCGTTTCCGTCAACCGCGTCACCACGATTAGTTTTCCGGGGCCGATTTCGGCCATTGACGCCGCCCAAGTGACCGTTGACACGCGAAAGACCGCCGCATTCCAGATCGCCCACACCAAAGGCTCATCATTTTTCTCCGTCCGCGCACTGGCCAAGAAAACCGTCACCAACGTCAACGTCCGGTGGAACAAGAAAACGTACGTGCTCGAATTGGTCGAGAGTGACGAGCCGTTGCTGTCCGTCATTTTCCAATATCAGGCCGACAGCGCGGGGGTGATTCCGGCCGCGCCGGTCACGCCCTCCCGCTTGCTGGCGTTGCTGGACAAGGCGAAAGGCTATGCGCTATTGCGCGCGTATCACCCGGATGCCATCGCGCAAATTGACTATCGCAGTTACGAAAAAGAGCCGCGGATTCTTGATTGCAAGGATTACACCATCCAAATCGCGGAGGTCTTCCGATTCAACCCGGAGGACACCCTCATTTTCCGCGTGCTGCTCAAGAACAAGACCGACAAGGCGCTGCGCTTTGCGCCGAATGGGTTCTCGTTGCGCGTGGGCGACCGGACGTATCCGCAATCCATCAGCGACGCGGGCGGCATCATCCCGCCCAACGGCGAAGTCCCCGCCTATTTCGCCGTCACCGGAACCCCGAACGGCGGCTACAACGATATTTCCCTCAAGAACGACTTCTTTGTGATCCTGGAGGCGAAGCCGGCCGAACCGCCTGCGGAGGACAAACCATGAACGCCCGCGATGCGGTCAATTTCGCCAAGAGTCCGACCGGGGCATTCCTGGGTTTTTGCCTCCTGCTCGGATTCGTGCTGTTCATGGTGAAAGGTTTCAAGCCCGCCAACCCCAAATCGGCCCCCTTGTCGCTCATCTCCAAAGCGTCAGCGGCCACGCCGCCGCAAACCATGCAGACGGTTCAAAACGCGGATTTCACGCCGATGAAAATTCCGCCAACGGCCAATCCCGATCCGCAGCGCGAAGAACAGCCACAACCTAACAAAAACACCGCACCGCCCGCGCCGGAGATACTCCCGTTGAGTTTGTTCGCCGAAACTCCCGAACCGGAACCGAAGCAACTGAGCAAAAATTACGCGCCGTATGGCCGGCTCATCCCCTGCGAACTCATCGTCACGGTGGACTCGGCTGCGATTCGCACGCCGATCATCGGGCTGATTACGGAGGATGTGTATCACGCGGGGAGGCTGATTATTCCTGCCGGAACAGAAGTTCATGGCACAGCCCAAACCGACCGCACCCGCGAACGCATTGCCAGTGGCAACGGCTGGACCTTGGTTTGGAAAACGGGCGAGGAGCTTACCCTCTCCGGCATCGCCCTCGACCGGGAAACCAATCCTGACGGCGATGGCTGGGGCATCACTGACGGCAGCGCCGGACTCCGGGGCCGGCTCATCAAAACCGATGACCTCGCGGAAATCAAATTGTTCGCGGCCACTTTCCTGAGCGGAGCGGCTGGTTTGCTGACCGAACGGCAGCAAACCATTTTTGGGAACACCGAAACCCCGTCGTTGGGCAACGCTCCGCTTCAAGGCGCGGAAAGCGTATTGGGAGCTTACGCGCAGCAAATCTACGATTCGATTCAGCGCGATGGGTTTTATGTCCGCGTTCCAGCCGGAAAACAGTTTTATTTGTACGTCACGCAGACGATTGACAAGTCTGACGCCGCATTGGGCGAAACCCGATTCAACCCCGGCGATCCTCAGCCGACTCCGGCTACCAATCACATTTCGAGCGTGACCGCGCCGCCTGCCCGTTATGCCCTGCCAGGCGGGCCGTTCAATCCGAGAGGAATCACACCATGAAACGAATCATTATTCTCATTCCGCTGCTGTTTTTGCCCGCCTGTGCCACCAAGAAACCTGTCGTTGTGCGGATGCCTCATGCCGTACCGGGAACCACCCTCCCGTCCGACGACATGGAATCAGTGCGTTACGGTGAGAATCTCAAGGCGTACCCGGTGGGCCGTTATGTTGATCCGAATAACAGTTTGGTCATGCACGAAGCGCACACGGTTTATCGGGTTGAAACCACCGCCAAATGGAACCTCCATCCCAACGACCCGGTCAATGTTCCAGTTGGCCCCGTTATTGGCGTCGTTGACCCGGCCCACAAGGAAAGTCCCGTCACCGCCGAAGTTGCCGCCGAGGTCAACCGCCAGAAAGCCGCGACGCAGGCGTTAATCGCGCAAGGCGCGCGCATGAATCAGGCCCTCAATCAACTTTCGCAAAGCGTTTCCATCACCAAACAGGTCTCCGAGGAAAACGCCCAACTCAAATCGGCTGTCAACACAACCCAGCAACGTTTGGAAGCGTTGGAAGAAGCTTTTCGGCAAAAACAAACCGAAACCACGTTCACCACGCCATCGACCCCGCCGAAGCAGGGCACGAATGACTGGTAACACAAACAAAACAAACAAGCATTATTATGCAAAAGCTAAAAGCCCGAGAGGCTGCCACAGCCCCGCCCCAAAATGGGACCGCGCCAATACAGTACCGCGAGAACCCGCAAACCAATGAGAAGATCGACGCCTGGATCAAGGACAATCCCGACCGCTGGGCGTACTTCAGCAACCTGCCGCCCGACCGGGCGGCTCGCAAGCTCGTCCTGAATGAGATTCAAAAGTACGAGCGCCAGCAGAAGATGAATGCCGGCATCATGAAGAAGCTCGACGGCGACCCGGAGGCCAAGCAAGCCTACGAGACGCTGTTGAAACGGTTGCCGGAAGACCAGCGCGAACGGGCGATGGCCTCGGTAGCCAGGCACGTTCTTCGCATCACCACCCCGCGCGAGCAGAAGCCCAGGGCGGAAACGGCGGGCGTAGGTGTCGCGGTCTAGGCGAAGCGCGCTTGGCAAAGACTTACGATTCCGCTCAGGCTTCCGGCGCTTTCAGTCTGCCCTGTCCCCCTCAGACTCCGCGCCGGCACCTTCGCTCCATCCGTAAGACTTTGCCGGGCCGCTTGTCGAAGCAACGATGCTGCTTTTGATGCCGTCGCTGCGAAGTGTCTTGCGACCGCATCACCACGAGGAGTTCTCATGGACGCCCAAATCCACCGGCACCTTGCCAATCTTGAAGTGGCCGAGATGGCCTTGCGCCAGAATCTTCATGGCCACGTTCAAGACGACAAGACCCGCGCTCATTTGGAGCGCGCTCTCGCGCATGTGCGCGAGGCGTCCCTGAGCGGGGAAGGCGCAAATGCCCGTTCAGTCAACCAGTTGGTCCGCGAACTGGCTGGCATGGAGCGATTCTTTGAATCGTTGCAACCCGAACCGATGGTCCGCTCTGACGTCCATGAACTCTAGCCAGCCCGGCGAAAATCGGGTATTATGTTATGGCCGTAAAACGAAACAAAGCAGATGCGAACGATCAATTAGACCTCTTTTCGTATGCACGAAACCATGATCACCCTGACACAGTACGGCTTGATGGCCGAGAAGCATTGGCGGGAATTCCGGCCGCAAATGGTGAAGGAACTGGAGGCCCACGGCAGGCTTCAGGAGGCGTTGCTGGAGGCGGAGGAGAAGACGAAGGACGAGATGTACGACCTGACCACGCGCTTGATGGCGCAGGGATTGACGGCGCAGCAGGCGCACGACCAAGCCTGGGAAATGGTGCGGGAGGAGTACATCTTGTTGACGCCGGAAGAAACGGCGTAGTCCGCAATCAGAATAATTACCGCATCGCCGAGGCCGACCGGGTGGGCGAGGGTTCGCTCAAGGAAAAGTGCCGGGCTAATCTTGCCGCCATCCGGCTGCTTCGCAAACTTCAATCCGAAAACCGGAATCCTACCAACGAGGAAAAGTCCGCGCTGGTCCGTTATGTCGGTTGGGGCGGTCTGCCGCAGGTTTTCAGTCCGGCCACCGATTGGCAGGCGGAAAATGTCGAACTCGCCTCGCTTCTGTCCGAGAATGAATTTCGCGCCGCCCGCGCCACCACCCTCAACGCTCATTACACGTCGGGTGCCGTCGTCAAGGGGATGTACGCCGCGCTCGAACGTCTCGGATTCAAACAGGGACGCATTCTGGAACCCGCCTGTGGTATCGGGCATTTCATCGGATTCATGCCGGAGGCAGTCCTGTCCCATTCCCCCGTCATCGGCGTTGAGATTGATCCGTTGACGGCGCAAATCGCCAAGGCGCTTTATCCCGACGCGGACATCCGCAACCAGCCTTTCGAGCAATCCAAGCTGCCCAACGAGTTCTTCGATCTCGCCATTTCCAACATTCCCTTTGGCGACTACAAGCCGTTTGACGCCAAGTTCAACGAGCATGGATTCCTGATTCACGATTATTTCTTCGCGGCGGCATTGGAAAAAGTTCGGTCTGGCGGCTTGGTCGTGTTTATCACTTCACGCGGCACGATGGACAAGGCCGACCCCGCTCTTCGCAAATACGTTGGCGACCGCGCCGAACTTTTGGGCGCAATCCGTTTGCCCAACACTGCCTTCAAACGCAACGCCAACACCGAAGTCACCACGGACATTCTGTTTCTCAGGAAACGCCAGCCGGGGGAACCAAAACAAGGCGTCGCCTGGCTCAACACCGCTCCCTACACCAATTCCAGAAGCGAAGTCATCGAGATCAACCAGTATTTCGTCGAGCGGCCACAGATGATGCTCGGTGAGATGCGGTTGGAAGGCCGGATGTACCAGCGCAACGAACCTACTCTCGTCGCCGCCAAACAGCAGGATATGGCCACGGCTCTGGCCAAGACCATTCCGCATCTGCCGGAAAATATATATGCGCCGGTTCAACATGCGGTCGCCAAGCCCGGTCTGGAGCAGATCATTCCCGCGCCCGGAGACGTGAAACCGAACGCCTACACGGTACACGACGATGAAGTCGCCATCCGCGACGGCGACCGGTTAAAACCGCTAAAGCATCTGGCGATTCAGACCAAACTCCGCATCCGTGGCATGATCCAGGTCCGCGACGCCGTGCGTGAATGTCTGCGAACCCAATTGGAGGACAAGGACGATTCTGATGTGGAGCTTGCCCGCGCCCAATTGAATCAGCGATATGACCGCTTCCTTTCCCGCTTCGGGCCGCTCTCGGATCGCGTCAACGCCAAGGCGTTTCAAGGTGATCCCGACCTGCCGTTGCTGATGTCGCTTGAAAACTATGACGCGGAGACCAAACGTGCCACCAAGACGGCGATTTTCCGAGAGCGCACCATTCACCGCCAGAAGCCGATTGAATCCGTTGGCTCACCCAAGGAGGCTCTCATCGTTTCCCTCAACGAAAAGGGGAGGGTGGACTTGCCGCACATGGCCCGGCTGTTGAATCGTCCCGCCGACGAGTTTCTGCCGGAGTTGGCCGGAGTGCTGTTTCTGAATCCCCAAACCCAGGAATGGGAAACCGAGGACCATTATCTTTCCGGGAACGTGCGCGAAAAACTTGAGATTGCGGAAGCCGCCAGCGTCACCGAACCGCGCTTCAAGGAAAACGTCGAGGCGCTGAAATCCGTGCAGCCCGAGGATTTGTCGGCGACCGAAATTGATGCCCGGTTGGGCGCGTGTTGGATTCCGCCCAAAGATGTGCAGGGTTTCGTTCACGAGTTGCTGGCGACGGACGATGTGACCATCAAGTTCATTACCCAGCTTGGCACTTGGTCGGTGCAGGCCGGTTACACGGCCAAAGCCACCGTCGCCAACACCACCGATTGGGGCACCAACCGGGCGACGGCGCTTGAACTCATCGAAGACGCGCTCAATCTGAGAACGCCGACGATTTACGACAAGGTGCGCGACGGCAAATCCGACAAACAGGTGGTCAACCCGGACGCCACCGAGGCGGCGCGGGAAAAGCAGCAGAAAATCAAAGACCGTTTCAAGGAATGGATTTGGCAGGACGACGAACGCCGGGAGCGGCTGGCCCATAAGTACAACCAGGAATTCAACTGCGTCCGTCTCCGCGCTTTCAACGGCGACCATCTGACTTTGCCGGGCGCGAGCCAGACAGTTGCCTTGCGTCCCCATCAGAAGACCGGAACGTGGCGAATCCTGCAAACGCCCAATACTCTGTTGGGCCATGTTGTCGGCGCGGGCAAAACCTACACGATGGTTGCGGCCGGGATGGAGTTGAAACGTCTGGGTCTGGCGCGCAAACCAATGTTCACCGTCCCCAACCACATGCTGGGCCAGTTTTCTTCCGAACTGTTGACCCTGTATCCGAGCGCCAACATTTTGGCCGCAACCCGCGAGGACTTCGAGAAGGACAAACGCCGCGAACTGATGAGCCGCATCGCCACCGGCAATTGGGACGCCATCATTGTGACTCATTCCGGTTTTGAAAAAATTCCGATGTCGGAGGATACCAAGCAAAAATTCTTCCAAACTCAGCTTGACGAACTGGAACGGGCCATCTTGGAACAGAAGCAGGACACCAGCAATCGCCGGATTGTGAAGCAACTCGAAGCCGCCAAGAAAAGATTGGAAACCCGGTTGAAGCTGCTTTCCGCCGAGGAAAAGAAGGACAACACCCTCACGTTTGAGGAATTGGGCGTGGACCGGCTGTTCGTGGATGAAGCCCACTTCTTCAAAAACCTGTTTTACATTACCAAAATGACCCGCATCGCGGGCTTGCCGCAAACCTCGTCGGAACGGGCCTTCGATATGTTTCTCAAGATTCAATACATCCAGAAGACCAACGGCGGCGGGGGAGTGGTCTTTGCCACCGGCACACCCATCGCCAACAGCGTGGCCGAAATGTACACCATGCAACGCTACCTCCAGATGCCCACGCTCCAAAGGCAGGGGTTGCACCATTTCGATTCCTGGGCGGCCACCTTCGGTGAGCCGGTTACGGCGATGGAACTGGCCCCGGATGGCGCGGGCTACCGGCTCAACACCCGGTTTGCCCGGTTCATCAATGTGCCGGAACTCATGCAGGTGTTCTGCCAGGTCGCGGACATTCAGACCGCCGAGAATTTGAAATTGCCCGTTCCCGAACTTCAGACCGGAAAACCCATCATCATCCGCGCTCCGAGCACCCCGGAATTGAAAAAAATCGTGAAGGGATTGGTGGAACGCGCTGAGGCCATCCGCAGCGGACGGGTTCGCCCGGACGAGGACAACATGCTGAAAATCACTTCCGAGGGGCGCAAAGCCGCTTTGGATTTGCGCGTGCTCAACCCCCGCGCCCCGGATCATCCCGACAGCAAAATCAATTTGGCCGCAGACAAAATCTTTCAAATCTGGAAGGACACCACCGAATTGCAATGTTCCCAACTCGTCTTCTGCGATTTGTCCACGCCCTCCAAACTACGGCGGCAGTTCTCCGCTTACGAAGACTTGAAAGAAAAACTGGTGCAGCGCGGCATTCCCGCCGAGCAGATCGCGTTCATTCAGGAGTATGACAGCGATGTCCAGAAGCATGTCTTGTTCAAGGAAGTCCGCTCCGGGAAAGTCCGCGTGCTCATGGGCAGCACTCAGAAAATGGGGTCGGGCACAAACATTCAGGAGCGGTTGGTTGCCCTCCATCATCTGGACGCGCCGTGGCGACCGGCGGATGTCGAGCAGCGCGAGGGCAGAATCTTGCGTCAGGGCAATCTCAATCAGTCGGTGCAAATCTGCCGCTACGTGACCGAAGGCAGCTTTGACGCGTACATGTGGCAAACGCTCGAAACCAAGGCCAAGTTCATCCATCAGGTGATGACAGGCGACACTCACATCCGGCACATCGAGGACATTGATTCCAGGGCGCTGACGTACGCCGAAGTCAAAGCCATCGCCTCCGGCAACCCGCTGGTCATTGAAAAGGCATCGGTGGACGCAGAAATCACCCGGCTGACGCGCCTGCGCTCGCAGCATGGCGAAGCCCAATATCGGATTCGTTCCCAAGCTCGCCATCTCAAGGAGGAAATTCCAGTCCTCAAGGAACGGATCGAGAATTTGAAGCTCGACATGGCCGATCGCAAAGATACGCGCGGCGACGCTTTTGAAATCGAAATCGCCAAGACCATCTACAAGGACCGTGGCATCGCCGGAGAGTTGATTAACCGAATCGCGCAGCGGGCGGCGGGGGGTGCTCAGGAGCAGCCCATCGGCCTGTTCGCCGGTTTCCAACTCTGTGCCCGTCCGACCTTCATGGAACGGGTGGAAATCGTGCTCAAGGGGAGGAATCATTACGTCGCCAACGTGTCGGACACTCCCTTGGGCACGATTCGTTCGGTGGAATACACCGCCCAAAATATGGAGGAGAGATTGCAGGGCTGGCAGCGGAATTTGTCGGAGTCCGAGAAAAACAGCCGCGAATTGGAAGGCAAGATCGGCCAGCCTTTCGAGCACGAGTCCAAATTGCAGTCCCTCGTCCTCCGCCAGCAGGAATTGGAGAACGCGCTGGACATCACCAAGAACCAGGCTTCCAACTCCCTGTCTGCCGAGGAGTCGAACGAGCCTGACAACGCCCCCGCCCAAAAGATTGACGCCCCCGCCCACGTCCACGCTCCGAAGGCCGGGCGAAGAACTGTTGCCGTGAAATGTTGATGCGTTCCCCTTTCCAAATCCGCCCATCGAATCCTGATGGTTTCCGGGCACAGTGGTGCGTGCCGACCTTTCGGCTTCGTGAATCGCCGCGCTCCATTGTACCGCTCCGTTGCGCCTGTCAAGGTATTGCTCGCCCGTGTTGCCCTCTGCGCTCCACCTTGACAGTGCTCACGTCGCAAACTGCGGCTCTTAGGAATTCACGAAGCAGACCATTAAGCCTTCGGCTTTTCGAGGCGTACCGGGGAATTGTGGCAGATTGTCTGATGCAGTCTGCCAAATCACGGTTTTCGGGCAAATGTCACCATCTTGTCACTTGGAAATCTGGAAGTTGGAGTGGATAGAATATATTGGGTCACCGCGCGCGTCAGATCGTATGAAAGTGCAGAATTTAGTGGGGCCGCAGGTTAGAAAGCTCCGTTACAACAGTGGTTGGTCGCAGTCGAAGCTCGCAATTCAACTGCAACTAAAAGGTCTGGATGTATCGCGGGAGGTAATCGCACAAATCGAGGGCCAGTGCCATTGTGTCAAAGACAAAGACCTGCCGTACTTCTCTCGCGTTTTTCAAGTTGGTTTGACGGATCTTTTCCCGAATATCGACCCGGGCAAACCCATTCATGATACGATGACCAGGCTCATGGGAGCCAACGGTGTAACGGGCCACGCTTGGCCGTGGTAACGGGTATGCTTTTGCGTCACTTTAATCCGAGTTGGTTCATTCGCGGACCACGAACTACCAGAAGGCTTCGGCAGGTAGGTAAAACGAGCAGAACGGGCGTGCTTTGGGCTTCCAGCTCGCGGTTCTTCTGCGTTCGCCCGCCCGTGGCATGCTAAGACGCAACGAGAATCTGTGCGCGAGTTGAACACCCGTTACGACGTTTTAGTTTGGCACGTACCCCGAGGAAGACGTACCACCGCCACACCAAAGGAGCCAGCGGCACGGCAAAAGTTGTAATGAAATCATTACACCTCAATCCCGCAATGCTGGTAAAAATTGGCTAATAGTATGAATGCCACAGCGCAAGTCCAAGCCCTTCCGGCCCCCAGCGCAGAGCGGTTGGCGTATTCGATTCAGGAATCAGCGGAGATGCTGGGCGTTAATTATTTCAGCGTGTACCGGCTGATTCAGCGGGGAAAATTAAAACCGTGTCGCGCCTTGCGTGGCAAATTGTTGGTTCCACGCGCCGAATTGCTGCGCCTGTTGAAAACCGAATAGGAGGCAACATGTTAAAGCGAAATGGAGAAATTTGTCAGGCTGAAGTTCCGGACTACCCTGGACGGCTCACGGCAGCCGAGTTGAGAGCCTACAAGGCGGCAGTCGCCTCGGTTGAGAATCAATTGCACGACCTCGCGGAAGCGGCCCGCGCTTTGTCGGATGTCGAAAAACAAATCCCGCAGTGGAAAGGCCAGTTGGAAAACGCCGCCTCGCCGGTGCTGGCAGTGGCAGGCGGCGAAAATACGGGCAACCAGTGGCATGTGCTCAAAACCCTCGTCAAAACGAACCGCAGCGAACTGTTGTTCTGCTCCCGCGCGTTGGCGGAGGGAAGTGAATTTGCGGTATTCGAGAAGTTCGACCCGAACTCCGCTTACGCCCAGGCTCAAGGCAATCCTGAATTGCTCCTCACGAGCAACAACCCGTCGCTCCTTTTGCAGGATTACGTCGAGAGCGAACGGAAGATGCTCCAATTGGTCAAGCAGGACCTTCAAAACACGGTTGAGGAATTGCTCGCCGAGAAATTTCCCGCCGAGGACACCAGCCGGGTGGTCAAGGCGATTGCGGCCAGGTGCAGCAAGTGCATTTCCCCAGCCGGACAAGATGTTCAGCCTCCGAGGGCCAGCCAGAACGTGCGGGTACGCTTCTGACGGAAAGCCGCCATGTCAGACTTCAACTCGATGTTTCCGCAGTTTTTGCAGCAATGCCTGCAACTCAAAACACTTCTCACACCTGTCGCGTTTTTGCTGCTTACCGGTGGATTGATTTCTGCCACAATTGCCAAACATCAACACCCTTCCGCGAATCTTCGGACGCTTGGCAGGATTATCGTCCTCCTCATGTTGCTCGTTTATCTCCCGACTTGGGGCAATCAAATTGTCTCCATCGTGGACGACACCGTTAAGAATGTCCTCAAGGTTGATCCGGCTCAAATCCAGGACCAGTATAAAGCCGCTCTCGAATTGAAAAAGTCCGCTGATGGGACCCAAAGCTGGTGGGAAAAGGTCGTCGAATGGCGGGCCTCGATGGTCGAGGCATTGATGACGGTTGCCTTTGCTCTTTTGGGCTGGGTTGCAAGCGCCATTGTCTGGTGGGCATACATCCTGCAAAATGCGATTCTGTTTATTGGCTACGCCCTTTCCCCCATTTTTATTGGAATGCTGGCCTTTCCGTCTCTACAACAACCAGGACGTCGATATTTGCTCAACTTGGTTGGCGTGATGATCTGGCCGCTCGGTTGGGGCGTCGCCGGATTGGTCACCCAGGGGATGCTCACATTTATGACGGATCGATCATTTTTAAGCACGTCAGTCGTCGGAAACGATCTGTATTCCCTCCAAAACTTGATGGGTTTGGCCTTCCTCGGAATCTGGCTTATTTTCAGCACGATTGCCGCGCCAGTCATGATTCAAAGGGCTATCACTACCGGCAGTTCTATGGGAGCGGACCTTTTTAGCGGTGCGTTCGGCGCAGGCCGGGCCGCTTTGGCCGCTGGCGCTTCGACCTTTGCCGCAGCCGGAATGGGAAAAAGTGGAATCGGACTCGTGCAAGCAGGCGTTGTCGCTGCCGCAGCCGCGGGCGAGACGGTAGCTGGAACTGCATTGAGCAACGGCGGATCTCTGGTGGGCTCACTCGCCCAAATACGCGCATTCCAAGAGCCGCGAGCCAATGCACAATCCAAAAATCAGCCGCGATTTCCGCAAAATGATCCTTCTGGCGACAAGACCGTTGAAGAGCTTCTCCGCAAGACGCGAAACCCATATTCTCAAGGCTAACGGGGCTGCTTTTTTTCGGAAAGTGTGCTAGGATTTAAGCGTGGAATTTTTGGCGATCATGTTCATCGGAACGCTCATCGCTGTGTGGGCGGTAGTGGGATCGCGCCCTAAGCGACGGAGTTTTTCCTATCTGCCTCCCGTAATCCCAAAAGAAATGAACCCGCCTCGCCCCCCGGAGGTTTGGCAATACGAGCCGATGGACGAGTACGAATACGGCGAAGCCGTGAAACGGCATGATTCTGACCCGGGCCACAATCCATTTCCTTCATCAGTTCCTCACGAAGAGTAGCAACGCACGCGCAATTCCGCGGATTCTGCCGGCGGAAAACGAAACCTGATCAAACTCAGAAACATTTCCGTTCATCAATACCGCACCGTTCCAACTCACGCTCCTGGATGGATCAGGATGTTGTGCGATTGAGCGACTCGGCCATAGATCGGATGTCCCTGTTCTCGAAAATTAGGCTTTCGCGTTCTCCAGTTCCCTGGACGGCCACATCAACCATGACCCGGGCCAAGTCGTCCGCCGGAATCACTTGGCCGGGGAATAGCAGCCGAAATACGGGATAAATCCCGCGTAAGAGACGGTAGCTGACATTCGGTTCCTTTCGCGGCTTCACAGGATAGATATAGGCAGGCCGGTAGATGTAAACTCGGGGGAACCCCAACGCGAGCAGGGCTTTTTCGGCCTCGCCCTTGTAGCGGGCGAAAGCCATCCGACTTCGTCCCGTAGGATCCGCGCCACTTCCGCTCAAGAATGAGAACACCGCGTCGGGACTTGCCGCCCGTAGAACTCGCGCAAACTCGGCTGTGTAATCGACTGTTATCCTGCGGAGACCCTCGTCCGAGACCGCTCCCGTGTATGCACCCAGGCAAAAGATGGCGGCGTTTTGTCCTGAAAGCGCCTCAGCGAGTGTGGAGCAGTTTGCGAAGTCCCGATGCAGAACCTCCTTCAGCTTGGCGTGCGAGATGCCGAGCCCTCTGCGCCCGATGACTGTTACTTGTGCGACTGAGTTGCGATCAAGCAAGTAGCGCAGCGCGTATCCGCCCACCATTCCAGTCGCGCCGACAATGACAACCCGCATCTGCTTCTCGCTAAGAGTATTCATCACTACTGTTCGGTAAAATCTCTGCTGCAGGCGTCATAAGTTATGATCTTCTTGCTTCGCGGATAGATTGTGCCAGGTCGCGGCTGAACTGAGCCGCCAGGTGGCTTAGAGTTTCCGCAATAACTTCGGGTTTGCCTCGCGGCGAAGCACCAATCTCGTCAAGTCGCGCGCGGCCACTTTTCAGCGGAACGTCGCTGCCGGGAGTGGTAATTCGCCATTGTGCTATCAATGTGCCGTGGCCTTTTATATCGACATCGAATTGTTGCACGTCGATATATACAGCGACCGTCACCTGGTCGTGAGCCCAATCGGTGAGATAAATGCTGTCGGAATGGAGAAGTTCGGCCAGGTTGGCCGCCAAGTCGCGTTGAAAAGACTCGTCGAGGCGCTCGGTCCAAAGCGCGTTCTCAAGATATTCAATTTCGTTGGCGCCGTTGCGCAAAGCCATTGAATTACGTAGGAGATACGAAGGCATTTTCACGAAGCCAATTCCAACCGAGAGGCGTTCGGAGCCGGTCTGTGCGATGGGTCTTGGGTCGCTTTGTGGAATCGGTGCAAGAGCAAAGTGACGGGTTGAAACAGTTACGGGCTTGAGAATGCACCCGGAGAGAAGTGCGCTGACAAGCGTTAGCTGCGCGTAGAAGCTTAATTTCATGGCAATTCCTTCGGCGACTTTCTTCCGACCAACAACGCGTTTGGATCGCGTTTAAGGAGTTCCGCAAGGTCGGCGACCGAGCGGCTGGCGCTTCCCAACTCCTGCAGCGCCTGCGCCAGATCAGGGCGGACGGCGGAGTCCGGCCCTACGAGGTCCGAAATGTTTTGAAGGCCAATCCTGAGCTCGGCCAGAGTTTTCCGCGCGTCGTTCAACGTGTTGGTGGCGCTGTCAACCAGCGGGTCAACGCGACCATCCACATGTTGCACCAACACGTCCGCCCGGTCCAAAGTCCTTCTGAGGGAAGTCAACGAGTTTGTGAGATCAGGCGTGGTGACAAAGTGGTTGGCCGAGCCGAGCAGATTGGTTACTCCTGAATTTATGGCGGCCATGTCCAATTGGCCGAGAATCAGGTCAACGTGCGTCAAAATTCCGCCAAGCTTTTCTGAAAGACCTTGAAGATTGAGATGGGCAACGCTGGCCATCAATTGTTGCAGGTCGCTGGGGACGCTTGGGATCTCTTGATATTCCGGTTTAATTTGATGAAATGCCGGTGGAGGAGCGTCGGGGATTATATCCAGGGCAACGTAGAGGACGCCGGTGACGAGGCTCTCGCTATCCAGACGCGCACGGAGCCCCTGGCCGATGACTTGGTCGAGGTTGGCCTTATCGCCGATACGAAGCTGCTCGTCTGATTTGATTTGAGCGAGTTTCTTGTCAATCGCAATCACGACTGGCATGGAGAAATCGTTGGATGCCTGATTATGCCGAATTAGTATGTCCACAACCGAGCCGATGGTTACGCCGCGAAACTTCACCGGGGCGCCGGGATTCAAACCTTTCAGAGAGGCGTTAAAGTAAACAATGGTTTTGTGTTGGGGATGAAAAAGACTGCGCGAACTGAAAATAAGCAGCCCCGCGACGGCTAATGCCAGCCCGATGGCAAAAAACAGACCAATGATAGTGGGATTCGCCTTTTTGCTCATAGTGTTACTGAGCCTCCAAAGACGCGCCACGGGTGAGAAAGGCTTTCAGCTTCGCGTCCGTGGAATGATTGAGAAGATCGTTTGGATTGCCCTGCGCTCGCATCGTCTTGGCATCTGCATCAAGGAAGATTGAATCGTCGGCGATCATGAAGATGCTGGCCAATTCATGTGTCACTACAACGATGGTTGCGCCAAGGCTGTCGCGCAATTCCAGGATTAGTTTGTCCAGATTTTGCGAGGTAATTGGGTCCAATCCGGCGGACGGCTCATCGAAAAATAAGATTTCAGGATCCAAGGCCATGGCACGAGCCAGTCCCGCCCGCTTGCGCATGCCGCCGGAAATCTCGGCTGGATAATAGTCCTCGAATCCGCTCAGGCCGACCAAAGCCAGTTTAAGCCGAACAATATCATTGCGATCAGCGGCGGACCAATCCGTATATTCGATGAGCGGGAGCGCAACATTTTCGGCGAGAGTCATTGAACTCCACAGCGCGCCACTTTGAAAAAGCACGCCGTATTTGCGGAGTTGGACTTTGCGTGATTCGTCGTCCATTCCCCAAAAGCTTTTGCCATCATAAAGAACATCTCCGTGTGCCGGACACTGCAAGCCGATCAGATGCCGAAGCAACGTGCTTTTGCCGGAGCCGCTGTTTCCCATGATGACGAAGACCGAGCTTTGCTTAATTCTGGCCGAAATATCGCGCATCACGACACGCGAACCATAGGCCATCGTGAGATTCTGAATTTCAATCTTGATTTGGTCGGATTTCATGCCCGGACTAGATGTGCAACGCATGACAGAGGACCGCGAAGATGCCGTCCGATGCAATGATCGCCGTTATTCCGGTTACCACAGCCCTTGTCGTGGCTTGGCCCACGTCGGCGGCGGTATAGCCCGACTGAATACCCCGGAGGCAGCCAGAGTAAGCGACGAGGAACCCGAAGAACGAACCTTTGCCGATGCCGAGCAGAAAACTCTTGAGTTGGATAGCTTCTACCGTACGAGTCATGTATTCCGTTGCGGAAACGTCGAGCATACAAACGGAGACGATAAACCCGCCGGCAATGCTGATGAGGTCGGCAAACGCACAAAGGAACGGCATGACTAGCATGAGCGCCACCATTCTCGGGAGAACGAGAAATTCAACCGGTGAGATGCCGAAGGTTTCCAGTGCGCTGATCTCCTCGTTGACTTTCATCGTCCCGAGCTGCGCGGCGAAGGCAGCACCGGTCCGTCCGCAGAGTATGATGCCCGTCATGATGCAGGCCATTTCCCGAACAGAGGCGATTCCCACAAGATCGGCCACATAGATGGAGGCGCCGAATCTGGTCAGTTCGGTGGCTCCAACGAACGCCAGAATGAGGCCGACAAGGAAATTGATCATGGCGATAATTCCCAAGGCTTGAGGGCCGCATTCCTGCATCACCAAGAGGGCGCCCGACCAGCGAAACTGAGTTCGACCACGAAGAAGGTTGGCCAGAGCGGCGAGGTTTTCTCCCAGGAACGTGAATAATCCCGTCGCACCTTGCATCCCCTGGATGGCGCTTTCGCCAAGCTTTTGGAGAAGGTGTGCTTTCGCCGTTTCGGGGCGCGTATCCGTTCGCTCGGGTACCGCCTGCGCCAATCGCAACAACCTGCGCACGCCTTCTGGGAGGCCATCGTCCTGAAGTTCAACATTCCTTTTGCGGCACAACTCGGCACATTTGCGAATAAAAGCAACGAAGCGCGAATCCCAATCGGTCACGCCTCTCGATTCAAACGATACCAGCCTGATTCCTGTCGCCTGATCGAGAGCGTCGCGAACAACGCCGATACCAACGGGATTGTTATCTCCGCCGGCGTTCCCGGTCAGCTTGATTACCAGTGTCGCGGGCGCTTGCATTTCCGCCACGACGTTGAGTCTTGAATCAGTTTGTTTCACGATCGTACTTCGCGCTCGTTGTGTTCAGGACAGCAGGCGCTCTTCCATCCAATCGACGTAGAGCAGGCGCTCGGCAAACAGCCAAGCGCCGTCCATCTTCACAAATGTGTCGAGGTAGCGGAGCGAAGCGATCATCAAGCTTCGTTTTGCTCCGTTGACTGTGACGTGGTGAGCCAGGCAGTAGGCTTCCCCCGTGGCTCGGTCGCTGGTTATTGTGACAATTGTACACTGTCCGACGAAGTGGGTGGTGGCGTCGTACTTGTTCAGATCTGCGAAGACTGGAGCCAGCGCCTCTCGCGAACGCAACTCCATTGAAGGTTTCGGATCTTTGGCATTCATGAACACCACGAAACGGGTGTCAGCGGTAAAGAGAGACATCTGGCCTTTCGCGTCGCGACGGTCCGCGCAGTGTGCGTAGGCTTCGACGAGTTCCCGAATGGCGAGACGGTCTGCCGCTTCAGCGGGTGAGATGGCAACGTGTTTGCTCATTGTTGACTCCTTTTTTGATTAGTCCATGCAAGCCAAAAGCGGTTACTCAAGGATGGCTCGCGGTTCGAGAAAAGCGTTGATCCCATACCTGCCATATTCGCGGCCGACACCAGAGTATTTGAATCCTCCCCAGGGTGCCTGTGGATCGTCCGTCATTTTGTTTATCACAACGCGCCCGGCCCGTATCTGTGAGGCCACGCGACGCGCGCGCTGAAGGTCGGTCCCAAGGACTGAGGCGTGGAGACCATATTTAGAGTCGTTGGCGATCCGGATTGCTTCATCCTCGGAGTCATAAGCGATGACACACAGCACTGGACCGAAAATTTCTTCCTGAGCGATTGTCATGTTGTTTTTCACGTTAACAAACACCGTGGGTTTCACGAAATAACCCGCTTCGAAGCCGTCGGGGTGACCCTCCCCACCGACCAGAACCTCCGCGCCCTGTTCGATGCCCTTGCGAATATAAGACTGAACACGCTCGTACTGTTTCTGCGACACCATCGGTCCGACGGCGGTCTTGGGATCGGTCGGATCGCCAACGGTAAAAGCGCTCATCGCGTCGCGTATGCCACGCTTTACGGCATCGATGCGGCTCTTCGGCACGAGCAGTCGCGTACCGGCGGCGCACGCTTGACCGCTGTTCAAAAAGGCCATGACAAGGGCCGACGGGATCGCCCGGTCGAGAGCGGCATCGTCGAGCAGGATGGTGGGCGATTTGCCCCCAAGCTCAAGTGTGACGCGCTTCATCGTCTTTGCGCCGTCACGCATGATCGTCTCGCCTACAGCAACAGAGCCTGTGAACGAGATCTTGGCGACGTCGGGATTGCGTACGAGTTCGGCGCCGACGACATTGCCGAGACCCGTAACGACATTCAAGAGACCCTTCGGGAGATTTGCTTCATGCAGCGCTTCAATCATCACCTGCGTCTGGAGCGAGCTCAATTCACTGGGCTTAATCACAACCGTGCAGCCGGCAGCCACAGCCGAGGCCAACTTGAGGCAAATAAAGAGAGCGTTCGCATTCCACGCCGTTATTAGGCCAGCCACGCCGACCGGCTCCAGGGTGACCGTCGTCTTGCCCCAACTGGTTTTCAATGAAAGCTCCTGAAGTGCCTTCTCAGACGCCAGAAACGCATTGACGCCCGTCTCCACGATGGGTCGAGCGAACTGGACGACACCTCCGTATTCCTGGACCATCGCGGCCGTCAGATCATCAACGCGCGCCGAAGTGACTTCGTGAAGTCGGCGCAATATCTTCGCTCGCTCGTCCTTCTTTGAATGGCCGTAAGACGCAAACGCGCGCTTGGCTGCGGCGATGGCGCGCCGCGTATCCTCCTCGTCCGCTAAAGTCGCATGAGCGATAACTTTTCCGTTGGTGGGGTTGATGACATCCATGACGTCCCGTCCGTGGGATTCGACAAACGCTCCATCGATGTAGTGTTTCGTTATAGTTTTCATTGTGTCTTTCTCCATGATTGCTTCCACGCGTTTCTTTTTCATATGTAAAGGTTGAAGTTTGAGGGAACAGTGATAACGGGCGGTCGGTTAAGCTATTCCTTCAACGATAAGACCTTGATAAATCGCGCCTCTTTGACGATGTTTCGCGACGCTCTGGTAAGCTTCGCTGTAGTACCAGTCTTTTGCTGCTTTTACCGTTGGGAACTTTGCGATCACAATTCCTTCAATGGGATCACCCTCCAATACTTCATGATTTCCATAAGCCACCAGGACTTCGATTGGATGTCCTTTCGTAGTGTCTTTAATTCCCGCCCAATAAGCTTCAAGCTCCTTTTGATCCAACGTTTTTGTTCTCGTGAATACGATGTATGCAGACATGGTTGGCCTCCTTTCGTTATTGTTCCATTGCGTTTTTGTTCTTTAGCCGGCTCTTTATTTGGATTAAGTGCGTTCAAAGGCCGCCAGAAGCCGCGATCACCTCACCCGTAATCCATGACGCCTTTTCGGACGCTAAGAACACCGCAAGAGGCGCGATGTCTTCAGGATATCCCGTGCGACCAAGCGGCGTTCTCGCGATCCCGATTTGTTCGGCTTCGCTGCCGGGTCGCCCCAAAGCGCGAGTGCCCTCGGTATCGACCATCCCTGGCAAAATCGCGTTGATACGGATATTTTTCTTCCCAAGCTCATGCGCCCAAACTTTTGTCAACGATTCGAGAGCGGCCTTCGTTGCACTATAAATTGAAAAACCTGGGTAAGGCATACGCGTCACGGCGGAGCCGATATTGACTATCGAGCCTCCTGAGTCGCCAAAGGCTTTCACCGCTTCCTGGGTTGCGAAAGTGACACCGAGGACGTTCACGTTAAACATCCAGTGAAAGTGCTCCTCAGTAATGGCTTCCAGAGGAGACGGAGCGAAAACGCCGGCGTTGTTGATCAGGACATTTAGATGTCCAAAGGCTTTGAGCGTTTCGCTGAAGAGTTTTTTGACTTCGGCTTGTTTTGAAACGTCGGCTTGGATAGCGAGCGCTTTGCCACCGGCGCGCTCTATTTCCCCTACGACTCTGTCGGCGTCCGTTTTGCTCGAAGCATAGTTGACGACGACGGCATAACTTTCGGCAGCCAGCGCCTTTGCGATCCCAGCACCGATGCCCTTAGAGGCTCCCGTTACAATTGTGACCTTTTTTTCGGTTGTCATAATTTCTCCTTTTCAATTCGTCGATTCTCCTGCCAGCCTCCTCCCAGACTTTTGTAGAGCGTGACGATGACCAATTGTTCATCGCGTTGCGTTCGGGCGAGGTTCAGTTGCGCTGGAAAAAGTTGTTGTTGCGCCTCCAACACTTCGTAATAGTTGGCTTTGCCAGCGACGTAACGCTCAGTGGCAAGCTTCACGGCTTTTTCCAGCGAAGCTACCTCTGTCGCTTGTTGGTCTCGAATTTCCGCCAATCGCTGGCGCGAGATCAATGCGTCAGAAACGTCGCGAAGAGCGAACAAGATTGATTGGCGGTACCGTAAAATTGCCTCTTCTTTCGCAGCTTTTGTTTGATGGTATTGGCCTACGAGCTTTCCACCTTCGAAAATTGGCCCAGTCGTTTGGGCGGCGACGCCCCAGGCATTGGCTGAGCCAAGCGAGAAAGCGGAGAGCTCAGGGCTTACCCGGCCCAAAAGCGCCGTTAAACCAATTTTCGGGAAAAACTCGGCCACCGATTCGCCGACATCGGCGTTCGCAGCGCGCAGCAATTGTTCAGCCTGGCGAATGTCTGGCCGGCGCTCCAAAAGCTGAGAAGGCAATCCGACCGGAACGTTCGGGGGTAGCTGCCCGGAAATGTCCGGCTTGGAACGGTCGATTGGTCCCGGATTACGCCCCAGGAGTATGCAAAGTTCATTTTCAGTCAAAGCGATTTCTTGCAGCACGAAAGGAGTCGCTGACTCTGCGTCCGCCATAGCGGCTTCGGCACGCGATGTCTCCAGAGCCGAACCAGTGCCGCCCTCCATGCGCTGCCGGAAAATGTTTAGGCTGTCGCCAAAGGAATTGGTTGTCCGGGCGTCGATTTCCAATTCGCGATCCAGTTCCAAAAGCCGAAAGTAATCAGAGGCGACATCGCTCAAAAGAGAGAGCATAACGCCGTTTCGCGCATTTTCGCTTGCCAACGCACGTGCGCGCGCCGCTTCGTTCAGTCGGCGAATTCGTCCCCAAAGATCGAATTCCCAAAAAGTATTCAGTGAGACCAAGGCACTGCTCGCCGTAACGCCGCTGTTGGGAAAGAGGGAGCCAAACAATTCGTTTCGACCCCGGGTTATGGTGCCGTTATATTCCAAGTTCGGGAAAAATTGTGACCTCGCTTGCACTGCCAGCGCACGCTCCTGTTCGACCCTCGCCGTGGCAATCAGCAGATCGTAGTTATTGGTAATTGCTTCGCGGACGAGCGATTGAAGAATCGGGTCTTGATACACAGCCCACCATTCCGAGTCCCCAAAGGAATTTGTGCCCGACGCGGTGTCGTCGCGAAAATTAGCAGGCGAATCAATGACCGGACGCTTGTAATTCGGGCCAACCGCGCAACCTGAAAGTAAGGTGAAAACCCAGAGCCACGCAATCGCGTTGAAACACACTGGAAGTTTTTTTGAATCACTCCTCATACAGCGCCTTCCGAGGATGTTTCACCGGCGGGGGTCGCGGGGACTTTTTTCTTTCGACTCGCCATTCGCTCAACGGCGTAAAAGGTCACCGGGATGATGCAAACCGCAATACAGGTTGCCGCGAGCATCCCGCCGATAACTACCGTTCCCAATATGCGCCGAGCTATCGCGCCCGAACCGCTTGCGATGGCCAGCGGCATCGTGCCCAAAATAAAAGCGAACGAAGTCATAAGAATTGGCCGCAGACGCGCGCGCGCCCCCGCCAGCGCGGCATCAATCACGGGTTTTCCTTTTTCCGCTTCGACCCGCGCAAACTCGACGATGAGAATTGCGTTCTTCGCAGCCAACCCAATTAGCATTACCAAACCGATTTGTGCGTAAACATTGTTGACCATTTGCCTCGACCACAAAGCGGCGAATGCTCCGCAAACTGCAATGGGAGTTCCCAGCAACACGCTGAAAGGCAGACTCCAGCTTTCATACAAGGCGGCCAAAATCAGAAAGACAAACAGGAATGAAAGGGCGAAGATTGCCGCAGGCGAAACGCCTTGCTGAGCCTTCTTTTCCTGGAATGACATGCCCAAGTAATCAAATCCCATTTCACGCGGCATCGTTTGCTTGAACACCTCTTCCAAGGCCCGCGTAGCCTGTGATGAGGAATATCCCGGCGCAGCGGAGCCGTTAATCTGAGCGCATCTATATTGATTGCATCTCAACGTGAATTCGGGTCCCGAAATGGGCTTCGTGGAAACGAGGGCCTTTAGTGGGATCGATTCTCCATCGTGATTACGAACGTAAAACAACCCAAGATTATGCGCATCGGTTCGGTATTGGCTCTCGGCTTCCACATACACCTGCCACTGCCTGCCGAATCGATTGAAGTAGTTGATGAAGTAACCGCCCAGAAACGCCTGAATGGTCTTGTAAGCGTCCGAGAGATCAACGCCTTGCTTGAGCGCTTTGTCCGGGTCCACATCGATGAAACGCTGCGGCACGATTGGCAAAAAAGTCGTGCTGATGCTCCCGATTTCGGGCCGTTTTTTTGCTGTTTCGAGAAATTTGGTTACGTTCTTTGACAGAAAATTGAGATCGTTTCCGGCCCGGTCCTCAAGCATAAAGGTAAATCCACCCGCAGTGCCCACACCCTGAATGGCCGGTGGGGGGAAAGAAAATGCGACCGCCCCAGGAAGAGCGGAGAGCTTGCGATTCAGACTTGCCTTAATGACTTCGTAGCTTTCCTCCGGTTTGGTTCGCTCGCTCCAATCCTTAAGCGTCACCCAAATAAAAGCGCTGTATGAATTGTAAGATTGGCTCAGGAGACTGTATCCAGCGGCAGTCGTACAACTCTGAACGCCTGGTGTTGAGAGCGCGAGTTGCTCAGCTTGGCTCGTTATTTCCGCAGTACGTTCCATTGAAGCCGCAAAGGGGAGTTGAAGGCCGATATATACGTAACCCTGATCCTCGTCCGGCAAAAATCCGGTCGGGAGTTTTGCTCCGAAAATCCCGGCAACCAGCGTGACAACTGCTAGGAATACGAGGCTCACTCCGAATTTACGGATGAGTGACCTGCAAATACCGACGTAGCCATCCGCAAAGCGGTCGTAGCTCCGGTTAAACCATCCGAAAAATCGGTTCAGGACACCTGTGGATTTCTCCTTTGGCCGCAGCAACAATGCTGCAAGCGCAGGACTGAGCGTAAGCGCATTGAATGCCGAGATCAGCACCGAAACGGCGATTGTCACAGAAAACTGCTGATAGAGCCGTCCGGTAATTCCGGGAATAAAAACTGTTGGAAGGAAGACAGCGGACAAAATGATTGCAATGGCAACGACGGGACCGGCGACTTCTGACATTGCTTTGAGCGTTGCCTCCTTTGGCGAAAGCCCATCTTCGATATGATGTTCCACAGCCTCCACCACTACAATGGCGTCATCCACTACGAGGCCAATCGCAAGCACAAGTCCGAAGAGCGAGAGCGTATTGATCGAGAAGCCAAGGAGCGGGAATATTGCAAAAGTGCCAACGAGCGAAACCGGCACCGCAAGGACCGGAATGAGCGCGGCCCGCCAACCTTGGAGAAACACGTAAACCACGATCATCACAAGGGCCAGCGCTTCCCAAAATGTCATGCCGATTTCCCTGATGCCTTCCGTTACAGCCTTCGTCGAATCAAGCGTGATTTGATAATCCAGGTCAGAAGGAAATGCTTCTTTCAACTGGGCCATGAGAGCATGAACACCTTTGGCTGCCTCAATTGCGTTGGAGCCGGGCAATTGATACACTGCGAGAATCGCCGAAGGTTTTCCGTTGAACCGGCCCTCAATATCATAATCGGCCTCCCCCAACGATATGCGCGCCACATCCTTTAACCGAACGACCGAGCCATCCGGCATCGCACGGACAACGATTTTCCCAAACTCTTCTTCTGAGGTGAGGCGACCGCGTGCGCGTACGGTGTAAGTGAAATCTTCTCCAGCCGGACTCGGCCTTCCCGCGAGCTTGCCGGCCGGATTCACGTTGTTCTGACTGCTGACCGCATTAATGATTTCTGGAACGGTGATGTTGAGTTTGGCAAGTTGATCGGGCCTCACCCAAATCCGCATCGCGTATTGGCCGGCTCCAAACACTTGCACGCGCGAGATGCCAGGCACCCGCGTCAACGCGTCGGAGAGATTGATGTAGGCATAATTTGCCAAAAATGCGGCGTCTCGCGTTCCTTTGGGAGAGTTCAGCGCAACGAGCATTAGCGGGGCCGAAAGCGACTTCTGAACGGTGACGCCGAAGTTTCTCACCTCAGGTGGAAGCTGTGATTCAGCCTGAGCATACCGAAGCTGGCTTAGCACATGGTCAATGTTCGGATCGGTCTTGAGGTCGAAATTAACGTAAAGCGACATCAAACCGTTATTGGCGTTGACCGAATACATGTAGTTCATGTTGTCCACGCCGCTCATTTGCTGCTCGATTGGAGTCGCAACGGATTGCTCGATCGTTTGAGCGTCGGCACCTACGTAATGCGCCTGAACGAAAATCTCAGGCGGCACCACATTCGGAAATTGCGCCACCGGAAGCCCCACAAGCGTCACGAGCCCAACTATCACCATGATAATGGAAATCACTATCGCGACGATGGGACGATTTATGAAAAATTTTGACATGGCCGCTTCGTTAGTGGGTTAAAGCTGGCTGTGAGGATGCCTCGACGAAATTCGTCGCGGTCACGGTTATGCCATCGCGGATTTTTTGCAGCCCTTCGACCACCACTCGCTGTCCGGGTTGCAAGCCGCTTTCAATAATGAACTGGTTTCCGCTGCGCTCTCCGATTTGGACCGGTTGAATATGAACCTTATTGTCCGCGTCAACGACTGCCACTTGATAGCTGCCCTGCAATTCCGAGACCGCGCGACAGGGAGCGAGCACGGTGTCAGGTTTGGAATCAGCTTTCACGCGCACCCGTGCAAACTGACCGGGCCTAAGCGCATTGTTCGGATTGGGGAACAACGCCTCGACTCGAAGGGCGCCCGTTGTTAAGCCTACGGAACGATCCAGGGCCACGATTTTTCCTTTAAGCGGATATGCCGTTCCGTCGGGCAAAATTAGTTCGGCCTCGACATGTTTGATTTGCTCGCTGCGGGCGCTGTCCGTGGTGAAGTTTCTGGTGAAGTCAACGTATTCTTGCTCTGTGACGCTAAAATAGGCCTTGATGGGATCAATCGTCGAAACCGTCGTGAGTTCGCCGCTGTTTTGGCCCACCAAATCACCAATTTGCGCCTTTGCGAAGTTTGGGACGCCGTCAATTGGTGAAACAATTTTAGTGAACTCAAGATTTAACTGAGCTTGTTCAACGTCAGCTTGGGCGGAAACCATCGCAGCCTCGGCCTCCAAGTTCGCTTGAACTGCGTTATCGTATTCTTCCTGGCTGATGGCTTTATCCTTAACCAACGGCGCATACCGCTTGACGTCAAGCTGCGTCTTGCCAAACCTGGCTTCGGCCTGCTTGAGCATGCCGTTTGCATGGTCTAAGGCTGCCTGAAAGGGACGAGCATCGATTTCGAATAGCAAGTCACCTTTTCTGATTCGATCACCTTCATGGTAATCTTGCGCGAGCAAGTAGCCAGTGACCTGAGCCCTGATTTGGGCATTCACCAAACCGTCCAGGGTTCCAATCCACTCTTGGTAGATGGTCGGATCGCCCCGCGTCACCGTCGCCAGTTGGACTACTGGCGGAGGCGGGGACTCTTTCGGTGCAGGTGTACATCCCGCCAGAATTGCAACGTTAAGCACCGCCAATGCAACGCGGCCGAGCATGCGAGAGAGACTCTTTTTAGGCGGTTTCATAGACTCTGTAATTACGAAGCAACCTCAACGGTGCTAATTTGTGTCATATAAAAAGTGGTTTCTGTTTCTAGTTACGTGGACATGAATGTGGAACGCCCTCGAAGGTTGCTGGATGGCGAGCCGCACTTGGCATCTGCGCAGACAGGTCACTCTGGCCTGCCCCGATTGCATGCCCGCTCGGCGGGGACTCGCTCTTGCGAGCCTTCCGCTTTTCGCTGCTTGCGGACAGCCTGTTCAACAAATCGCCCCCGGCGCTCTTAAATTCGGCGTCAACCCGCTTTAATTGTGCAGCCGTGTTAATGAGCGTGCGATGATACCCTTCGGCCTCCTTCTGAACTGATGCGTCCTTGGTTTTGAGAAAAGTGCTTTGCAGATAATGATACCGCTCCAAATACAGGCGATTCATGCACACCGTGTCCAAGAGCACTTTGGCGCGCATATAGGTCTGAATAATTTTCTGGCGAAGGCAGGCATCATCAATTTGCATTACCAATTCGGCGTTCGCGTGGTAAACGGTGAAATAATCCTGACTTGCCGTGAAAAGTCCTTCATACGGTTCTCCTTCGGTTATGGCTTCAATCGGACGCGCAGCACCGGTTCTGGCCAGTTCCAGCAAACCAGCGATCTCATCACGCAAACCCTGCAACAAAGCGTGCTTTAATTTCGCGTGGGCGCGCCTTTGCTTTCGCATGTCGAGAGCCTGAGTAAACAGAATCGCGCTGAAGGTGAGCAGAGCGCCCACGAGTGTCGACATAAGCGTATGCCAATTCATAATGAGGGACATTAGCAGAATAGCGACCTATGCGTCCAAAACCTCTTTACTATCAGACCGATACCGGTACGCTATTGGTATGGAAATGCGGCAACTGTGGTATTTCGTGGCTGTTGGCGAAGAGCAGCACTACGGACGAGCTGCGCAACACTTGCGCGTGGCACAGCCCGCCCTTTCTCGTCAGATCCAGAATCTGGAAGAAGAAATTGGCTTCAAGTTGTTCGAGCGTCTTCCCCGTGGGGTGAAAATCACGGATGCGGGAAAGCTGTTTCTCGCCGACGCACGCCGCACGCTCCAGGAAATCAATGACGCGACCGAACGAGCAAAACGTGTCGCCTCTGGCCAGTCGGGGACTTTGCGGGTTGGCTACGTTGAGAATATATCCTGGCAAGGAATCGTTCCCGATTCACTCCGGCTTTTTCGGGCACACCAGCCCGATGCGGCATTGCAATTAAAAGCATTGAAATCGGCTGAACAAATTGCTGCCATTCAGTCGGGTACTCTTGACGCTGGCTTTGCCGCTCCACTCGCGAACCCCGAGCACGGGTTGGCGCACTTTCAAGTGGGCGCCATCAAAACGGTTTTGGCTCTTTCAAAGGGACACGCGCTTACGAAACTGAAAACAATTAGGTTGAGGGATTTGGTAGATGTGCCTTTTGTTGCATTTCCAAAATCGGCAATCCCGAACGTCCATGATCGGTTGATGGACGCGTGTTCTCGCGGCGGACTGAAAGAGCCTCGCTTAGTCCAGGAGGCACCAAACGAGACGATGCTTCTCAGCCTGGTGCAATGTTGTGTTGGTGTCGCCTTTGTCAGCAGTGCCTCGCGATGGCGATGTCCTCCGGGCGTGGTCCTCTTGCCTGTGAGAGATTTGAATGTGAGTTTTCCGGTCTCCTTGATGTGGCGAAAGGATAATAGCTCCCCGTTGCTTGCCAAATTCGTGGCGGACGTAAAATCTCTGGTCGAGCACCCTCGTAAGACTTTTTGAATATGGTATGCGCTCAGCAAGCAGACCGGCATGATCCCGAGGCCATACCGATAGCGTGGCGTTATCAATTCAATAATAAAGAGGTTTTGGACGGCACCGGTCAGAAGTTGGCAAAATACCCGGCGAAGAAGCCCATTTGCAAATCGTGACATCTACAAACGACATACGAGGTCCAAAACGAGCGTACTCTGTTGAACTGCGGCAACTGCGGTATTTTGTGGCGGTCGGAGAGGAACAGCATTATGGACGAGCAGCGCAGCGCTTGCGCGTGGCTCAGCCCGCCCTCTCTCGTCAGATCCAGAATTTGGAAGAAAAAATCGGCTTTAAATTGTTCGAGCGTCTGCCCCGCGGGGTAAGGATCACGGATGCCGGAAAATTGTTTCTCGAAGATGCGCGGCGTATTCTTGAGGGCATCGAGGACGCAACGGCGCGCGCAAAACGCATCGCATCCGGCCAATCGGGCACTCTGAGGGTTGGATTTGTTGAGAGCATTTCCTGGCAAGGAATCGTTCCGGATTCGCTCAGGGATTTTCGGGAGTGCCACCCGGATGTGGAATTGCAACTCAAGTCGTTACGGTCAATCGAACAAATTGCCGCCATTCATTCGGGCTCACTCGAAGCGGGCTTCGCTCTTCCCATTGCAGATCCTGATCATGGACTGTCCGAACTTCAAATCGGAGTCATCAAGCACGTGTTGGCCGTTCCAAAGGGACATCCGCTTACGAAAATGAAGCGCATTCGTCTAAAGTATTTGAATGACACCCCCTTCATTTGGTATCCAAGATGGGCCATTCCGAACGCCTATGACCGTCTGATGGCCTGCTGTGTCAAAGGCGGCCTAAAAACACCTCGTATCGTGCAGGAGTCGGCGGCGGAGACCATGATTCTGAGCTTAGTTCAATGTCGAGTTGGCGTCGCATTTGTCAGCAGCGCTTGTCGATGGCGATGTCCTCCTGAGGTAGTGTTATTGCCGGTACCAGAGATGAACGTGAAGTTTCCATTCGCGCTAATGTGGAAGAAGGAAAATAATTCGCCGACGCTTGCCAAACTGGTGAACAATGTGAAACTGTTGATCGAGCAAAAAGGCCGGGACACCGAAATTCTTGGCGAATGACGCTAAACATACCTCACGGTTCCTTCGAAATTGCGGCAGATCAATGCCGGGATCTCACGAAGCCAGTTTAGAAAACCTTTTTTGGACAACGAAACTGTCGCTGCGGCAGGTGCTCCGATACGTGCTGACCACGGGGAGTCGGCCCTGGTATGACTCAGCAACCACTCCGGCATTACACGGCAAACATTGGCGAAAAATCTGTGCTCGTGCTAGTGCCCGTGATTCAACCACTGGCGACTTTCCGAAGCATCTCGCAGAATTTTTCTCCGGCCGGAGTAGCGTCGCCTTTGAGCGCGGTCATGATGCCGATGCCGTAGGATTCGTCGGAATCGGAAAACTGCCGATAAACAAGCCTCTTGCCGCTGATCTGGCGATAGACCTCGCTGACGATGGCGATGCCGCGTCCGATCTCGACTTCTGTGATCAGCGAGCTTACACCGTCGCATTCCACGGCCACGCGTGGGTGCAGATCGTGCGGCGAGAAAATCTTTTCCAGGATCCGATAGTAACCCGAGTATTCCTTCCGGCGAAAAGCAATCAGCGGCTCTACAGCAGCCCTGGCGACAGAGACAGATTTGAGTTTCGCAAACGAATGGTCGGGAGCAACAGCAATGCAAAAGCGGTAGCGACGCAATTCTTCAAACCTCAATCCCAGCGAAGTTTCATCCGCGCGTTCGACCATCACAGCCAACTGCAATGAACCGTCGAGCAATCCTGTGTTGAGCTCATCACCGGCTAGGTCATGGAGAATGATTTTTACACCCGGAATTGCCTTTTGAAATGCAACCAAAGCCGGCGGCAAGATTTCCGCAGTGGGCGTTGGCGAATAGCCGATGTGCAGTTCTCCGTATTCACCACGAGCCAGAGCACGGGTTCTGGCGGTCGCTTCTTCGGTGCGTTGCAGGATGGCGCGAGCTTCTTCCAGGAAAAGTTTTCCTTCGGCAGTGAGCGTCACACCACGCGGACTGCGGCTGAACAGGTCCACGCCGATTTCGTCTTCCAAGTCCTGCACCTGGCGGCTCAATGCGGGTTGGGCGATGCGAAGTTTCGCGGCGGCCTTGTTGAAGCTCAAGGTTTCGCCAACGACCACGAAGTATCGCAAATGCCGTAGTTCCATCGTTAAGGAGATTATGCCTGAAAAGCATTACAGCGCAAGGAAGGTGGTATTGGGCGCGTTCAACGAACGCGCGGTAGAATTGTTCGCAGATGGACAACACGTCCACGAGAAACAAACAACTGAAATAGAAAGAAAAAAGTTATGAGCAACACTACAAAGAAATTGGCAGGCAAAATCGCGGTGATCACGGGTGGCAGCAGCGGAATTGGCCTTGCGGCTGCGCAACGCTTCGTCAACGAAGGAGCATACGTCTTCATAACCGGTCGCCGTCAAAGCCAGCTGGACAAGGCGAAGGCCCAACTCGGCAATAACGTCACCACGGTTCAGGGTGACGTGGCAAATCTCGCGGACCTAGACCGTCTTTTCAAAACTGTCGCGGACGAAAAGGGCGCGGTGGACATCGTCGTCACCAGCGCAGGTTTCGTCGAGCATGCTCTGCTCGCCACGGCGACGCCTGAGCATTTCGACAAGACCTTCAACATCAATGCTCGCGGTGTATTCTTCACCGTGCAGAAGGCGCTGCCGCTGTTGCGGAAGGGTGGCTCGGTGGTGCTGGTGTCGTCGGGCCTTCATTTGAAAGGCTTTCCGGCGCACAGCACCTACTCCGCCACCAAGGCCGCGCTGCGGTCGTTTGCTCGGACTTGGGCTGCGGAACTGAAAGAACGCAACATTCGTGTAAACAACCTGAGCCCCGGCGCGATTGACACGCCGATCATTGATGGCCAGTTCACCTCGAAGGAACAGGCAGACGGCGCTCGCGCCATGTTCGCGCAGATGACGCCACTGGGCCGCATTGGCCGCCCGGAGGAAATGGCGAACGCCATCTTCTTCCTCGCTTCCGACGAGAGCAGTTTCACGACTGGCGCTGACCTCGTCGCTGACGGGGGAGTCACGCAACTCTGAACTGATTCAAACGACTCGGGCTGCTCCCACACGCAGCCCGGGAAACCGATATGAGTAATCGCTGATTACTCCGCTGGTACACTGAAACTACTCTTGCACTACTCGCTTAACGGGCTTCAAGCGGACCCCGAATGACTTTGGTTTGGCCCCGCTCACTCCCTTTGAAATCTTTCGCAAGAATTCGCAAAACTTTTCACCAGCGGGCGTGACATCGCCGTTCGTCGCCCGAGCGATGCCGACCGCAATCACTTCCTTAGAGCCGGCAATCGGGCGATAAACCAGCCTCCTTCCGCTGACGATTTCAAAAACCGGGATTGTTAGCGCGATGCCGCGTCCCGTCTCAACCGCAGTAATGAGGGAACTGGCGCTGTCGCATTCCACAGCAATCCGAGGCTTCACGCCCAAAGGAAGAAAAATGCGCTCAACAAAAGGAAAATAGTCCGGGTAATCTTTGCGGGCGAAGCCCACGATTGGCTCAGCTCCGACTTTTTCTAGTGGAATGGCTTTGAACCGGGCCAGCGGATGCGTTCGAGCCAGCGCCACGGACAATGGGTAACTATGCAAGACTTCAAACTCGATGCCCTCGATTTGCAAATTCATGGTTCCAGGCGTAATCGCCAACTCCAGCGTGCCGCTCTTAAGTCCCTCAGCCAATTCGCGCTGCGATGCATCGTGGAGCAGGACGTTGACCTGCGGAAACGCCTTCTGAAAGGCGGCCAGCGCTGGCGGCAATAATTCAACCGTCGGCGATGGTGAATAGCCGATATGCAACTCGCCGAATTGTCCCCGAGCCAGAGCCCGGACTTGTTCCACAGATTCATCGGCCAATTTTAAGAGGTGACGGGTTTTCTCCAAAAAAAGTTTCCCCTCCGCTGTAAGTGAAATGCCACGCGGACTGCGCTTGAGCAGGTCCACGCCGATCTCGTCCTCCAAGTCCTGGATTCTCCGGCTCAGGGCCGGCTGCGCGATGCGTAGTTGAGCTGACGCTTTGGTGAAGCTAAAGAGTTCGCCCACCGCCAGAAAATATCGCAGATGCCGAAGTTCCATCGTGATTCATTATGCCAAAAAGGCATGGCTGCGCAAGTATTATGGTATTGGGCGGATTCAAGCATGTGGCGGAACATAGGGTTAGATGATCAACAAGATCACGGCTACGCAATAACCGGAAAAAATAATTATGAGAGCGATACGAATTCATCAGTACGGCGGACCCGAGGTCCTGGCGCAAGTGGAAATGCAGCGTCCAACTCCGGGTCCGAACGAAGTGCTCATCAAGGTCAAGGCCGCTTCGGTCAACCCGATTGACTGGAAATTACGGGCTGGCCACATGAAGGATGTTTTTCCCCTCACCTTTCCCACGACGCTTGGGTTGGATGTTTCAGGAACGATTGAAGAGGTTGGCCCCGGCGCGGCTCGATTCAAGCGGGGCGACGAAGTGTATGTCAGCCTGGAAGCGGGATCTGGCGGCGGGTACGCGGAATATGTCGTGGCCAAGGAAACGATCGTTGCCGAGAAACCGAGCACATTAGATCACGTGCAGGCGGCATCCGTGCCGGTGGTGGGTCTGACCGCATGGCAGGCGTTATTTGAAGTGGCACAGTTACGGGCGGATCAAAAGGTGTTGATCCACGCCGCAGCCGGAGGTGTTGGTATTTTTGCCGTTCAGTTCGCGAAAGCGAAAGGCGCCTACGTCATTGGAACCGCTTCGTCCAGGAACCAGGCGTTTCTGGGCGACTTGGGAGTGGATAAAGCGATTGATTACCAAAAAACGCGTTTTGAAGACGTGGTTCATGATGCGGACGTTGTCCTGGATACGATTGGCGGCGACACCCAGGAGCGTTCGTTCAAAGCGCTGAAGAAAGGCGGCGTATTGGTGTCGATTGTTCAGCCGCCTTCGCAAGAACTGGCCGCGAAATACGGAGTCCGCGCGCTGTTCTATGGCAGCCATCCCAGTTCATCCGATCTGACCGAAATCGCCAGGTTGATCGACTCCGGGAATGTAAAGACAGTGGTTGAAACGGTCCTTCCCTTGGCGGAAGCCCGGCGCGCTCACGAATTGAGTGAAAGCGGTCATGCGCGCGGCAAGATTGTCTTGAAAGCCGCATGATCTGGATTTTTTCGGACAACACAAAACAATAAACAGGAGAATACATATGAAAATCGCAACTATCATCGCTCGCAGTTTGCTTGGACTCATCTTCGTCGTGTTCGGCTCGAATATGTTCCTGAATTTCATTCACATGCCACCGCCACCGGAAGGTCCGGCGCGTGATTTCATGACGGCGCTGTTTGTCAGTCACTACCTCTATATCGTCGGCGCAGTGCAAGTCGTGGGCGGCGTCCTATTGCTCCTCGGACGCAAGGTGCCGCTGGGGTTGACTCTCCTTGGGCCGGTAATCGTGAACATCGTCTGCTTTCACGCTTCGATGGCGCCACCCGGCTTGCCGATGGCAATTATCGTTTCGGTTTTGGCGCTTTTCTTGTTATGGAATTATCGCAAGAACTTTGCCGGCATCCTGGTTGACGCCCCCGCGCAATTGGATTCAGACAGTCAACAAATCACAGCCAGAACCGTGAACGCGAAAGGATGAATATGAAAACAGGTAATACAGCGAATGAAACTAAGCTCGGTGGAGAGTTCACGTTCACCGGCACGTCATTGACGGTCCAACGGATGGGCTACGGCGCGATGCAACTCGCCGGCCCTGGCGTTTATGGACCACCCAAGGACCCAGACGCTGCCGTCGCCGTCCTTCGCGAGGCGGTCACGGCGGGCGTGAACCACATTGACACAGCTGACTTCTACGGCCCGCACGTTACCAACCAGATCATCAAGAAAGCTCTGCACCCGTATCCCTCGGGACTCGTGATTGTAACCAAGCTCGGTGCCCGCCGTCCGGCTGACGGGTCATGGCAGCCAGCCATGTCGCCCCAGGACTTGACCGAAGGCGTCCATGATAATCTCCGCAACCTGGGCCTCGATGCGCTCGACATCGTTAACCTCCGCGCATTGGGCGCCGTTCACGGCCCGGCAGAAGGATCCATCGCCAGGGAGCTGATGGTATTGGCGGATCTCAAGCGCAAGGGACTGATCCGTCACATCGGGTTGAGCAACGTCACACCCGCCCAAATAGCCGAGGCTCAAGCCATCACTGATGTCGTATGCGTGCAGAACAACTACAATCTGGCCAACCGACATGATGACGCCCTGATTGATGACTTGGCCAGGCGGGGCATTGCGTTTGTGCCGTTCTTTCCGCTGGGGGGATTCACGCCGTTGCAATCATCCACCCTGTCGGCTGTCGCAGACCGGCTGGGGGGCACGCCGATGCAGGTCGCGCTGGCATGGTTGCTGCATCGGTCGCCCAACATCCTGTTAATTCCCGGCACGTCGTCGGTCGCCCACCTCCGCGAGAACCTGGCCGCCGCGCAGTTGACGTTATCACCGGAAACGTTGGCGGAACTGGACGGCATTGCCGCCGCAACTGTGGCGGAGAAGCATTGAAGCGTTCGCTCAACTCAACCAATTCTCCGCAAACAGGAGAAAAATTTAGAAAGGACAAGAATATGCGACTGCATTTCTATGGCTCGTTGCTACTGGGGAAAGGGGAACTGATGGGAGCGACGGCGCGCAACCGGGTCCTGCCTCCACGTTTACCGACTTTGAAAACTTCAGCGTCTTCAAGCCGCTTGCCCGGCACGAGCAGTCGGTCAATGACGTGTTCGACCAAGTCATCGCTTGGGGTGGCGCGATGAAGGCGCTGCGGGAGAAATGAGCACAAGGTTTGAGAAGAAACTCATCACTCAGCAAAATCCAAATTATGAAAAACAAAGAACGATGAGAAACTAATCGCCATGATCGGCGCAACCGGCCGTCAAGGCGGTGCCGTGGTACGTGCCCCGCAAGAGGGCGGCCAAAGCTGCGGGGGTTAGTATCAGTTTGCTTTCAGTTTGGCGGCGATGCCGGCGACGTGCTTGCCCTGAAAGCGTGCCATCGTCAGTTCCTTGGCGCTAGGCAGGCGAGAACCATCAGGTGCTGCAATTGTTCCGGCTCCGTAGGGGCTGCCCCCGCGCACTTCGCTAATATCCATCGTCTCAGGAATGGCGTAAGGCAGGCCCACGTAAATCATGCCATGATGCAGCAAAGTGGGAATGAAGGTGAGAATGGTTGACTCATTCCCACCGCCTGTGCCGGTGCTGGTAAAAACGCTACCAACTTTTCCAATGAGGGCACCCTTGAGCCACAAGCTTCCAGTCTGGTCGAGAAAGTTCCGCATCTGTCCGGCCATGTTCCCGAATCTCGTGGGAGTGCCAAAGATTATGGCGTCGTATTGCGGAAGTTCATCCGGCTTCGCAAACGGCGCCTCCTGCTCAAGCTTCGCCCCGTATTGCTTGGCCACTTCGGCCGACATTGTATCGGGAACGCGCTTTATCACCACATCGGCATTCGCAGAACGAACGCCCTCGGCAACGGCCTTGGCCATGATTTCAATGTGGCCATACATTGAGTAATAAAGGACGAGTATATTTGTCATTATGTGTTTCCTTGCTTTTTGTTAATATTTCTGCACCAAATCTTTCACGCCGTTGGGAAACATTGCGCGTGCGACTTCCACGGTGTCGCAGAATTCCCGCAAGAGCTTTATCTTTCCGTTTTCCGCAATGAGACGGCCTCCGTAAAGCTGCCGGTAGTGACGGCCTGTTTTCTTAATAACGGCGTCCACCTCGTATTCACCTGAGACGTGATTTTCGTCTTCACCAGGGAAAATCTTGATGTTCTTAAACCTAAAATTCTCAGCGCCAACCATAACGGGCGCAAAAAACCGCCTCAAAGCCTCCGGTCCCTGATGGCGGATCGGAAGGTTGACAGACCCGAAATAGGGAAATTCAATTCCGCCATCGTCCGCGAATAGCGCTATCACCGTTTCCATCTCGCCCGCAGAAACAGCGGCGAGGTATGTTTCCAGGAGTTGCTTTGCTGTTTTCATATTTTCCGGTTGTGAGTTGATCTGGACGCCGTGCTTAATGCAGCTTGGCGGTTTTCTTTCTCGAACGAGCATCGAATCGCGGCTCCTTTCCACGCTTCGCCGGTTCCATCAGTTCCCTTTCCGCCTGTAACCAGTGACGCTCGTGATCACCGTGCCCGCCGCCGTTCTCAAGCCAGATGTGATACGCACGTTCTTCAATTTTTCGCCGCAAGCCCGCATCCGGCGGAATGTCACGGTTGTTTTCGTTGGCATTTGCACTTGTTCTCATCAGGCACCACGTTTTTGCTTTTCGTCCAGGCTGCGACTTCTGCCAAACTATTTCATAAGGACGCTGAATCGGCTAATGCCGTGTTTTTGGTGTTGCTCATACTTTTAGTAATGCCAATAGTGGATTTCATGGAACTCCGACATTTGAGATATTTTGCGGCCGTGGCCGCGCATGGAAGTTTTAGCCGGGCGGCAAACCATTTGCACCTAACGCAACCGGCTTTGAGCCGCCAGGTAAAGAGCTTGGAAGACGAGATCGGAGTCGTACTTATCGTTCGCGGCCAAAACGCCATCTCGCTGACTTCGGCAGGCGAAGCCTTTTACGAAGAAGCGAAGGATATTCTGGCTCGGGTGGCCGTCGCGGTTCGAAGAATCAAAACACGCCCGCCGGGAGAGAAGCTACGCATTGGGTATGTTCATTCCCTCACCGCCGGAATCATGCCTCGGGTTGTTGAGCGCTTCCAGTCTTACAACAAGGATGTTTTTCTTGAGCTCTCCGATCTCACGACCGAAACGATGTGGCAAAGAGCCGCCGCCGAAGAAATTGACATCGCCATCCTTCCCAAGAGTTTGGAAACGCGTTTCAAAGGATTTCAATGGGTGGAATTGCAACGGCTCGCGCCGGTGCTCGTGGTCTCGAAGAAAAATCCGCTCGCGAAATTGACCAAGATTCATCCCGAAAAGCTCCGCGACAAGATGCTGCTTGGCTTGGGAGCTGACAAGTACCCGGAATATGTGCCGCGACTTAAAGCCATCCTCGAACCATTTGGTGTTAAGCCACAATTACGCAATCACACTTCAGAAGACATCGCCGCGCTGTTCATCGCGATTGAGGCACAGGCAGGCATGGCTGTTTTAACCGAAGGCGTTTTGCCCATGCTTCCCTCAACCCTCACAGTGATCCGGTTCTCGCCCGAACTAGCTCCGCTCCTGATTGCAGCGGGGACACCAACGCTTCGGCCCAACCCGCATTCCGAAGCTTTCCTGAAAATCCTGTTGGAAGAAATAAATAAATCTTCCCGTCGCAACAAATAGCAAGTTGACCGAGGCTCATATTCCACAATCCAATGGATAGAGACGCGTGGTGCAGCAGTTGTTCCAGGTTTCGAGTCAGTCCGCCTTTGCCAACAGGTCCTCGGCTTTCCGCGACGGAATTTTTGTCGAAAGTGCTTTTAAGATTGGTTTATCCACACGTTCCTGAAATTCCGCAACCAGGGCCTGTGGATCACCCAACTCGTTTTTGAACACTTCTCGAGCCATTGCTTGTGCCGCCGCTGCGATGTATATTGCCATCGGCACGATTTGGACTGCTTCGTTGACTTGACCCAAAGCTAATTCATTCGCGCAGGTCAAATTGATCTGCGCACGTCAACCAACTCGGCTCCACGGAGGGCGGCCTCGATCTCAAATTTGTCCTGTGCGGATTGCGTCACGCCTCAAAAGTCTTCAAAGCGATTTCAACGATACGGAGCAGTTCCTTGCGGGACGCACCGGTGGATGCTTGAACAGTCAATCCAAAGTTGACCGTCTGCACGTAGTGCGCCAGCGTGTCCACGTCCGAGTCTGGTGGCAGGTCTCCATCAGCGACAGCGCGTTTGAAGCGTGTGCGTAGCTCTTCCAGTCCCGCTGCGCGCTGCGCTGCGAATTCTTCACGCAACGGGTCCTCCCCGCAGGAAAGCGCGCCGTGGACCCACAAGCAAGTTGTCGGCGTCCGTGGATCGGTCAAGAGGTCAACAACCCCGCGCAATAGCCGTTCGACAACGGCGCGGGCTGTCGGTTCCTGCAATGCTTCACTCAGATAAGATGAAGGACCTTTTGCATAGTAAGCCAGCGCCTTGCGGAAAAGGGATTTCTTATTGCCAAAGGCCGCGTAAAGACTAGGGCGATTGATCCTCATTGCCCCGGTAAGATCGGAAAGCGACGTGCCCAGGTAACCCTTCCGCCAAAAGACCTTCATTGCCCGGTTCAATGCTTTCTCGTCGTCGAAAGCCCGGGGGCGTCCGATTGTCGGGGTAACTTTCTTGCGTTTCATACCGGTAAGTAAATAAGTCATTGACGGGATTCTGTCCATGATGTTTGTTATATACCGAACGATACATAACGACTATGAGCTCAAATCAAAAACTCTCTGGCAAAATTGCGTTGGTTACGGGCGGCAGCAGCGGCATCGGACTCGCCACCGCCAAACGGTTCGCGTCTGAAGGCGCGTATGTCTTTATCACAGGCCGCCGCCAGGCCGAGCTGGAGGCCGCGGCGAAAGAACTTGGCGGCAACGGCACCGGCGTTCGCAGCGATGTTGCCAACCTTGCTAACCTCGACCGTCTTTACGATACGATCAAGCAACAGAAAGGCCGTCTCGACGTGCTGTTTGCCAATGCCGGAGGTGGGTCACTTGCGCCCCTTGGCCATATCACCGAGGAGCATTTCGACAAAACCTTCAATACCAATGTTCGCGGGCTGCTTTTCACCGTTCAAAAAGCACTGCCTTTGATGCCGCCCGGTTCATCCATCATCCTCAATGCGTCAATCACCTCGATCAAAGGCACTCCGGCCTTCAGCGTTTATAGCGCAACGAAAGCAGCCGTGCGGTCATTCGCGCGCAATTGGACACTCGACCTCAAGGAACGCAAAATTCGCGTCAACGCCATCAGTCCCGGAGTCGTGCCGACGCCGGGTTACGATCTGATGGGACTAACGAAAGAGCAGGTGCAAGGGTTCGTGGACTCGCAGGTCGCCACCATTCCGCTCGGCCGCGTCGGCACCCCGGACGAGATTGCCAAAGCAGTCGTGTTCTTGGCGTCTGACGACAGCAGTTTCGTCAACGGCATCGAGCTCTTCGTCGATGGCGGCATGGCGCAAATCTGACGGAAAGCGATCAGGCACTCCTTTTCACCAATCCCGCGAAAGTGCCGCGATGCTGCCGCAAGACAATCGGCGCCAGCACAGAAAGGATAATGGGCGGGTATATTCCACAATCCACTGGATAGGCGCGGTGGTGAAGCCGGTCGTTCCAGGTTTCGAGTCAGCCCGCTTTCGCTAACAGGTCCTCGGCTTTCCACGACGGAATTTTTGTGGAAAGTCCTTTTAAAATTGGTTGATCCACACGTTCCTGAAATTCCGCAATCAGAGCCTGTGGATCACTAAACTCGCCTTTTAACACTTCCCGTCCCATTGCCTGCGCTGCCACAGCGAGGTATGTTTCAAAAGAGATGATTTGCACCGGTTCATTCACCTGCCCCCAAAAGACCTCGACAGGGTTTTCCGACGCCCACCAGGGGTAAGAGTATTTCGCTTTCGTTTTCGCCACCGTTGCTGGCGAATGCTGTTGCACAGTCCCGTTGCTCGCCGAAGTTGTCGGAATCGCCACCACGTTGGGCAGCACCTGAATGGTCGGCGGTTCTGCAAAGACAACTTTCTTCGCCATATCGGCGGAGTGTTTGTCCCGGAGATGCCCGTACGTTTGCATTGCGAGAACTCCACCGTCCTTGTGTCCGAGCCATTTTGCGACCGTTGGAATGTCCACACCGGATTCGATACAACGAGTGGCAAAGAGATGTCTCAAATCGTGGTGCGTGAGATGAAACAAACCCAGCTTCTCGCAGGCAAATTTGAGGGAGCGGTTGAATTTACGCACTTTGAGAACGGGATTTTCCAAGAACGCCTGCTCTCCGCGGTCCCCCTTAAGGCGTTCGAGCAAGGTGCGCATCTCTGGAATCATCGGCACCCGCCGAATTTCCCAATTCTTCGTTCCGGTTTTCGGATCGCCACGAATCACGATTTCATTTTTCAGAAAGCTGCAATCTCTGCCAAAGATTCGCGCCGCCTCTTTCAAGCGCGGGCCAGCGTAAGAAAAGAATTCAATCGCGTCCGCGCAATGTCCACCCTTGCCGCTGCCATTTCCACGAACATGCGTGACGAGCGCGATGAACTGGTCTGGTTCCGGCAGCCGTAATTCCTTCCGACGAACCCGTGCTCGTTTGACTTCCTTCGTCCGTGCCGGATTGTCGTAGCGGACGCCTGACTCCAATACGATGTCGAATACGCGGCGCAAGATGGACAAGGTCCCGTTCGTAACCGTCGCAGAGTAACGCTTGCCAAACTCAGCACGCCACTGAAGACAGTCCTGTTTGGTGATTCTTTTGACATCCATGCCTTCCAGCCCGCTCCAGGTCTTCAAAAGATCGGCGGCGGCTCTTTCGTTGTAATCCTTGGTGCTCTCTTTGATTTCCGTTGCGTTTTTCTGACGATCCTGAAAAATCGCCAGCGCATCGCCAAAGGTCATTTTGCCGATGATTTTGGTGTTGGATGCCCCGACCGCTTTGTGTTCGGTTTCCAGCACGTCGGCCAGCCGCAATTTGGCGACGGAGAGGACATTGGTGTCGAGCGATTTTCGGATGAGCTTGCCGCGCACTTTGGCACGCGCAAAATAGATGCCGGACGGCTCGTAACGGACGAGGTTGGCGACAGGAGCCTTCGTCCAGAGGCTCTCGGATTCAGAGTTTTTCGTTTTCATGGAAACAGTATCAGATGGCGGTATCAGATGGGGTGTAATGAAATCATTACAACTTTCAGATCCCCTTTGTTTACGGGGCCATCTTGATTCTCACCATGAAGAAGGCTACCCTGTTTCCTAAACCGTTGATCCCGGTTCAATTCCGGGCGGGAGTACCAGAGGCCAAGCACCTTCGGCAAAGCGCGCTGCATTTTGGCGACTGCGCAGGGCCAAACAAATTCAATTCCAGGGAAAATCGCCGGTCTTCGCGCCGGATTACTTCATCGCCAGTTACGAGGCTGGAACGCCTTGTATTCTTTACGCGAATGGATTACAGAATGGCACAACTCACGTCCCGTATTGGACCCGTTAAACGTTAGATGTTAATGACGAAGAAGGCGCGCTGGGATATTTGGATATCGGCTTTGGCCGTCTTCTTCATGGCGGGACGTGCTTGGGGGCAAACAAATCTCATCGATGGTGTTGCCGGCGGTTATATTGTCACGTCGTGGCATATCCGGGATGGATTGCCGTCCGATCGCGTGCGGGCGGTGTTGCAGACGCATGATGGGTATATTTGGGTGGCGACATTCAATGGGCTGGCCCGGTTTGATGGTGTTCAGTTTGAGCGGTTCAATGATGCCAATACGCCGGAGTTGCGGAACAATCTGGTCAATTGCCTGTTCGAGGATAGCGATGGCCGGTTGTGGGTGGGGAGTGATACAGGCGAAATCTCATGGCGGGATTCTTCGGGGTTTCATGCGCTGGTGACACCGGTGGGGTGGCGTACGGCGCCGGTGGACCGTTTTGCGCAGGGCGCCGATGGCGGAATGTATGCGGTGGATCGGGACGGGGTAATCTTGTATTTCCGTGATTGCGAAGCGCAAGGGGTGGTGCGCGCTGGCGTGCGATCGCAGTATTCGGATTTGAAGGTTGACCGGGAGGGGCGGATCTGGACGGTACGGTTTGGCGGAGGGTTGTATCGCCTTCAGGGTAACACAGTAATTCCCGATGGGCCGGAATCTGATCCGCAAGTGTATCGCAACGTGGCAAGCGCGTCGGGCGGGGGTCTTTGGGTGCGGGACGGTCAACGGCTGCGGCGCTGGCAGGGTGGCAAATGGGTGGAGGATAGGGGGCTTCATTCCTGGAAAACTGCGCGCGGGGTCAACTTGCGCGAAGCGCAGAACGGTGATGTATGGGTGGGAACGGCGGACGAAGGGGTCTTTGTGGTATCGGCGGATGGTTCGGAGCAGAGGGTGAACGATATGGATAATTTGAGCCGGTATCCCGTCTCGTGCATTGCGAATGATCAGGAACAAAATATCTGGATCGGCACGGACGGAGGAGGGCTGAAATTGTTGCATCACCGGGTGCTGTTCATGGTGAATCCTCCGGACCAATGGCAAAACCGCGCGGTGCTGTCGGTTTCGCCGGCGCGGGATGGTGGTTTGTGGGTGGGCACTGAAGGAGCGGGTATTTATAAATTGAAGGACGGGCGGTTTGCGAGCTTCACGGGACCGCCCATCCCAGCGGCTCGGGACGTGCGGTGCATTTTGGAAAGCCGATCGGGACTTACTTGGGCCGGCACGCAAGGGGCGGGCTTGATCACCAACGGTGCGGCGGAGAAGTTCGTGCCTGTGACGGTGCCGCAGATTTACCCGAACCTGAAATTATTTTACGCGCTGTTTGAAGACAAAAGCGGCGCGATCTGGATGGGAACCCAAAATGGGTTGGTGCGTTTTAGTGACGGTGAGTGGTCGCGCATCGGGGCTAAATTGTATCGTTCCGAGGTGCGATGCATTGGCCAGACGCCGGATGGGGCGATCTGGATTGGGATGAGAGGGGGTGGCGTGGCGCAGTATAAAAATGGCAGTTTTACGCAGTACCGATCTCCCGAGGGTTTGACCTACGAATATATTTCGTGCCTGTTTGCGGATGTGGATGGAACCGTGTGGATTGGAACGAGTGGGGCAGGGCTGATTAGTTGGAAAAACGGGCTGACTTCGCGGGTGACATCGCAGGAGGGTTTGCCAAGCGATTTTATTTGCAATATCCAGGCCGACAACACGGGGCATTTGTGGATTGGCTCGTATGCCGGAATTCTCAGGGTGGACAAAAAATCTCTGGAGCATGAATCCGGGGAACCGCTGAATTATAAGCTCCTGGACTCCAGCGATGGCTTGACCTCCCTGGAGATGGCGGGCGGAAACCAGCCCTCCGCCTGCACGACTTCCAATGGCCAGCTTTGGTATGCCACGAGTGGAGGACTGGCGATGGTGGATCCAACGCGAATCATTCCCAATGAAGTGCCTCCGCCAGTCCGTCTGCAGGAAGTGCTGGTGAATGGCAAGGCGGTGCCGTTCGAGCGAAAAATCACTGCGCCGGCCGGGGTGGGATCGTTTGAATTTCGCTACACGGCCTTGAGCTATGCCGCGCCGCAACGCTGCCGGTTCCGCTATCGCCTGGAGGATTTGGATTCGCGATGGACGGACGCCGGGACGCGGCGGTCGGCATATTATTCGCGGCTGCCACCCAGGGAATATCGCTTTCATGTCATCGCCTGCAATAGCGACGGCATTTGGAACACCAAAGGCGCGGTGATTTCTTTTGTTGTCCTTCCGTTTTTTTGGGAACGCTGGTGGTTTACGCCGTTGTGTTGGGTGTCGGGCCTTGGGCTGGTGACCACGGCTATATTGTCGGTGGTGCGCCGGCGGCATCGTCGGCGACTGGAGGCGTTGGATAGCGCTCGATTGGTGGAACGGGAGCGGCTGCGGATTGCAAGGGATCTGCATGATGATTTGGGAGGAGGCTTGACCGAAATCAACCTGACCAGCGCGCTGGCACAGGATGCAGCCTTGTCGATAAGTGAAAAGCATCAATACTTCCACGAAATCAAAAACCGCTCGGTGGAAATGATCAATGCGCTGGACGAAATTGTGTGGGCAGTTAACCCCAAGAATGACGACCTGAATTCGCTGGTCACCTACTTCTGCCAGTACGCGGGAAGGTTCCTGCAGAGCGTGCCGCTGTCGTGCCGCATTCTAATCTCCCCACATCTCCCTGCCGCACCTTTATCCGCCGAACAACGGTATAATCTGTTTCTGGCATTCAAGGAAGGTTTGCACAATGTGGTAAAACATTCGGCGGCTTCGAGTTTTCGCCTCAGCATCGCCGTCGAGTCGCAATCGCTGCGAATGGAACTGGAGGATAACGGCCGCGGCTTTTGCGAATCGGCCAACGAGGCACAGGGTGATGGTCTGCGGAACATGCGGGAACGCTTGCGACAGATCGGCGGGCGTTGCGAGATTGCCAGCGTCCCGGGCAGTGGAACTGTGGTTATATTTACTTTGCCGCTCTGATATCCGACAGGTTCATTCGAACTATTGCCAAATAATGACAATCGCCGGAAACTGCCGTGCATAAACCGATGAATACTGTTGACGCCGAGGCCAAACTGGCTGGAAAAGCCGGGCCTCGGCCCGAAGGCGCAGCACCCATTCCCGTGGCCGTGGTTGAGGATAACTCGACGGTACGCCGTAATCTGGAACGGTTGATCAATCGCGCGCCGGGATTCAAGTGCGTCTGTGCCTGCGCGGACGGGGTGGAAGCGTTGCGCGTGCTGCCAGCCCACGCGCCCAAAGTCGTTTTGATGGACATTCAAATGCCGAAAATGTCCGGGGTGGATTGCGCGGCGCGACTTAAGACCATTCTTCCGTCGGCGCAAATCATCATGCTGACTGTCTATGAAGATACGGACACCATTTTCAAGGCGCTGCGGGCGGGCGCTTCGGGCTACTTGTTGAAACGGAGCGCGCACGAATGCGTCCTGAATGCCATTCAAGAGATCCTGGAGGGGGGTGCGCCGATGAGCATCGCCATTGCGCGCAAAGTGGTGGCCGCATTCCACGAGCCGGTGGCGCCAGAACGGGCCCATGTCATGTTGAGCACGCGTGAGCAGGAAATCCTGGGCCTGCTTTCTGAAGGCCTGAGCAATAAAGAAATCGGGGCGAAGTTGAATGTAAGCCAATTTACCGTGCGCAATCATCTGGCCAAAGTGTTTGACAAGCTGCATGTGCGCAGCCGCACCGAAGCGGTGATCGCCTATCTTCGTCCGCCGCGATAAAGTGGTACATACGTACCATTGCCGAAAATTCTTCTGGTCAGGTAACCTGCTGGCGAATTGAACCCCAAGCATCAGTTCCTGATGTGTTTCACCATTTGGTGAATCGGAGTTCATTCTGACCTGAAGCGCGCAACATCCAACAACACCATGAAGAAGTTATTTTTGCCCATCCTCGGCTTAGTGTTCCTGCTCTGCGGGGCTGCGAGGCTGCTTTCGTTTCCCATTTATGATCCGTTTAATTACACCCCGGGCCAGACACTTTGGGGCCGCACTGACGGCAACGGCGATTTCTGGTGGGAGATCGATTCAGGCGCCAACCCGGCGAATCCCATCCTTACCACCGGCTACCCTGTAAATTACTCCGGTTTGCCTTCGAGCCCCGGGAATTCGATTATTCTGACCAATCTGAACGGAGGCCAGGGCGCTCGCATATTCGTTGATAACAATAATACTCTCAATTTTTTCGGCAATGGCGCATCCGGCGCTCCCTACCCCGGGCCGATCGGAGTTTTCTGTTCAATGGTCATCAACATTACCAACATGGCCAGTCTTTCCACTTCCCCCGTCTATATGATGGGTTACAACGATCAGGGAGCCATAGCCACCCAGGGCGGGCAGCCGGGGACGATGGTGTACCGGATCTATTTTAAATCCGTCAATGGCACCGGCACAAACTATCAGATCGGAATTTCCAAGCAGGGCGGAGGTGGCGGCCCCTACTTCGCGACCAACATTCTCAACACTTATCAAAACGTTCTCATCGTCATGGATGAAACGATAACGAATTGCGGAGTCGGCGAGCCGAATAATTGCCAAAGTGATATCGCGACTCTTTGGGTCAATCCCCCGGCCAGTTCCTTCGGCGCGAACACGGAACCTCTTTTTTCGGCGCAGGAAGGGGCTGGTCTCGAAAACAATCTGACCCCTTACACATCTTGTTTCATGTTTGAAAACCGATCGACCACCACCCCGAATGCGCTGCTGGTAGGCCAATTCCGCATGGGAACCAACTGGTCCTGGGTGACCGGCGGCCCATGCTTCGTGAACAACAATCCACCCGTATCAAATATTTTCGCCACCAACTTCAGCCTGGTCGTCACCGGATTGGATAACGGGTCGCCCAATACCTATCAATGGCAGTTGAACGGAACGAACCTGTTGAATGGCCCAAGCATTTCGGGCTCGGGCTCAATCATTAGCGGCGCGACGACAACCAATCTGAACGTGAACAACGCCTCGGGCTTGGATGGGGGCGCTTACACGCTCATTGTTTCCAATTCCATTGCCTCCTATACGAACGTGGTTTCGACGGCGAGCGTGTTTCAACCAACGCCGCCCACCATCACGACTCAGCCGACACCCGCGATCGTTCCACTTTATGCCGGTGGGAGTGACGTGATTACCTTTGCCGCCCAGGGATCGCCGCCCATCCTGTGTTATTGGTATTCGAACAGCCAGGTAATCGCAGTCACGACAAATGTCTCTTCATACACGATCACCAATGTCACGGCCAATGCGACGGTTTATTGTCTGGCGAGCAATGCCTTTGGAACCAATGCCACTTCACCCGTTTCCATACAGCTTCAATCTGTGCCGGCGGTGCCGTACGTCGTTAGTGTGATCAATGATAAACCGATTGATTTTTGGCCGTTAAATGAACATCCCGATAACGGCTCGGGTGACTTGGGCACGCTCGCGATTGACTACATGGGCGGCAACGACGGAGTTTACACCAATGCTGTCCTTGGCCTGCCCGGTTATGGCAGCGGTTTAGCTGGCGAATTCGGATATGCTCCTCCTGCTGACACGGAAACTGGCGCTGAATTTGGTTACTATCCTTCCTTTCCGGCGGCGAATAGCGCAGTTGGCGGTATTTCGAACATCACGTTCACGGCAGTTCAGAATAGCCCTCCTTTCTCCGTTGAAGCCTGGGTGGATTTGCAGGGTAATCCTCCCAGCGGGGGAACGATCGTTGCGAAAGGATGGGGAACCCAGAGCTCCGGGGGTGATCAGTTCGCCCTGCAATACGCCGGCGGTAACTGGCAGTTTTATGTGCGGGACGCCAGCGGCATAGCCTTTGGCGTTACCGCTCCAGCCACTTCGGATACCAACTGGCACCACATTGTCGGAGTGATGAATACTCCCATCGCTACGCTTTTCATTTATGTGGATGGAGTCCTGATGTCTTCGAACAACACGTATGCATCGACCGGTGTTGGAACAAACACCATCGGAATCGAAAACATTACACTGCCCGTGACGATCGGATCGGCCGGGAGCACCGGTACCGCCAATTTTGACAAGAACTGGCAAGGAGAGATCAATGACGTTGCGATTTACAAATATGCTTTGACATCCGGCCAGGTAAGTAACCATTTCTTCGCTGCCGGGATCGGGCCTAGTATCGCCGTTCAACCAGTCGCGAGCACAAACATCAACCCCGGTGGCACCGTGACCGCCAGTGTTGTGGCCAGAGGAACCGCGCCCCTGTCTTACCAATGGATTGACGTCGGCGCGAATAGCCCAATTGCAGGCCAGACGAACGCCACCCTCGTCTTGAACAATGTCACTAATAGCGACAGTTATTACGCGCAGGTGACCAGCCCTTACGGCTCCAACGTATCGCAGTCAGTCTCTGTTACAGTTAATTATACTCCTGTAATAGTGCAGGACATCACGCCGCTTAATGACTACGTCGTTGTCGGTTCGACTGTGCCGTTCTCCGTTGGCGTGAATGGCGCATCACCAATCACCTACTCCTGGCTGTTTAATAACGGGACGAATACCGTCACACTGCCCAGTGGGGGCCGGTTCAGCGGCGTGAACAGCAATGTGTTGACCATCAGCAACGTTCAGCTTTCCAATGCGGGAACTTACCAGTTATCCGCCAGCAACAGCTACGGTGGTCCGATAAACAGCAGCTCGGCGCAGTTGAATGTGGCCTCGACGCTTAGCTTTTTCGACGCGAGTGGGAGCGGTTTTGTTGCCAAAGCGAGCCCCGCGAACGCTTTGGTATGGTCTGGCGGCGGCGTCTATCTCACGGCGAATATCGGGAACGAAGCGACTGCAGCCTTCTACCAATTTCCAGTTTACATCGGTGCATTCCAGGCTTCATTCAATTATCTGCTCACTACCAGCAGCAACAACGCTGCAGATGGAATTACCTTCTGCATTCAGAATGATCCGCGTGGAGCGGGGGCCGTCGGCGGCCTTGGCAGCCAACTGGGAGTTGGCACTCCCACGCCGATCACTCCGAGCGTGGAATTGGAGCTTAATATTTATACGGGTAATGGCATTGGGGGTGTGGGGATTGCTGTTGGAACCAATGGCGGAATCAGCAACGTCCGCTCAACCAGCCCGGTGACCATCAACAGCGGCGACTTCATTGCCGTTAACCTGACCTATCTTGGCGGCGTTTTGACGGTCAATTTGGCCGATAGCACCGCGGGCACGCAATTCACCATGACCACAAATGTGAACATTCCGGCTCGAGTTGGTGGCAATACTGCTTATGTTGGCTTCACTGGCTCGGATGGCGGATCCAAATCATCCCAGTTTGTGACTGATTTCAGCTTTATCAGTGTCCCCAGCCTGAGCATTACAACCAGCAATAATCAGCCGGTGATTAGCTGGCCAAGCCCGGTGGGAAATTATGTCGTGCAGGAAACCGCGTCCTTGACTTCTCCCAATTGGGTGACACTAACCAACGCGGTCACGACACTAAACGGGCAGAATCAATTGCAGGTATCGCCCGGTGGCAGTCCGAAGTTTTATCGCTTAAGCCTCCATTAATCTTGCCGGCCAAACCACTGTGGTTCCGGCGCAAGTGATTTGGGCGCCAATTGATTCGCTGGAAATCTTCGAGGCAGCGGTGCAACTTGCGAATAGACTGACGCGCTTCACCAATGTGAATCGCGGTGTTCATGCCGTTTCACAATCGTTGCTTGCCCGCACGGCAATGCTCGGGGGTTGCCAGATGGCTGTTACGGACAACCCTCCAATCGTCAGAAGGGAAGATTCATGGTTTCGGCAGGTAAACCGGAGGCGGCACCGAGGTTTCGTGTATCCAACTTTTGCCGAACCGGCCCGCCACCGCGCCCCGGGTCAGGTAGTCGCTCAAGGAGAGATTGATCATCACCACCAGCCAGATAAACCCGGCGGCCACGAAGACCCAGGTTAGCGGAGTGTTGTAACGGACATGCATCAAATATAACAGCATCAGCATCATTTGGATGAACGCGATGGCCAGTGTGGCGACCAGATTAAAGGGACCGAGATTGAGTTGGGCCAGCCCCCAATTCAACAGCAGCAGCAACAATAACACGACCCAGATAAGACCATAAATTTTCCGGGGAACAATAGGCGGATTCAGGACAGTCATAATCACAAATTAGTGGCGATTAATGAGGTAAAGCAGCGCATAGAGCCAGACCCAGATGACATCGACAAAATGCCAGTAGAGCCCGGAGATGAGCACCGGGTTGTGATAGTAACTGGAGAATCTCCGGCGCCAGGCCATCCACACTATCACGGCCAGCAAGCCAATTCCCGCGGCGAGGTGAATCGAGTGGACGCCGGTCATGACCCAGTAAAGCACCCAGAAAATTTGGCCTGGCGCCGGCAATTCCCTGGTAAAATGCGCTCCGGGGAACAAATGCTCGTGCACGTCTTCATGGTATTCCAGGCCCTTGACCAGCAGAAAGCCGCAGCCCAGAAAAATGGTCAGCAGCAGAAACCCGAGCAGTGGTTTGTTCTTCCCTTCCTGGGCGGAATGGATGGCCAGGGACATGGTAAAACTGCTGGTAAGCAATAGGGCCGTATTGATCGTGCCATAAAGGATCAGTGTATGCCGGCCAGCCAGGGCAAAAGCCTGGGCGTAGGTGTGGCGATAGACGATGTAAGCCAGAAACAACGCGCCGAAGAACAGGATTTCGGTCGCCAAAAACGTCCACATCCCCAGCGTGGACGCTTCGATTTGCTGCGGCATGTCATCGAACTGTTCAGCGACCGCCTCGTGCGAATTAGCCATAAACCATGTGCTCTTCAGTTTCAGCGGAGTATTGATAAGGTGGCCGGGTGACTATCGGAGTTTGGGCGAAGTTGTGTTTGGGCGGCGGCGACGGCGTCTGCCACTCCAGTCCGGTGGCATTCCAGGGATTGGCCGGCGCTTTCTTCCCGTGCTTCAGGGACCAGATGAGATAAATGAGCGGCAGCAGGTAACCCACGCCGAGGATTGATGCGCCGGCGCTCGACATCACGTGGTAGATCTGGAATTCCGGCGCGTAAGCGTGATAACGCCGTACCATCCCCAGGTAGCCCATCACGTACTGGGGGAAAAAGGTGAGGTTGAAACCGATAAAGATGATCAACGCCGCCAACCGGCCCAGGCTTTCGGGATAAAGCCGCCCGGTGATTTTTGGCCACCAATAATGCAGTCCGCCCAGGAAGCCGGTCACCATGCCCCCGACCATGATGTAGTGAAAATGCGCGACGACGAAATACGTGTCGGTGACGTGGACATCAAGGGCCAGCGCCGCCAGGAACAGCCCGGTCAAGCCGCCGACGGTAAACAACCCGATGAATCCGAGCGCATAGAGCATCGGAGTGTTTAAGAAAATGCGCCCGCGGTGCAAGGTCATGGTCCAATTGAACACCTTGATGGCCGAGGGGACGGCGACGAGATAGCTGGTAATGGAAAAGACCAGCCCGGAATAGACCGACGCGCCACTAGTGAACATGTGATGGCCCCAAACAAAAAATCCGATTAGCGCAATGGCCATGCTGGCGAAGGCGACAAAATGATAGCCGAAGATGGGTTTCCGGGCGAAGCAGGTGACCAGTTCGCTGACCACGCCCATGCCGGGGAGAATCATGATATACACGGCCGGGTGCGAATAAAACCAGAACAAGTGCTGAAACAAAACCGGGTCCCCGCCCAACTGGGGATCAAATACCCCGACACCCCAGATCCGTTCGATTGACAGCAGTACCAGGGTCATCGCCAGTACTGGCGTCGCCATCACCAGGATCACGGACGTGGCGTAGTTGGACCACAGGAAGAGCGGAAGCCGAAACCAAGTCAACCCGGGCGCCCGCATCTTGTGGGTGGTGACAATGAAATTCAGCCCGGTCAGAATCGAGCTGAAACCCGCCATAAAGACGCCCGCCACCATGGTGACAACGTGCGTATTGGTAAAAGTGCTGCTATAAGGCGTGTAGAACGTCCAGCCCGTATCGACGCCACCGATGGCAATGGCATACAATGCGAGCAGTCCTCCGAGATTGAACAGGTACCAGCTCAGCAGATTGAGCCGCGGGAAAGCCAGATCGCGCGCGCCGAGCATGAGGGGCACCACGAAATTGCCCAGCACCGAGGGGATGGAAGGGATAAGAAAAAACCACACCATGACCGTCCCATGGATGGTGAAGAGCTTGTTGTACGTGTCGGAAGTAACCAGGTCGCCGGCCGGCGTTATCAACTCCAGGCGCATAATGGCGGCGGCGATGGCTCCGATGGTGAAAAAGGCCACGATCGAATAGAGATAAAGAATCCCGATGCGCTTGTGGTCGGTCGTCAACAGCCACGAACCCACCGTGCGGCCACCGTCTTCAAAATAGGTCAGCAACCGTTTGGGCGGTTTGGGAATCTCGAGCGTTTCCGTTTGGGGCAGGGTGGCGTTCATAAGGGATGTTTCACGGCGATTGCGAGCCAAGGGTTTTGATATACGCGATCAATTCCAGCAGCTCATCCTCGCTGACGCGGCCGGCAAACGAGGGCATGTCGTTCGTGTAACCGCCCGTAATTTGCTTGGCCGGAAGCAGGATCGAGTCGCGGATGTATCCTTCGTCCGCGATGACGACTGTGCCGTCGTTCAACGGCACGGGTTTGCCGAAGAGGCCTTGCAGCGGCGGGGCGCGGATGACGGACTGGCCCAGGTGGCAGCCGCTGCACCCCAATTCCCGAAATAGGCGCTCGCCCGACTCCGCCAGCGTGGTGCCGGGCTGGCCCTCCGTGAGCCACGCCTGATAATCCGCCTGGGACAAGACGATTACGCGTCCCTCCATGTGCGAATGAGAGGTGCCGCAATACTCGGAACAAAACAAATGGTACGTGCCGATCTTATCGGCTTGGAACCATTCGGTCGTGTAACGGCCGGGCACAACATCCTGTTTGGTGCGAAAGGCGGGCAGGAAAAAATCGTGAATGACATCCTGTGAGGTCATCGTCAACTTGACGATGCGGCCGACCGGCACATGCAGCTCATCGATCTCCCGGTTTCCTTCCGGGTGCTGGACCTTCCACATCCATTGTTTGCCGATCACATTGATCTCCATGGCGCCTGGAGGCGGGCGCTCAATATTGAAGTACGCCTTCGCGCCCCAGACGTAGAAGCACATGAAAATCAACAGCGGAAGGATGGTCCAGGCAATCTCGATTCGGGTCTGGGGCAGGTTGCTCGGACTGCGATCCGCCGGATGCCCATTGCGGTACTTGAAGAGGAAATAAATCATCGGGACAAAGACGATGAGGCAAACGGCCGCGCTGATGGAAACAAGACCCCAGCACAAATTGTCGGTTTGTGTGGCGATCTTGGACGCTTGTTCTGGGAGAATCGGAAAGGTCATAGGAGCTTCGGCAGGTTAACGGCTTCCGCGGGGGCTTCGCCCAGCGGCGAATTCGAAACCAGCGCGGCTTGTGCGGCGCTCCCCCGCCGCGCCAGCGCCACGATCAGCCACAACAAGCCTACGATCGTCGCCACCCCCAGCAGCCGCAGGACGCTGATGATGGTCGAACTGTATTTCCCGGTAATCGGGTTGTAATGGAAACACAGCAGAATCAATTGCTGAATCGGCGAGCCAACCTTGTGCGACGAGGCTTCCTGCAAGGCTGAGTAAAGCTCTTTATGTGAAAAGGTCACCCCGAATAAATAGCGTGATACCTTGCCCTCAGGCGTGAGGATGACCAGGCCGCTCGGGTGCGCATACTGTTTCGAGGCTGGATCATAGGCGTAGCGGTAGCCGACTTCATCCGCCAGCCGCTGGATGGAGTTTTCGTCGCCGGTGAGAAAATGCCAGCCTTGGGCTGCGCCGGAACGTCCGTAAAGCTTAACGTAGGCGCGTTTTTTGGCGGCGGCCAGGGCCGGCGTCTCGCGCGGGTTGATGCTCACATTCACCACGTCGAAATCCCGGCCAATGTTCCACTTTATGTCGCCCGCGCTCGCGACCATGCCGTTGAGCACGAGCGTGCAAAGCATCGGGCACTCGTAATAGCCGAGCACGAGCAGGACCGGCTTGCGACCGAAGTATTGGCCCAGGCGGACTTCCTTTCCGTCTTCGTCCTGGAAGGGCAAATCCAGCGCGACCTGAGTATTAAGCTTCTGCTCGAAGCGGATGCTTGCCAGCGTGCTGTCGGGCAGAGACTGCGCATGGCACACGAGCGCAAAGGCAGAGAGGAGGAATGAGAGGAGCAGGATGGCCCGCCCATTCTTAATACAGAGCGAATCGGAAAGCCCGCGTAACCCGCAGCGGCTGACGTGAGGAGGCTCCAGTTTTTTCTGAAGAGCGATTAGAACCTCCTTACGTCGGCTGCCGCGATTTCTGGAATGCTCAATTTTTGAAATGTCTGGTTTCATTTCTGCCCTTGAATTTCCTGTTCGCGGTGTTCCGGGCGTCGCCACATCAACTCGTAAGTTGAAGGCCCGACCCGGTTCGCATTCGCATTGCTGCGCACGGGCAGGCCTTCTTGCAAAATGAGGTCCATCGCCCGCTCGATTGGAATGTGTACTATGCCGGAGGTTTTGTTAACCCAGCTGTAACCATGGAGTTCGGCTTCCTCCTTTTCGTGAAAAGCCAGGAGGTCCGCCGGGGGAGAGATTTGAAGGCGCGGAAAGGCCGGCCTTGATGGGGCGGGGTGGGAGGCATTTGCAATGGGATCCCAACGGTCTGTGGGCGGAGGTGTATGCTTCAGGGAAATCGCCAGGCGGCCTATCATGAGCTGGATGGAAATGCCGAGGACAAACAGGGCGCCTACGACGGCAAAGATCCACTTGGCGTTGGCATCACGAGTCTCGTGGCCCCTCGCGGGATGCGGCGGCGCGCTCGCAGGCACCGTCGCAATGGCCAGGGGCGGCGCTACCACCGGCAACAGACTTGGGTGTCCGGGCCGGCGCCGGCGAATCAACGCCCCGCAAAGCAACGCAAGACCAGAGAGACCGAGCATCCATTTGACTCTGGCGCTCGTTCCGTCACCGTCACCGTTGCCGTCCGGAGTGTGGCGTGAACCGTCTGGTCGGTTGGGATCAATGGCCATACCTGAAAGCGAATTGAAGCCCGGGGTCATGCTGCGGCAGCAGCGGCGCGGCCTTAAGTCGGGAGAGGAAAAACGCCAGCCACAGGCCGCCGATGCCAATGGGGGCCGTGAAATCCAGCCAACTGACCGCCAGGCCGCCTTGGTGGAAGGCCGGCATCACCTGCCAGTAGATTTCGATGATGTGAACCACAAATAGAATGGCGGCCAATATAGTCACGGGCACGACATGCTTCTTTACGGCTCGAAACAGGAGCAGATAAAACGGCAGGAAAAAGTGAAACAACCCCAAAGCCGCAATCACCCACTTCCAATCGCCGGCGATCCGATGCAGGTACCAACTCAGCTCGTGCGGCTCGTCACCGGAATAAATGATCAGCAGTTGGCCAAACGAGACGTAGGTCCAAAACAAAACAAAAGCCAGCATTAGATTGCCCAATTGATGGTATTGGCTTTTGCTCACCACCGCGGAAATCGGTTCCTCGTTCCGCAACAGCGTGAGCCAGATCACGGTAAAGGCGTAGGCGACCAGGATTTGGCCGATAATGACGATCACCGCAAACATCGTGGAATACCAATGCTTCTCCAGCGACATGATCCAATCCACGTACGCAACGGTTCCCAGCAGCCCATAGATAACGATGCCGGGACCGCTGAGCGTGCGGGCTTTGCGGGTCGGCGCGGCATCGGTCGTGGCGTCCTGCTGGAGCGACCATCGGCGCAAACTCCATGCCATCCAACTCCAGATGCCCAGGCAGATCACCGCGCGCGCGATATAGGCCCCGCTGTTTTGATAGCCGCGCAACTTTTGCAGGATCTCGTCGCTCGCCAGGTCCTCCGGCCGCGCCCACGGATAAAGCTGGCGCAGGCCAAAAAAGACCGGAATAAAAAGCAGCAGCATGAGCGGCAGCGCCATGAAGCCCGCTTCCAGGAAGCGCCGCGTCGGGTAGCCCCAACGTCCGCCCGTGAGCTCGTGAATCATGGTCACGAGGAAGCAGCCGAGCGACAATCCGAGCCAGAACAGGCAGCCAAACAAATACGAAAAAAAGAATTGCCTGCGCTCGACGAACGCGCCCAACACGGTAAAACCCAGCGCGATCAACCCGATGATCAGGAATATGAGTTGGAACCGATTGATGCGGGCATGGAGGGCGGGAGCCATGGCCGACGGGAATTTGGCCCCTTCGATCTGGAGATCACTTTTCAACCCGCCATTCATTTCTGTTCCTCCAGCTTCGCGCGCTCCGCCGGCGGCAATTCGGCGAGCTTCGCTTCGCGGCTCTTTTGCAGGACGCGAATGTATGCGGCAATGGCCCACCGGTCGGCCGGTTCGACGCGTTGCGCGTAGGAATACATGATGCCGTAGCCCTGGGTGATGACGTCATAGAAATGGCCGACCGGCGCCTGCCGAAGCCGGTCGATATGATACGAGGGCGGCGGTGGATAACCCCGCTGCACGATCATGCCGTTGCCTTCGCCGGTGCGCCCGTGGCAAGGGGAGCAGTAAATGTCGAAGCGTTCCCGCCCCTGCTCCAGCACTTCGCGGGTGATGGGGAACGGAAACGTCTCCACCAGGTTCGTGCCGACCTTGCCGGTGTAAAAAGCCTGGTCCGCATTCAGGTGTCCCCGGGCCACCGTGTTCGCCACCAATGGTCGCGAAGCCATGTGGTTGTCCTGAAAAAAGTCATTGGGTTCCAGCGGCTTGCTGTAGGGCTGCTGGAACATGTCACGTCGGCAGCCGACGAGCATCGTTGCTAACGCGAGCACGGCAAACAAAATCGAGGAACGCGAGCGGTTTACCGGAGTCCCGAAGGGACATCCGAAAATAGCCCAGCGATTTATCGCTCGGTAAACCTTGGGACAATTTCCGAAGGGAATTCGAATGTTTCGGTCTTCGGCCCTATTCATCCCACACCTCCGCGACGCTGATGGGTTCCAGGCTCTCCAGAAATCTCCACGTGTCCTCCCGGTCGAATTTAGGATCCTGCATTTCAATGCACAGAAAGAACCGGTCAATGGAGGCGCGCCGGAACTCCGGCACATTGAAAACCGGGTGATTCAAGCGAGGCAGCCGGTTCAGCACCAGCACAGCCACGAAAGCCGAGAGGGAGGCGATCAGGATGGTCAATTCGAAGGTAATGGGGATGAAGTTCGGCCAGCTGTTGTGCGGGCGCCCCCCAATGTTGAACGGGTAGAGCCGGGCCATGGAATACCATTCCATGAAATAGCCGCCCAGTCCGCCGGCCATGCCGCCCAGCAAGGTGATGAGCGGAACCGGCGTGTAATCGCGACCGAGCGCCTCGGCCAGTTCTTCGATCGGAAAGGGCGAAAAAGCGTCCATCCGGCGGTAACCTGCCGCATAGGCGCGCCGGGCGGCTTCGAGTAATTGGTCGTGTTCCTCAAACTCGGCCATGAGGCCGTAGAGCGTCTTCTCCTCTTCTGCCGTGGGAGCTTCGGACGGGAATTCCGGGGGAGCGGTGCGTGGTTCAACGATCATAGCCGGCCCTCCTTGCGTTGCGCGATGAGTTCGCGCGATTCGGAAATGGAGATCATCGGAAGATACCGAATGAAAAGGAAGAGCAAGGTGAGGAACAGCCCGATGCTTCCGAACAGGGTCATCCAGTCCCACTTGGTCGGGAAATACATGCGCCAGCTTGAGGGGACAAAATCGTGATGCAGGCTTTGCACGACGATCACGAAGCGCTCCAGCCACATCCCTACGTTCACCGAAAGAGCCACGAAGAACAAGGGGACCGGGTGGGTGCGCACCCAGCGCGACCAAAGGAGTTGGGGAATAAAGACGTTGACGGTCATCAGGAGCCAGAAGACCCAGCCGTAAGCGCCGAAGGCGCGATCCCACATCATGGCGCGGTCGAAGGGTTCTCCGCTGTACCAGGCCATGAAGGCTTCCATAATGTAGCCGTAAGTGACCATCCAACCGGTCGCCAACATGACGCACGCCATATTGTTGAGCGTCCGCTCGGTGATCAGGTTTTGAAATCCATAGAGACGGCGGATGGGAATGACGAGATTCAGCACCATCGCAAAGCCGGAGTAGATCGCACCGGCAACGAAATAAGGTGGAAAAATGGTCGAGTGCCAGCCGGGAAGTTGCGCCACGGCAAAGTCAAAGCTCACGACACTGTGGACGGACAGCACGAGCGGCGTGGCCAGGCCCGCCAGCAGCAAGTAAGCGGACTGATGGTTCTGCCAGTGAACCGCCGAACCGCGCCAGCCCAGTGCGCCCAAGCCGTAGAAGATGCGCCGCCATTTGGTGCGCGCTTTGTCTCGTACGGTTGCCAAATCCGGTACAATGCCCAGATACCAGAAGAGCAGAGACACGGTAAAATACGTGCTGACGGCAAAGACATCCCACACCAAAGGACTGCGGAATTGCGGCCACAAGGCCATCGTGTCCGGGTACGGCAGCAACCAATAAAACACCCAGGGCCGGCCCAAATGCAGCAGCGGAAACATCCCGGCGCAAATCACCGCAAAGAGAGTCATGGCTTCGGTGAAACGGTTGATGGTCGTGCGCCACTTCTGAAGCAACAGCAGCAGGATGGCGGAGATGAACGTGCCGGCATGGCCGATCCCGATCCACCAGACGAAGTTCGTGATCGCAAAGCCCCAGGCCACGGGAATATTGATTCCCCAAATGCCGACCCCGCGATAAAGCAAATACCCGACCGCCACCATGAACATCAGCAGCAGCAGGCAGGCGATGGAAAATCCCGCAAGCCATTCCCGCTTGCGCGGATGCACCAGGGGAATGTCGGCGATCTGATCGCTGACCTGCTGGTAGTCCTTCGCGGCGATCAATACCGCGGGGTAGTCCAGCGGGGTTACCACGTACGGCTTGCCCGGCACGCGCAACTGAGGTTCAGAGCCCTGGATAGTTTCCATAATCCCTCAGACCGGTCGTTTGTCCGTTGTCTCCGGATTGCGGTTTTCAACTTTTGCCAGGTAGGTCGTGCGTGGCCGGGTGTTCAATTGCCCCAGCATGGGATAGTCCAGCGGCTGGCGCTTGAGTTGGGTCACTTTGGCGTCCGGATCGTTCAGGTCGCCGAACACGATGGCCACGGCCGGGCACGCCTCCTGACAGGCGGTTTTGACTTCGCCGTCGCGAATCCGCCGGTTTTCCTTTTCCGAAGCAATGCGGGCGGCCGCAATGCGTTGAACGCAGTAAGTGCATTTTTCCATGACACCCCGCCAGCGCACGGTCACCTCCGGATTGTACATAGGCTTGAGGCTCGGCGTGTGATAGTCGGTGTATTGAAGAAAGTTGAAGCGCCGGACTTTATAGGGGCAATTGTTTGAACAGAAGCGGGTGCCGACGCAGCGGTTATAGACCTGGAGGTTCAATCCTTCACTATCGTGCAGCGTCGCTTCCACCGGGCAGACCAGCTCGCAAGGCGCGTGCTCGCAGTGCATGCACGGCACCGGCATGTGGCTGAACCCGGGATTGTCCAGGGCGCCTTTGTAATAGGTGTCCACCCGCAGCCACAGCATGTCGCGGCCCCGGCTCACCTGATCCTTGCCGACGACCGGGATGTTGTTCTCCACCTCGCAGGCGACCACGCAGGCGTTGCAACCGATGCACGTCGTCAGATCGATCGACATGCCCCACCGATGCGCATTGTATTTGTATTCATCCGGGTTATACAGAGTTTCGTCCCGGGGCGGGATTTCCACGGTTTTCTTGATAATGTCGGGCTGCGCGCGCAGTTCGTCGAGCGTGGCCGAGCGATAAATCTGCCGCTCGGGGCTGTGAAGATTGTGATGCAGCTGCGTGGAGACCAGCTGGTGGCTGGCTTCCGTCGTGACGAGCTTCGCCCCCGTACCGAGCCAGGGGGCGTCCGCTGTTCTAAGCGGGTAAGCATCGAATCCCACTCCTCGCCCCACGCGTCCACCGCGCGACCGGCCATAACCCAGGTGCAACGTGAGCGTGTTTTCGGCCTGGCCGGGCATTACCCAGACCGGCCCGCGCAGCGTCCGGCCCTGGAAGCTTACTTCCACCACATCGTTGGCCGCCAATCCGGAGCGTTCGGCCAGCGACGGACTGATAAGAACGGCATTGTCCCAGATCAATTTGCTGATGGGCTTGGGGCACTCCTGCAACCAGCCGTTGTTCGCGAAGCGGCCATCCCACAAATTCGGATCGGGGCGGAAGCAAAGCTCGAGATTCTCGATGTGCACAACTTTCCTGGAAGCAGGAGCGAATGGATCGCCCGCGTCGCTGGCTGCTTGTGGCGAAGGCGACGTTTTAATAACCACAGGCTGGGCCGGCGTCATTTTTGATTCGGAGGCGAGAGTTCCCGCGAATCCCTCTTTCATCCGAACCGTTACGGCGGGCGCCTGGGTTCCCGTGATGAACCCATCGTGGAGCGACTTTCGCCAGCCCAGCTCGAAATCAGGCCAGGGTTTCTGAGTTTGCCAGAACTCCCGCACGATCTCGTAGTCGCTCCGAACCGGCTGCTGCTGGACCATCGCGCCGAGGACCTCGTGCGCCGACTTGCCATCGTAAAGCGGCGCGATGAGCGGTTGCATCAGGGAAACCGTCCCGTCGAACGCGCGCGCATCGCTCCAGGACTCCAGGTAATGGGCTTGCGGGATATGCCAGGTGCTGAGTGCGGCGGTTTCGTCCAGCTCCAAACCCAGGTGAATACTCCGTTTAACTTTTGCGAGGTTCGAACCAAACTCCAGGTCCGCCGGGGCGTTATAAACGGGATTGCCGCCGAGGATAAACAGCGCATCGACCGCTCCGCTTTTCATTTCAGCGGCCAATTCCCGCAGCGAATCGATCTGGTTGACGGGGTGGGCCTCGGCCGGTTCCGTGTAATGGACGGTGTTTCCCACATTGCCCAAAGTCTGGTTCAGAAGGTGCGCCAGCGCATGGACAATGGGCGGCTGCCATTCGCCGGCGATAACGATGCTGGCTGCATGATGTTGCTTCAGGTCTCCGACCAAGGCCGCGAGCCAGGCCGTTTGCTCCGGCGAAAGAACGTTGGCCGCGCCTTGAGTCGCAGCGCCAAGTTGCTGCGCCATGACCCGCGCCAAGTCCTCGACTTGGGCGCTGGCCAATGGCAGCCGGTGGTCGGCCATCGACCCGGTTACAGTCGGGGTGCTTTCAACCACGTAGAGGCGATTCATTTCCCTTTTGCCGAAGCTGACGCGGCGGCCATCGGTGAATTGCCGGGTGTAGCGCAGCCTTTCCGGATGGATGTAAAGAAAATCCGCGTCCAAGGCCACGATGACGGCAGCTTTGTCGAATTGATAGTGTGCCTCGACCAGCCGGCCGAAAGCCAGGCGCGCGCCTTCGCGAACATTGTCACGGGTGATGGGGTCGTACTGGCACCATTTGGATCCCGGGAATTTCTTTTGCAAGTCGTTCAATTGCGCGGCCAGGGTCGGCGAAGTGATCGTCTCGGTCAGGAAACGGAGCCCGGCTCCTTTTTTTGGCGCCTGTTCCCGGAGCAAGTCATTCAAGTCGGAGAGAAACAACGCCCAGGTGCTGATGTCCCCCGCGTGGTTGACGGTTTGCGAACGATCGGGGTCATAGAGGCCGAGGATCGAAGTTTGCATCCAGACGCTCGATGCACCCAAACTCGACGGGTGCTCCGGGTTGCCATCGACTTTGATGGGATGCCCTTCCCGGCTCTTGACCAGCACGCCGGTGGCGAATCCCCCCAACAGCATCGAGCTGGCGTAAAACAGCGGCTGGCCCAGGACCAATTCCTGCGGCTGGTTCACGTAGGGAAAAATCTGCCGCGTGGGCTGCTTGGTGCAGGCGGTCATGCCTGACAAGGCCAGGGTGGCTGCAGCCATCTTCAGAAAATTTCGGCGGTTCAAGCCATCCCACCATTCGGAAGCGCCGGGTGGAAATTCGCGGTGCAGCAGCTCCTGGAATTCCCTGGTTTCGGCGATCTCCTCCAGGCTGCGCCAGTAATCCTGTCCGCGAACGCCGTTCAGTTTCGCGCGGATGGCGCCCAAGTCAAGGCGGGCGGGGTTTTCAGCGGCTTGTTCTGGAGTGTTCATCGATGGCACATGCTGCAATCCCGGAGTTGATTGAGGCGCTGCTGGCTGATGTGGTAATCCTTCAAGAGTTGGAGGCCGCGCTCGCGTTGGTCGGGCGGCGGCTGCCATTCCATGTTGTAAATCTGGTCCCGGGGCCGGATTTGTTTTTCCGGCGCTTCGTGGCAATCCAGGCACCAGCGCATGTAAAGCGAATGCGCTTTCCAGGTCAGGGGCATCAGGTTTACCGGGCCATGACACGTCGAGCAGCCGATGCCCTTCTGCACATGAATGGAATGATTGAAGAAAACGAAGTCAGGCAAATCATTCACCCGTTTCCAATTCAGCGGTTGCTGGGTGGCGAGACTCTGGCGCTCGGGCGCGAGCATGGGCGCATCGGTCCAAACGTGCGAGTGGCAGGTCATGCACGTCTCGGTGGGTGGAATGCCCGCGAAGGAGGATTTCTCGACCGACGTGTGACAGTAGCGGCAATCGATCCCCAGGCCGGAAACGTGATGTTGATGACTGAAGGGCACCTCCTGCTCCCGCGGAACGCCCTTGGCGGTAGTCCAAGACGACCAATAGATCATATAAACCACACCCCAAAAAACGAAAAAGCCAAAAAAACCGCTTACGAGCGACACTCGGGCGATGCTACTGCTGCTCTTTCCGAAAATTTGGGCCATGTGTTTCGGTTGGACGAGACACGCGATTCGTTTTTCGTGGCCCCTTCGCTTGATGCCTGACGGGCGCAAAACCACCAGAAGCGCATCCCGAGTCGGGATGAATTCTCGCACAGATCGTTGGCCGGGAAACTGGGGAACACTCCCCACATACAGGTGAGCCGGAGCGGAGAAATATCTGGTGGCCGAGTCGGCGCAACGGCAACCCTTAGCGAATCGCCTTTTCCGTTGAGAGCAGCCTGCCGCCGCCGCCAACGCTGCTGCTTAACAGCGAGTAGCTCACCAGACCGAAGGCGGACCAGAACAACTGCGCGAGGCGAAGCGCCACACCGTAGGTCATTCCCAGCAGCGCGTTATAGCCCACAGCCTTGAGGGCCACGATCCGACTCCCTTCCAGGGTCCCGAGGTTCAGGGGCACGACGAACGTCAACAAGTCAAACCACATGCTGAGGAACCAAGTCCCCGCAGCCACCGCTGGCGAAACATCCCGGTGCAGCAGGCTGAAGAAGAGCCAGGTTGGGATGATGCCCACCGAGTCTCCGACCAGGTGCCAGCACGTCGCCAACGCCAGATCCCAGGGCCGCGTCCGATAGTATAACCGCAGCGCCTTGTCCACTTCGGTGATGTTCCCCGCTGCTTTTTGCAGCACGCGGCTCCTGGTGTTGCGGGCGGCCAGCCAGCGGATTAGCGTGCCGAGCTTGCCGTATTTCTGAAGCAACAGGAAGGCCACTATGCCGCTTCCGATCAACGCGCTGCTCACAAGCATCGCCACCCACAGCGCCCGAGGCAGTTGGATGCGCCACAGGGTGAGCAAGGATCCTCCGATTACGAACACCAGGTGAGCAAAAGCAAAGCAGACCTTGTCAATGAGGACACCGCTGACGGCTTCCGGTCCCCGGTGATTCGATGCCAGCAAGGCGGCCTTGGTCACTTCCCCGCCCATGGCGGCGGTGGGAGTAAGGTAATTAATGGCGTAACCGGCCATGCGAATGCGGAAGAGCAGAACAAACGGCAGCGACCGGTGCGACCCGCTCAAACAATGACGCCACCCCGCCGTGTGAATCATTTCCGCCACTCCTTCACTCAAGATAAACGGAACCAATCCCCAGCCCAGCGAGGCCAGTTCGTTCCAGAGTTCCCGGGCGCCAATGCGCCAGACCAGGTAAGCCAGAAATCCCAACCCCAGGACCAGCAGCATGGCCTGAAGTTTCTTCATGGACGGCTCCAGCCGGATGACGGGGATGCCCGATGCACCAGCGACGTTTGCAAGCTTGCAACCATGTAAGAATATAACCTGCCGACACGCTGACGCCGCGGTTAGTTTGGCCGGCAGGGAATGTCAAACCGATGGCAGTAGCGCTCAAACCGCCGTGCTTCCGCGGCTGCATCCAGCCCAAAATCGGCCAGGGTGGGACTGGGGTAATGCCTGCGATAGCGCGACCGGCTCGCCGCGAACTGGCGCATCCGCTCGGCGGCGGTGGTTGTCAACGGGATCTCCAGTTGTTCATAGATGCGGCGGACGACCGCCAGCGGAGCGGTCACAATCTCCGAGTAATCCACATCAATAAACCGGCCGGCCAGTTCGGGGCGCAGTTCACGAAACTGGATAAAGCGCTCCATGCTCGCGGCTAATATCCGCGCTTCCCGCCTCCCGATCTGCTGGCGGTCGGTGGGCCGCGCGAACAAGCCGCAGAGCACCTCGCTCAACTGGCTTAAGGACGGCAGCGCTTCGAGCGGATTGCGATGGGTTTGGATGATGCGCGCGTCCGGGAAGACGGCGAACAATTCCTCCAGGCCGTGCACATGGTCGGGAGCCTTCAACACCCATCGCCTGGCCGGGCACCCCAACTGCAGGTGTTGCAGGAAGCGCTTCTCCCAGGCGTATGCGGGGCCAAGGTCTGTCGCGTGCAGGAACGCCTCGTAGGCGGGGACACGGCAAGTCGAGGCGAATTCTTCCGATAACAGAGTATAACTGTGAATCGCCACGCATTCATGCGGCGTCCCGGCCCGCAGCGGATGGACCGCGTCCGCCAGCGGCGCCAGCCGCCGGAAAAACCACAAGCAAGCCGCTGCCTTCCGGACCCGCGGATCCCGACCACCCCGCCCCGGCTTGGCGACGGGGACGGGAAACATTACTTCCCAGACCCGGGGGACGCGGTTGTCGGGATCTGCCGCCAGCAATTCATGCAGAAAAGTCGAACCGCTCCTCGGGATGCCGGTGATGAACACGGGGCGCAGGATGGGCGCAGCCTCAAGGGCTTCCAACCGGCGGCTCCACGCGTCAGCCAGTCGCAAGCGAGTCTCCAGCAATCCCCGCAGGTGAGTCCGCATCAGGAACCGGCCCAACGGATGCAAATTCGCCTCGCATTCCAGGCTGTTGGCGAGCACCGACAGGGCCGGCTCGATCGGCGGGTCGCCAAAATATTCCAGCCCGGTTCGACGCCGCGCCGCTGCGCAAAGCGCCTGGCTTTCCAACGGCCACCATTGACGGCTAACGGCAGCGCCAAAAGTTTTCCAACCGCTTCGGCCTGCCCTTCCGCTTACTGCCCTGGTTCCGTCCATGGGTCCTCCAATGAATGCAAGAAAACAAAACAAAAGGAGTGGCCCTGGCCTCATTGACGTCGCGGCGGATTGCCCCAACAGGATTTCTGCTGCCTGCAGCCCACTCTGAACTGCCGCAACAACTTGCCAGGAAAGATCACGTCTCCTTCCAGAACCTGTAGCCTGGGGCTCGGTCAAACGCCACTAGGGATAAACCGCAGTAGCCGGGGAGAAATGCCCCACAAGGAGCAATAGAGCATTCCGGCAGCTTCGAAGGTGGTCTGCTCCCAAGCTCTGAACTCCAACGAGTCTGCAATCAATATCAGTTCCATGGGCTATGGTCGATGCCACCGCAGCCGATGCCAGGCCGGGCCGAAGTGCACGCGCTCCTTGAGGAAATGTATCGCTCGCGGCCGCCGCATCAGCAGGCTCAGGAGCGCCGGCAGAAAAACCAGCGCGGCGATCATGCACGCGGCAATGCCCACAGGCATCACTTCGCCCAGGCTTTTGATTCCCTGATGTTTGGCCAGCAGCAGCGTGGCAAAGCCGGTGAGGGCCGTCAGCCCCGAAACCAGCACTGCCTTGCCGGTGCTCTTGGCGAAAATCGCGGGGCGCTGTTCCTCGGCAAAACGGTTCAATATCTGGATGCCGTTGGTGACGCCGATGCCAACCACCAGGGGCAGGGTCATGATGTTGGCCGGGTTGAAGGGGATGCCGAGGGCGCCCATCAGGCCCAGCAGCCAAAGTGAACCGATGCCCACCGGCAGCAGTGCCAGGATCACACTGCCGGGCGAGCGGAAATGGATGAAGAGCATGAGGGCAATGGCGATCAGGGAATACCACGCGGCTTGCTCGTAACTGCGTTTGACCAGGGTGGTGTTCTCATAGATCTGGATGGGCTGGCCGGTGACCCTGTCGGGCGGAACCGCCGTCTCCAACTGTTGGATGAACTCGCGCTGGTTTGCGTGCTGCCAGATGTCTTTCCTGGGGTAAACCCGTAGCAGGAACTTGCCCGTTACCCCAATAAACCGGCTGCGCAAGACCTCCGGCAAATCCTGCGGACGCAGAGGACCGCTGGTATCCTGAGTCTGCAGCGCTTCAACCGTGTGGTTCAACTTCTTGAAGAGAGCGTCCTGGTACTGGTCAAGCTGGCGGGGGATTTGGGGCTGGCCGCTGAGCAACGTTTTGCGGAACTTGCCAATCCGCCCCCGGAACTCGCGCATTTGGCCGGCCAGCTTCGGATCCTCCTTCTGCGTTGCCTCGGAGGCCGCTCCCAGATAGCCCGACAGGTACCACAATGTCGCGCTCAATTCCTCGCGGCGCACCGGGCTCCGGTCCCTGGGAGCGAAATGGATGCCAGCCAGTTCGCGTTTCACCCCGCGGATTTCCTCGAGCTTCCGTTGCGGGTCTTCGGTCAATTGCACGGCAATCGAATCCACGCTGGAAACGGATGGCAGGGTCTTGATTTTCGCCTCATACTCCCGGGCTTGCTGCGGAGAATCAGCCGTGACGGCGGCGAACATGACGGACCGGCCGGCGGAATGGATGAGTTTTTGCTCGAATCGAACCGAAGGCAGATTTGGGCTCTGCAGACGGAGCAAATCGTAATCAAAATAGACCCGCCCCACTTGCCATAGGGCAGCCACGCACAATAGAAGCGTGGCAACGATCACCAGGAGCGGGTGTTGCAGCCAGATCTGCTCGACCTGCAGGCGCGTTTGACCAGGCGGGCCGGCCTGGTAATCGCGCTCGTTTTGCCGGCCGCCCATCAGCAAAGCGGGCAGGGTCGTCATCATCGGCAGCAGGCACAGCAACAAACCGCCCCCGCAGATGATGCCCACCTCCCGAATCCCTCGAAAACCGGTCAACCCCATCGCCAGAAAGGCCGCCGCCGTGGTGAAGCCGCCAACCACAATCCCCTGCCCAGTGAAGACCATCGCTTTATGGATGGCCTCGGGCACGGGGCGCTGGTGGCGCGTCTCTTCCTCATACCGGCTGATCAAATGGACGCCAAAATCGATTCCCAGCCCCACGAGCATCGGCGCAAAGGTGATGCTCAAAATGTTCAGATGGCCCACCGCCAGCGTTGCAAACCCAAGCGTGTAGCCAAAGCCGATGAACAGGCACAGGGCGGTCTTCAGAGGCCGGCCCACTTCCCGATACGCAATGATAAAGATGAGCGAACAAAGGATCAGCGCCACCACCGCCGCGATTATCGAGTCGCGTTCGGACTGGCGCATTTCATCGTAATTGAGCACCGCCCCGCCCGTCAGCCCGACGTTGATTCCGGGTAATTCAACTTGTGTCTGCCGGATCGCCTGCCGGAGTTGCTCAATTGCTTTCGAGTCCAGCGCTTTGTTCCGGATCTGGACTGTCAGCAGAAAAATCCGGCCTTGCTCGAAAGTCAGATAGACCTTCTGGCCGGCATTGGTTCCTCCGCCAAACAAGCTCCCAACCTCCGGTGGCGTCGGTTGGCCCGGCTCGGACAAGCTTTGATTTGCGTCCGTCACAATGCGTTCCAGAAACGGCAGGGCGTTCATCAGCGATTTGTTGCGCTCACTCCCTGCATGGCGGCCGGTGCGAAATCGCTCGTTCACCAGGCTGAAGAGCGAATTGAGGTTGGTTGCCTGCGTAAAGTCCCGGAGGAAAGGCGCATATTCTCCAACCGACTCGCGCATATGCACCAGATCGGCGGTGGGGGCCAGTTGCAGCGCCTTGGGGCCGAGCGTGCTCAGATCGCCTTTGTAGAAAACATCGCTGAAGAGGTTGGTTTGCGGCTGGAGCCGCGCCGCCAGGTGCTCGACAAAGCGGCGGTTGCGCTCCGGGTCCGTGCTTTCCACCAGCACCAGTTGATCATCCTCGGGAAACTCCCGCCGGAACTTCAAGTAAATCTGGTGGTACTTCGCTCCCTGCCCGACGAGGTTATCGCGGTTGAAATCCACCTTCAGCCCATGGATCGCGTAGAGCAGGCACAGCACGGAAAGGATGATTTGCGGATAAACAAACCACTTGGGATATTGGCAAATCGCGTCAGCCAACCGGCGCAGCGTCCGCGCCAGAATGGAATCAGTGAACGACATAACATCAACTATTTGCTGACCCCAGAGAAGCCCCTCTGAACCCACCAGAAACGAATGGGAAAACCGCCCATCCTCTACTCAGCGTGCCGCTCTTGGGGGGTATCCGGCAAATGGGGCGAAGACCTACGAGTCAAATTCATCGATGCAAAGCGGGGTTTTCGATGAAGGTTTTCCGCTTTTGGACACGCCGGGCGAAGCCTGCGAGAACCGGCTGGCAGGTGCAGGCTTATTGCCTTATCCAACCATTTTTTCTGGAGTACGTACGCAAACGCGACGGCGGCCTTCAAACCGCCGTCATGGAACCGGTTGTCAAGCGGCGCTTACTGGACCTGGAGGAGGTAGAATTTTTGGGGAATGCCGGGTGACAGAGCGTTGGTGACGCTGAAGTGACCAGCGCCATCGAAGTTGTTCGTGGTTTCGTGTTTCCAGGTTGCCACCGGCGTGGCGACGTTAGTGGAGGAGAGCACGTAGTAGGGCTGGCCGGCGGAACCGTTGGTGCCGCTGAAGATCAAGCTCGTGCCGGTAATGGTCGTGGCGGTGATGGTGGGATGCGGAGCCGCCACGGACAAAACCGCAATGCTGCCGTCGATCGCCAGTTTGTTGGTCCAATTGACGCCAGCACCGCCGCCGGAGACGGACATGGCGCCACCGTTGGCGACAGCTTTGTTGAAGATTTGGAAGTGATCACCAGCGATGAGCGCGGGGCCGAGATTGTTGACGGTGACCGTGCCGGTGCCGGTGTTGCTGAGGGTGCCGCTTACCACGGTCAAGTCGTTGGCGGGCGAAGTTGATTTGTTGACGTCGATGGCTACATTGCCGCCGAGGGCAAGATTGTTGTTGATGGTGAGCGTGCCGATGCCAACTCCGGGCGCCAGCGCGCCGCCGGAGTTGACAGTGACCGCGCTGAGGATCGTGCCGGTGCCGCCGAGCGCAGCGCCGGAAACGACGGTGACGCCGCCAACGTCGATCTGGCCGTTGATGAGCAGTGTGCCATTGCTGACGGTGGTGGGGCCGGTGTAGGTGTTGATGCCGCTCAATGTGAGATTGTTGGTGCCGGTTTTGATGAAACCGCCGTCACTGATGACACCGGAGAAGGTGATCGCGCCGGTGCCGTCGGCTTGGATGGTCCGGTTGGTGCCGTTCAAGTCGAAATCACCCGAGAGAGTCAGGGCAAAGCTGCCAGTGACAACCAGGGGCGAGCCCAGCAGGTTCGTGGGGTAGGAGATGGGGTTGGCCACGGTGCGCGGGCCGCCGGAGGCGAAGAGCCGGGGCGTTCCATTGCCGGTGTCGATCAACAACGGACCAGTGCCCAACGGGCCGGAATCGATGGTCGGCGGGGAACTGGACACGGAATTGGTCCCGACGCCGATGGCGCCGTTTGATAGAAGTGTGGCGGAGGAATAGGTGTTGGTCGCGTTGAGAATGGTCGTTCCACCGCTGGCATTGCGCTGCACCGTGCCCGGGCCGGAGATGACGCCGTTGAACACCAGCGCGTTGCTGGCATTGTTGCAGGCGAGAAACAGATTGGTGCCGCTGGTTTGGCTCAGGTCGAGGTCAAGCACAATGGGCTGGTTGAAGGTGAAGCCCGGGGCGGTGAGTTGGATGGTCGGGCCGCGGCCCGAGGTGTAGTTTGCAAACGTCAGTGTGCCGCTGGTTCCGCTCAATGTGTTGGTGAGGATCAAGGCCGAAGTCGAGGTGTTCCTCACCCTGATGATGCTGTTGCCCTGGACGGAAATGGCGTTCCCGAGAGTGAGTCCCTGAATATTGGGCGCATCCAGGATACCCTGGTCATCCAGGGTGATCGGCCCGGTGCCCAAAGCCGCCGCGGTGCTGAAACTGACGGTGCCGTTGCTAATGGTGAGGCCGCCGCCGAAGGTGTTGGCATTGCTGATCGTCAAGGTCCCGCCGCCGGTCGTAAACAGCGTCGTGGTTGGCCCGACGATATGACCAGTGCCGGCAATCGTGTATCCAACGCCGGTGTTCACGGTGATCGAAGAAGGGCTGACATTGTTGTCATTCACGAGAACCGGCGCATTGCCGGAGTCGTCGATGCTGACGGCGTCGCCGTTAAAGAACGGGAGCGGATCGCCCAGGGAATCCTTCCAATCGACGGTAAGGCCGAGGTCCCAAAAGTTGGAGGTGGGGGCGGCAGCAAAGCCGACCCAGGCGAGGTTCGTCGCCGGTACGATGGTCAACGGGACGCGGCTGGAGGTGGCCGAAGGAGTGCAGGAGCCGCTGACCACCACGTCATAGCCGTTGCCGGCGGTGGCGGTGTCGCCCGCGCCGACGGGATAAATGGTGAGCGTGGCGGCGCTGGAGCCGGAATAATGAGTGCCGTCAACCAGGTTCGCGCCATTGCGCCGCCATTGGTAAGTCAGGCCGTCGCCGGTGGCGCCCACCGAGAAGGCCGCAAGAGACCCATTGACGACGTTCACAGCGGCGGGTTGGGCGCTGATGGCGGGAGGGGCGAGATTGGCAACGGTCACGGTGCCGTTCATGAACCCGACACAGGAACTGGTGGTGTTGCTGCCCAGCACGGCGTAGTTAGCGGTCACCGACTGGGTTCCGAAACTAATTGCGGAGCCGGTGCCGCTGACGACCTGCCCGCTGAACACGCCGTTGGTAAATAGCCAGTAATCCACGCCCAGGTCGGAACCGGACAAGCCCACCGGAAATCCTGACCCTGAGCACACGGAGCCGCCGCCGGTCAGGTTGTAGCTCGCTCCGGGCGAGCAGGAGGGAGGCGTGACGCCCGCCCAATTCGTGGCGACCCGGACTTCGTCCATCCAGAAGGAAAAGATGCTGCTTAAACCGCTCGACGGCTGCATGAAATAGAACGCCTGGATGACCGGCGTGGTGGAGTCGCTGCCATTGGTCGTGACGAGTGTGGGGGCGGGAATGCTGCCATCGTTGCCGAGCGAAGTCGGGTTCAACCACAGGGCAACCTCATCGTCAGCGGTGCCGGGATTGAACTTGTAGCGCAGCACGACGAGAAAAGTGCTGTTGGTTGGCAGGGAATAAGTGACATTGGTGGCCGGGACGGTCGCGCTGTTTTTGGAAATCTGCAATTGATTGAGGCTATTGATAATGACACCCGCCGACACATTGGGTCCGGTTCCTGTGGTGCTGGCCAGGCAGGCGAGGATGCGATTGCCTGGCGCATTGGCTTGGAGATTTAACAGAAAGGAGGCATACATCGTGACGTTGGTCAGACTCGTGGCCGACAAGGTTGCGCCACGATTCTTGCCGGTGCCGGTGCCGGAAATGATGCCGCTGGAGCCGGCGGTGGTGACCAGGCCCGGATAGCTCATGGCCGCGGCCGCCCGGATTTTTGCGCCGGAACTTGTGGCACTGTTACCTGTGTCCCAAACGCTGCCGCTCGTCGTCCCGCCCAGGGCTTCGCCTTCAGTGTAAGTGGAGGGAAACGGCTCATAAAACGGCACCGGCGATAAGGCCCGGGCATTCGGGAGCAGGAAAAGTCCCAGGGCGGCGGTCAGGAGCGCGAGGGGTTGCTTAAACCAACACGAGCCATGCGCGAGGTCCAGGTGGCAATGAGGTTGCAGGGAAGTGGTTTTCATAAGAATGGGATGGCTATCGAGAGACGGCTTTGCTCTTTGCTGGCACGAGCACATGTGGATTCAATGACGAGACTTTAACATGCGGCATCGAACTGCGGACATCCCAATTTCTGCAAAAAAAAGTGAAATTTGAGCACTGCTGAAGAGAGGTCATGTTCTGCTTTCGGCAAGAGAGCGTTATTTCATGCGCCGTTTTATGGGCCTTCGCAAACAGCGAGGGTTGCGGGTGTTTCGGACGACTTTCAAAGCGGCGTTGCACGCCGCACTCCAAGACCTGGCGGAATTTGTGACCGCGTTCCGGAAACAAAGCTTCGAATTAACGCTCATAATTGATATAAGAATGAGTGTGTCCGTTTCAGCGCCAACGGCGTCATTGGATGACTGGGGTCTGCTGTCCGCTTACGTCCGGGGCGATGAAGCGGCTTTCGCCGGTTTAGTCGGGAAATATTTCCCAATGGTCTACGCCACGGCTTCCCGGCATACCGGCGATCCGCATCTGGCCGAGGAAATTGCGCAATCCGTCTTCATCATTCTTTCCCGAAAAGCGGGCCGGCTCTCTTCCGGCGTTTCGATCTGCGGTTGGTTGATGCAGGCGACCCGTTTCGTGGCTTGGGACGCCGTCAAAATGCGCCGCCGCCGCCGTCAGAACGAACAGGCGTTCGAGGCCAGCCTCCTGGATCGCGCCGCTCCGGCGCCAGCGGCCCGGAGCACCACCGAAGCCTTGCTGGACGACGCGTTGCTGGCGCTTCCGCCGGCGGACCAGGCGGCGGTCATGGCGCATTTCTTCGAGGGAAGGAATTTCAAGGAAGTCGGCGGCATGCTGGCCATCAGTGAGGATGCGGCCCAAAAGCGCGTCTCGCGCAGCCTGGCGAAAATGCGCAGCTTTCTGGCCAGGCGCGGCGTCCGCATCACGCCTGCTGCGTTGACCGGACTGGTGATCGAGCAATTCGCGCGCGAAGCCAAAGCGCAGGTTCTCGAATCCGCCCTCCACGCCACGCAAGCCGCCGTCGGAAAAGGCGCCACCGGAAAAGCTCTCGCACTGGCGAATCATGCGGCGCGTTGGTGGTCCTGGCGCTCCGCCTTGAGCCTTGGTCTCAAGCTCGCGCTGCCGGTGCTGCTGATCGTCGGCGGCGCGGAAGCTGTCCGCGAATGGCGCGTGCCGGCGCTCCCGCCCGCGGCAACTTTCCGCGTCTCGAGTCCGCAGATGGAAGCGCTTGGAAAATCCTGGGCGCAACTCGCCGTGCGTATCGCGGCCATACGGCGTCAGAACATCGCGCGCCCGCTGCAGCCTAACGATCCGCGTTTGCCGGCTTACCAGGCGGAACTGAATTTCGCCATGAGTGAGAGTGCGCGGGTGGCGATCCAGCTCGCTCCCATGCTGATTCCTCCCTTGGACCGCGTTCGACTCGCGGAATTCCTGACCGTTGAGTTAAACGAAAACCTGCATTTGAACAAGCGTCAAGAAGCGGTGATTTTTGCCTACATCCGCGACGCCCTGTCTCAGGGTACCACGCTCGATGAGGCGATGAAAACCATGGCCCAATCCACCCAGGCCGAAACCGCCCAAATCAGGGCCATGTTGTCCGTCAGCCAGCGGCGGCGGTTCGACAGCACGTATGGTGCTGATGGGTTGGGGCTCTTTGCCTACGTGCAAGCGGCGGCTCCGCCGAATTGAGGCTGTCAATATCATCTTCAACTCGCAACGGCGCCATTCCCCAATTCGGAGACGACCACAGATGCTGAATCAAACCGGTTCTCTCATTATCCACAGTCGTCTTTGAATCTGCGGGGCAAAAAGTGCGGTTTCTCTGCCTCAACTCTAATTTGTCGGTTTTTTGCCGGGCGAGTCCATACATGAAGTGAAGTGTATGGACAGATTTTTGAATGACGAATTGGGGTTCGACCAACGCGACCGCCGGCAGCTCTCCCGGGCACTGGCTCGAACCAGCGAAGTGCGGCTTTTCCGACGCATCCAGGCGGTCTTGCTGGTGGCCCGGGGCCAAAGCTTTGCCGCGGCGGCGCAGACCACCGGCCTGAGCCTCCGGAGCGTTTACAACCTTGTGCGGCGCTACCTGCAATCGCATCAAGCCGCCGACCTGGAGGACCGGCCCCGTTCGGGCCGCCCGCGATTGTGCGGGGCGTGAGGAGCCACTGGCGATGGCGAGGAACAGGAGGTACGCGATGATTTTATAGGCGCGCGTTATTTGATGCCTGCGTTGGTAGCGGCTGGGTCGATTTTCTGCAAGGCCTTGTCGATCATTTCTCTCAGCCATGAATCACGTTTGTCCGTCAGGCTTTGGCGAAATTCAATGAGGCGGGGAACGGCTGCTTTGGCCTGCGGGCCGAAGTTGCCCAGGCCTTCCACGGCGTTCCTCTGGACCGTGCGATTGGGATCATTCAGGGATTTTAGCAGTACGGGTACGCTCGCTTCGGGTTGAACGCGCATCCGGCCCAACTCCCAAGTGACTTGCATGCGCATCCTCGCGTTGGAATTTGCAGCCTCGGAGATCAGCAAGGGAACGGTCTCTTTCGCGGTGGGCCCGATTTCTGACAGGGCCATGAGTACGAAAAACCGGGAGTCCGGGGAGGGATCAGTTTGGTAGATCCGCAGAAGTTCCGGAACGGCGCTGCGGGCAGCGGGACCAAGCGCTTCGAATCCATTCACAGCCCGCCAGTGGTCGTCGTCAGAAACGAAAGGGGAGTTTACAAAGTCCTGCTTTCCGGCCAAGGCGATCAGCTTGCGTTTGAACGGGGAATCATGGGCACGCATGAAGCGCAAGAGCATGGGAATGGCATTGGTCCCGGCGTCGCGCACGGCGCCTTGGGCGGTGAGCGATTCTGTTCTGGCGGAGCGCCCAAGCCAATAGCTCAGCGGCTGGCCTTCAAAAATCGGGTCCGGTTCACGCGGGCGGAAAATCTGCCAGGCCACGCTGCCGAGGACGGCGAGGAGCAGGAGAGTGGCGAGGATTTTTTTGCGCGTGGTCATTGGATGTCTGCATCGGAGGCGGCGGGTTCGATTTTTTTTAGGGCGCCATCAATGACTTCCTGCATTTCAGGTTTCCCTACGTATGATTCGGCGGACTTGCGAAGCTCAAGCAATTTTGGAATTGCCACGCTGGCCTGCAAACCGAACTCACCCAAAGCCTGCACTGCGTACACCTGAATATAAAAGTCAGGGTCATTCAATGACATGATCAAAACCGGGATGACAGTCTCGGGTTCAATCCGCATCTCGCCCAACGCCTGAATGGCGTACTCGCGAGAAGGGTCGTTGGTGTTTGCCGCCACGCGTAACAGCAGAGGCAAAGCTGCTTTTGCAGCCGGGCCGATGTCGGCCAACGCTTGGACCACGTTGCGCTGTGCGTCCTCTGAGAGGTTCATTTCGTAGATGCGTGTTAGTTCGGGGACAGCGCCTTGGCCATCAGGACCAAGCGCTTGGAATCCCCACTCAGCCTGGGAATGACGGATTTCCTCGGAGACGAACTGGGATTTAAGGAAGGATTGCTTCGAAACCAGGAGGATCAGTTTCCGTTTGAGCGCTGAATCATGGGTGCGCATGAACCGCAACAAGACGGGAATGGCATTACTTCCGACATGACGCACAGCCAACTCGCTTTGCATCCATACCGCTCCATTTCCGGCAATCGCTCCGTGACCCTCTTCAAACCAGTAACTTAACGGGTGGCCGTCGTAAATCGGGTCCGGGTCACGCGGGCGAAAAATCTGCCAAGCCATCACGCTCAGGACGGCGAGTAGCAGGAGGCTGGCAAGGATTTTTTTACGCGTGGTCATTTGATGCGGTTGGGCCAGTGGAAGTTTAGTGCCTTTACTGAAAGCAGGCCACTTCGAAATTACGGCAGTGGGCCAGGCTTCCACCAAGCCGAAGCGACTCTCGAAGCCCGGCTCGGCAGGAGCATCGCCCTGGCGTTCTCCTCTGAGCGCGGTGTGAGGAGCCGAGCTGCCATCCGTTCAAATTCCAAACAACGAAGATTTGGAGCCTGCTGAAGTCCAAGGTCCCAGATCTAAATTGGGAATGGCAATCCCGGAGGGTTACGCTTTGACGGGTTTGGCTTTCGCCGCCGGGGTCGGGGATTCGGCGCGTTTTGCGCCGTTGGCGGCAAGTTGTTGTTGCGCGCGCCGTCCGTCCAAACCGAGCCACAGGGACAGTCCCAACGCCATGAGGACGGCCAGGGTGCTCACATAGAAGAGTCCCAGCGGAACCTTGTATTGGAAGACGATGTTGTAGTGTCCGGGCTGGAGATAGAGGCCGCGGACGATGTAGTTGCAACGCAGGAGCTCGGCTGGCTGGCCATTGACGGTCGCATGCCAATGCGGCGAGAACTTGTCGTTGAGGAGGAGCACGGAGGGTGATTTTACGTCGGCTTCCAATTCCATGTGCTTGGGCTGGTAGTTGGGTTTGATGGTGACGGTGCCGGCGGATTGATTAGTGTTCCCGGGCGGCGGGGCGGGAATGGAGTTGGCCACCAGAACGGTCTTGTGGGGATCGAAGTCGGGGCTGGCCAGGAGCTTGAGCGCGGCGTCGTCATTGGTGACCTGCCAGTTCGAATAGAGGCTCGCGCGCGGCAGGGCGCCGGTGAATTCGATGACGGCCAGTTCGCCATTGGTGGCGGGGACGGTGGTGAAGTCCACCGGATAGGCTCCGCGATCGGGTGAAGCGCCGGGTTTCTGAACAATGCTGAAGGGTTGCAACAGGCGGAAGCGCTTTTCTTTCGGGTCAATCTGTTCGTTCAAAGCCTGCACCATGCCACCGCCCAGACCCAGGAGATAGCGGCAGTTCGTGAGTTCCCAAGTACGCAGAATGGTGAACGGTGTGGATTTGGGCGTCAAATACGGAAGCGCGGCGAGGTAGGTGGCTTTGTCCTGGGGCACACGCGGTTCCTGGATGACATCAAGGCATTGGATGTTGTAACACGGGAACATTTGCTGCACCCATTCGATGCCATAGACCTGTTTCATCAGGCCCAACTGTTCGCTGTTGTTGCCGAAGGGCAGCATGGTGACCCGGTGTTCGTATGGCTTGTCGCGAAGGAGATCGATGATGGGGTTGCTGGCGTATTTGTAGCCCACGTCCCAGTAAACGATCCAGGGAAGGTTCGCGCGCCCGAGATCGAACAACACCACGGCGCCGAGCAACACACACGCTGTGGTGGCGCGCGTTCCCGCGAATTGGCCGCTGAACATCAATGCGATGATGCCGGTCGTGGCCAATAGAAAGAGGACGAACCATCCGACGGCCTTGATGCTGTAGCCGGCGATGATGTGAGCCGCGACGGGATCGAAACCGACGCCTGAAATATAAGCTTCGAGTTGGGTGCGGGTGCCCGAGGCGTAAAGCATCCAGCCCAGGATGCTGACGCCCAGGAACGCGAACAAAGCCATCAGCCATTTGCGGTCGAAACCCGCCACCTTGCTCCAATCAAAGAGTGTTTTTCCGCGGACATTCGGGTTTTGCAGATAGGTTCGATACAGTCCATGCAGGCCGTAGCCGAACAGGACGATCAACGCCCAACTGAAGACGTGCATGAACTTGGTGGGATTGCGGATGGTGGAGACGTACGGCAGCGAATAGAAAAGCCGGTAGAACATGGCATATTTGCCGAATCCCAGCAGAACGCCAATAATCGCCACCGCCAGCCAAAACCAGATGCTTCGTCGTTGGACCAGCGAAAAAACCGAATCTTGTTTACGGAAGGAATGACACACCGCCCAAAAGGCGATCACCAGCACCGGCACTCCCGCGTAAAATCCGCTGCCTGAAAAGCGCCAAGACGAGGCGTACTGAGCGAGCTCTTGCGCGGCCCGTTGGCGGGTGGCTTCATCCGGTGCGCTGTCGCGAATCTTGATCAGTTCGGGAATGACCGGACTTTGGCCGATTTCGCCCCAGTAATTGGCTCCGTCGGGGCTGTCCATTCGGTAACCGAAAATGCCCGGAATGAGGACCTGGATGATTTCCTTTTTGGGAACGCTCCATTGCGTGGCGAAACTCCATTGTGCCTCTTTGGTTTCCTTGTCCTGTGAAGTGCCGGCCACGCCTTTGATTTGGGTGCTGATCAGGATGTTCAAGGTTTGAATGGCAATGAAACCCGCAAAAAGCGCCACTACCGCAATGCGCGCAATGCCCAGGCCGAGTTTGCGTGGAGTGGGCGAGGTGTCCTCGTTGTTCCAAGCTTGAAACAACACGTAGGCCGCCGTGAACATGCTGAAAATTGCCCCGATGTCGAAGGCTTCCATCACGCCCCAGCCGACGCAGAATCCCGCCACCATCGTCCAGAGCCAGGGATGGCGCGAGGAGGGGCTGCGAGTGATCGCGGCTAGGGCAAGGAAATTGGCCCCGAAGCAAATCGGTTGTGAAGCCACCCCCCACGCCGCCGTGGAAAAGAAATCCGAATTCAGCATGGCCGCAATTCCCGCGACGACGCAGGCCACCATGGCCAGGCCCAATTGCCGCAGAAACACCCACGCGGAGAGCCCCACGACCAGTACCGCAATCGGACAATAGAACTTGGAAAAGAACAAGGGTTGCAGCAGCCAGGCCAGGGTGTTGCTCAGGTCCGGGGAGGCGCTGACGGATTCGCTGCCAAACCAGTTCAAGTCCTGCCACAGGCCCTTGAACCCGCTGGGCAGCCGGCCGGCGGCGGAATTGATTGCTCCGTAAGGGCCGTCATTGCTGAAAACGATCTCCCCAGGGAGGAAACTCCGGCAAAACAGGGCTGCCAGAATGGCAAGCAGCAGGAGGGCCATGAGGCCGAATCCGCGCCCCATCGATGAAGAACCCGTTTTGGTTGATACGTTCACTGGCATAAAGATTTACTAATAAGGGCAAGCCCTTGGAATTACAACCCTGCACTTCTTGGCCTTATTTTTGGTGTGTTCCGTGTCATCCCGGGGCCGGTGGCCTCGTTTTGGGGCAACCGTCACCCTTTCCTTGCCCTAATCTCGCGTTGACTCGGTCAGCGGGGCTGGGTAATTATTGGTTTCTGACGTAAAGTGACCAGACGAATATAACGCCAGCCATGGTTATCAGCCGAACGCCATACCGAATATCGTTTTTTGGGGGCGGGACCGATTATCCCGCCTGGTATCGCCAACACGGCGGATGCGTGCTGGCGGCCACTATTGACAAGTATTGCTACCTGACCTGCCGGTATCTGCCGCCGTTTTTCGAACATCGGATCCGGGTGGTTTATTCCAAAATTGAGAGTGTCCAAACCGCCGAGGAGATTACCCACCCCTCCGTCCGGGAAACCTTGCGCTACTTGAAATTGGACCGGGGACTGGAAATTCACCACGACGGCGACCTGCCTGGGCGAAGCGGCATGGGATCCAGTTCCGCGTTCACGGTTGGCCTTTTGCATGCGCTTTACGCGCTCCAAGGGCGGATGATGGGCAAGGAACAATTGGCGACCGAAAGCATTCATATTGAACAGGATATATTGAAGGAGACGGTCGGTTCGCAGGACCAGGTTTGTGCCGCGTACGGCGGTGTCAACCACATCAACTTCCATACTAACGGGGATGTTTCCGTTCGGCCATTGACCGTGCCCGAGGAACGTTTGCGGGAACTCAACTCGCACCTGATGTTGTTTTACACCGGGATCAAACGCACCGCCTCCGACGTTGCCTCCACCTACGTAAACAATTTGGACGCCCGGATGGCACAATTGAAGCGATTGAAAGGTTTTGTGGACCAAAGCCTGCAAATCCTTAGCGGCCCCGGTGATTTGGCGGAATTTGGCAAACTGCTCCACGAAGCCTGGGAAGCCAAGCGCAGCATGAGCAACAAGATTTCGAACCAATCGGTGGACGAGCTTTATGCGCAAGCCCGCCTGGCCGGCGCGTTGGGCGGCAAGCTTTTGGGAGCCGGCGGCGGCGGATTTCTCCTGTTATTTGCCCCTCCTGAATGCCATGACGGGCTCCGGGAGAAATTAGGCAAACTGATTCATGTGCCGTTCGAATTCGAATATTCCGGCAGCCAGGTGATCTTTTTCGACCGGGAAGAAGATTACTCGGAGCAGGACCGGGCGAGGGTGGGGAGACCAGTGGAAGCATTTCGAGAGTTGATGCCTGGATGAGAAAGGTTTCTTGTGAAAAACCTTTGAATTGTCTCTTGGCGGGTATCTATAATCAATAGACCGGTACGACGTTACACCGGGAACTTGCGTGAAAAATATTAAATGTAATCCACAAGACTCGTCGCCAATACGAACGGGTTTGTTCAAACAATGGGAAAGGAAGATGGAGACATGAACCTCCCACTGATCAAAGTCACTTCGCCTTCATTTTCAAAGAATCCTCTGTTGCAAAAGGAACTGACCAGTCGTCCGTTCCGGGTGGTGTTGAACTCCGAGGGGCATCGTCTTGAGGGCTCGACGCTGGCGAGCTATCTGGCCGATGCGGAGGGGGCAATTATCGGGTTGGAGAAGGTGGACGAAGATTTGTTGGGCAAATGTCCAGGTTTGCGCGCCATTGCTAAATATGGGGTGGGCTTGGATAACATCGACGCCGAAGCCTGCCGTCGCCGACAGATTTTCATAGGCTGGACGGCGGGAGTGAATCGTCGTTCGGTTGCGGAAGTTACCCTTGGCCACTTGCTTGGTCTCGCACACAACGTTTATCCGACATTGCAACTTCTAAAGCAGGGGAAATGGAACAAGGAAGGCGGGATTCAGCTTTCGGAAAAGACAGTGGGGGTTGTCGGTCTGGGTAACATCGGCAAGGAATTGGTGGAAATGTTGCGGCCGTTCGGCTGCCGCGTCTTGGGCAATGATATTCTCGATTTGAAGGAATACGCCGCCAAGGCAGGAGTAGTGCTGGCTTCCAAGGAAGAAATTTTCCGGATGGCTGATTTTGTAACGCTCCATATCCCGCTGACAACGGAGACGCATCACCTCATCAACGCTCAGTCATTGAAACTGTTCCGGCCCGAAGCGTTCCTCATCAATACTTCGCGCGGCAGCGTGGTCGACCAAGCTGCCTTGAAGGAGGCGTTGAGAACGGGCAAACTCCAAGGTGCGGCATTGGACGTGTATGAGCACGAGCCGCCTACGGACCTGGAGTTTCTGCGCCTTCCCAATCTGGTTTGCACGCCGCATATCTCGGGCAATTCGTTTGAAGCCGTGCTGGCGATGGGCCGCAGCGCAATCGCGCATCTGGACTCCTTTTTCCAAACCCAGGCTGCCGGTCCCAGGCGATCTTCGTGATGTTCTGGTGAGGAATCTGTTGAACTTATAACCTGCCTAAAAAATGGAAAATCTTCAATGGCCTCTGATGGCGAATAACATCACGCGCCACGATTTGAATCAGGTGATTACCTTTTTGCAGCAAGATGTTCCCATTTTAACCCAGTCTGAACAGGTGCGGGCTTTCGAACGCGAGTGGTCGGACTGGCTGGGCGTGAAGCACAGCGTATTTGTCAATTCCGGGGCTTCCGCCAACTTGGTCACCCTGACGGCGCTGTATCATACGCATGGTCCGGGCGAAGTGATCGTACCTACGCTGACGTGGGTTTCGGATATCGCGTCGGTTATCCAAACGGGGTTCAAACCCGTGTTCGTGGACATCAATCCGCGCACATTGGGAATGGATACCGAACAGGTCATCCGAAAGCTTACACCGCAGACCAAGGCAGTCTTTCTGACGCACATCCTTGGTTACAACGGATTGGATCAGCGCCTCCGTGATGAGTTGAAAGCTCGCAATATACCATTGATCGAGGACGTCTGCGAATCCCATGGCGCAACTTTTGAAGGGAAAAAGTTGGGAACTCACGGGCTCGTTTCCAATTTTTCGTTCTACTATGCCCACCACATGAGCACAATTGAAGGGGGCGTGGTGTGCACGAATGATCCGCATTTGTATGAAACCGTGCGCATGCTTCGCTCACACGGGATGGTGCGCGAAGCCATCTCCCCGGCGCTGCGTGAGCGATACAAGGAGCAACATCCTGACTTGAATCCCGATTTTATTTTTGCGTTTCCCGCATATAACGTTCGGAGCACGGAAATCAACGCGGTGATCGGAAGGTCCCAACTCAAGCGTTTGGATGCGAACAACCGCCTCCGTACGCGCAATCTGAGTTTGTTTCTGGAGCATTTGGATCCTCGTCGCTATCAGACGAATTTCGCGACCGAGGGAAGTTGCAATTATGCGTTTACCCTAGTGTTGAAGGATCCAGATATTCCCTTGCGAGACCGGGTCATGGACGCGATGAAAACACATGGAGTGGAGTTTCGCCGCGGCACTTCCGGCGGCGGGAACCAGTTGCGCCAGCCCTATTTACGAAAGCTTTTTCCCGAAATTCGCCCTGAAGATTACCCACGGGTGGATCATGTCCACTTTCACGGATTTTATCTCGGCAACTATCCCGAACTGGACCCGAAAAAAATCCAAACGCTCTGCCGCATCCTTAACCAACTCTGAAGGACGCAACAACCTCGGGCGATTTCTCGTCCCTGCCAAGTAATTCAAGCCCTTTTTGAGTTGCGCTAGGAACGAAGAACTGGCAATGCTTTTATCTTGCATCAAAATATGACGAGTATCAATGAACTGAAGAAACGGGCTTCATGGCTCCGGCGGGAAGCTTTTGAAATGATAGTACGCTCCAAGAAAGGGCATTTCCCGTCGTCGTCATCCTGCACTGAAATTGTAGTGGCCTTGTACTACGGAGGTTTTTTGCGCTATGATGCCAAGAATCCGAAAAACCCCGACCGTGATCGATTGTTCATCAGCAAGGGTCACGCGGGAATGGTATTGTACCCCATTCTCGAAGACTTGGGTTTCGTCCCCAAGGGCGAAGTACTGAAATTCACCAAGGCGGATGGCATCTTTCGTTTTTACCCCGACCCAACCATTCCGGGCATCGAGGCTATAACCGGATCGCTAGGCCATGGCATTGGCTTGGCGACAGGCCACTGTCTGGTAGGCAAACGCGACAAGCGATCATTCCGAAGCTACGTGATTATCAGCGACGGTGAATGCTATGAGGGTTCAACTTGGGAAACCGCAATGTTCGCTGCGCATGCGGGCTTGGATAATCTAGTTGTGTTCGTGGACCGCAACGGGTGCTGCATCATGGACCACACCGAGAATTGCGTTCGATTGGAACCCTTGGCCGAGAAATGGAAGGCGTTCGGTTGGCACACTCTGAGCATCGATGCCCATTCACTGCCCGAGATCATCGCCGCACTGGAACTCGCGAATTCAGGCAAAATCAAAGGCCCAATTGCTATTGTCGCCAAGAGCATTAAAGGTAAAGGAGTTTCATACATGGAGAATCAGCCCAGTTGGCACAATAAAATGCCAAACGACGAAGAGATCAGCAAGGCCCGACAGGAGTTGGCAGTTGAAGCAGTTTGATTACTTTTACATTTCCAATGAGCGACATTCAAAAAATCCTGCCGCGCGACGCCTTCATTGATGAGATTTACGCCGCCGCAAAGGCCAATCCCAATATTTATTTCATCACGGCTGACCTCGGAGCGAAGGCGTTGGATCGTTTTCGACGCGATTTGCCCGGCCAGATCATCCACGGTGGCATCTCGGAGCAGAACGTCATGGATCTGGCCGCTGGGCTCGCCCAAAACGGGAAGATTGTTTATACTTACGCCATGGCGCCATTCATGACCTTGCGTTGCTATGAGCAGATCAAAGTTGCAGTCGCTTCCATGTTTTTGCCGGTGACCATCATCGGAAACGGTGTCGGTTACAGTTACAACGATGCCGGACCAACCCACTACGCCACTGAGGATATTTCATGCATGCGCGCTCTGGGTGGTATAGAGATCCTTACACCCGGAGATACGGTTTCCACCGTGGCGACCGCCAAGCATAGCCACACGCATCCTGCGTTTCGCTATGTGCGGCTGGATCGGGCCTTTTTGCCGCCGGTATATGATGAAAATGACCGGCGCTTTTTGACTGATGGTCTGGTGGAGATCGAACCGGGGGAGAAGGTTTGCATTTTAACCAACGGGTACATGCTCCAAACGGCCAGAGAGGCAAAGACGCAGCTTGCGGCGAGCGGTTTGAAGCCGGGGCTGATTGATGTGTTCCGCCTGCGGCCCATCGACGCAAAAGTGCTGGCTCGTGTGCTGGCTCGTTATGAACGCATCGTCACACTCGAAGAACATTTCCTGAGCGGTGGTTTGGGCGGCGCCATCGTGGAGGCCATGGCCGACGCCGGTATTCTGAAGCTAGTCAAACGTATAGGTGTGGCTGATACTTATCTGTTCGACAATGGTGGACGCCAATACATGCACCGCAAGGCCGGTATCGATGCTCCGGCGGTGGCGCAGGAAATCACACGCTTTTGCCAAACGCGCGCTTGAGAAAAGTTTTTCTCCCATGAACCGCAAACTTGATGTTCTGTTCGTCAATCCGAATTCCTCCCTGCACGTTTATCAGGATTTATCGAAGGATTATTCGGCCAAGGAACCGCCGACCTGGAGTTTGCTGCTGGCCCAAAGTTGCCGTGCGGTTGGCTACGGCGTGGCCATCCTGGATTGCGATGTCGAACGACTGGCGCCGGAAGCTGCCACTGCCCGCATCCGGGAAGCAGATCCGCGTCTCGTGTGCCTGGTCGTTTATGGCCAGAATCCCAGTTCTGGAACGACCAACATGTCAGGCACAGTCGATCTCTGCAATTATTTGAAAAATGTGCATCCGGAGTACCCAATTTGCGTCGTTGGATCGCATGCCAGTGCCCTGCCGAAGGAAGTGCTGGCGATTCCGGGCGTGGATGTTGTGCTGGTCAACGAAGGCGTGTACGCATTGCGCAATCTGCTCGCTAGCGACCTGAAAAACGACCTGCCGAAAATTAAGGGCATCGGTTACAAAGGCGAAGACGGACAGCCGGTTCTCAATCCCCCGGAAGCAGTCGTTCCTCACGAGCGGATGGATACTGACCTGCCGGGTTATGCATGGGACCTGCTGCCCTATAAGCAGAAGCCGTTTGATATGTATCGTGCCCACTTGTGGCACGCGGATTTCCAGGATCAGTATAAAACCCCGTTTGCCGCGCTCTACACGTCACTGGGATGCCGTTTCAAGTGCGACTTTTGCATGATCAACATCGTCAACCGTACCGACCACGGCGATGATGTTGCATCCAACAAAAGCAATTTCATGCGTTTCTGGTCGCCCGAGTTCATTCTCAAGGAGTTCGACAAGTTAGTGCAGCAGGGCGTGAATACCATTCGAATCGTTGATGAAATGTTTTTCCTGGACAAGCGCTATTACGAACCCTTGTTACGTGGCTTGGTCGAACGCGGCTACGGGGAGCAACTCCGCATGTGGACCTACAGCCGCGTGGATACAGTTCGGAAGGACCAATTGGAGTTGTTCCGCAAGGCCGGGGTGCGCTGGTTCTGCCTCGGCATCGAGGCGGCTAGCCAAACCATCCGTCGCGAGGTCACCAAAGGCACATTCCAAGAGGTCAACATCCGCAAGGCAGTCCAGGAGGTTCGCGACGCTGATATTAATGTCATTGCCAATTATATTTTCGGCTTTCCGGATGACACGTTGGAGTCGATGCAACAGACACTCGACTTGAGCCTGGAAATGAACACAGAGATGTGGAACGGCTACGCCTGCATGGCATTGCCTGGCAGTCCGCTGTACTTCGAGGCTCGCGCCCGGAACATAAAGATGCCAGAGTCGTACGCCGGTTACGGGTTTCTGGCTTACGAATGCCAGCCCATGGCCACCAAGCATGTCTCCGCTGCTGATGTCCTTCGCTTCCGCGACCATGCGTGGCGAACATATTTCAGCCACCAGCCGTTTCTGGATTTGGTCAGCCGCAGATTCGGGCCGAATGCTATTGCGAATATCAACGGCCTCAAGGGCGTCAAGCTGCGCAGGAAGTTGCTTGGAGATTAGAGCGTGTTCTTAACTTTGTGGTGTATATTGCCGGACCTAAAGTTAAGAACACGCTGGTTTTGATGGTTATTTCCTTATCCACCAATCAGGCAATTCAACCTGAAGTGGGAGATCATGTTGAATTGCGAACTTGGTTACAGCGCGGATGACTCCATCATGTTCGCGACAGAAGCCATTGTAGAAATCGTGACCACCGAGAACCCCTCCAGGACGGATTTTTGGATAAAAGCTAAGAATATCTGCGCTCACGAAGGCTTCTGCGTGATTGCCGTCAACGTAAACAAAATCAAGGCCTTCCGGAATTTCCGACGAAGCTTCAACTGACTTTTTATAGACCCACGTTACTTTGCTGGCGTGTGGGGCGAGGCGTTCAGCTGCTTCTTTGCGCGCAAGGTAAAGGGGATCCTGATCAATACCGTAGTGAGTTTTACCTTCCTCATATTCGCGGTACATCTCATAAGGATCGACCAAATAAAGTCTCTCAATGTCAAGATGTTCGAGCAGGCTAGCCGCATGTAATCCCTTGTAAACGCCGATTTCCACGCCAACCAAGCGTTTGCCTGAAACAGCTAAACGTTCAAAGGGTCGGGGGAAAATGCGATGTTTGAGATCGCTCAATAGATCAACTAACTTTTTTTCTTCCATTAGATAATGTGTGAGCGAAGTTTAAGATCTTGAGGCTGTTTATGCAAGTGATTCATTTGAGCATGCGGTTCTTCGAGTTGCCTCATTGAAAAGGATACCGGGGAAGAGTTTTGCCAGAAGGCGAAGCCATTCGTTGACTCATAATCATGGTTACCGAGTCACGGTTTATGAGTTTGTCTTCGAAAAAGGAATATCTGGGTCGCATTCATGGTCGTTATCAAGGGGCAGGGCGTGAGCACAAGGGGAGGATTCTGGATGAGTTTTGTGCCGTGTGCGGTTATCACCGCAAGTTTGCCCTGCGCCTGCTCAACCGTCCTTTGAAGCGACGGCGGCGCAAGCCAGGCCCCCGACGCAAGTATGAGCCCCAAAGGTTGCTGCCAGTGCTCAAGCCGATCTGGCTGGCGGCAGAGCAGCCTTGCGGGAAGCTGCTCAAGGTCCTGCTGCCGGTTTGGACAGGCTTTCTGCCAGACTTGGATCCGCCCCGCAAAAGAGAGTTATTGGCCATGAGCGCCGCCACGCTTGACCGATTGCTCAAGCCGGCCCGGTTCCAACATCGCCGCCGGGGTTTGTGCGCGACCCGGCCCGGCAAAAGGCTGCGTCATCACATTCCCTTGCGGGACGGGCCGCCCGACACTCGGCACTTGGGCCATATCGAGGCGGACACGGTCGCTCACTGCGGCGACTCCGTGGCGGGTGATTTCGTCCATACCCTCACTTTTACCGATGTTTGCACGGGCTGGACAGAGAACCGCGCCACTTGGAACAAGAGCGCCCACGGCATCCGGGACCAGCTCCGGGACATTGAAAGCAAGCTGCCCTTCAAGATGAAAAGCTTCCCTGCGGACAATGGCTCGGAGTTCCTCAACTGGCCATTGTGGGAGTATCTGCGCGGGCCCAAGCGCAAGGTGAAGTTCACCCGCTCGCGTCCTTACCGGAAGAACGATAACGCGCATGTGGAACAGAAGAACTGGACCCAGGTGCGGCAGTTGTTCGGGCACGAACGCTTTGAGCATGCAGCCCTGGTGGCACTCATGAATCAGGTCTATGCGGACTGGAACCTGGTGCGAAATCATTTCCATCCCACCTTCAAGTTGAAGAGCAAGGAAAAGCAGGGCAGCCGTTACCTCCGACGCTATGAAACACCCCGCACCCCTTATCAACGGCTCCTGAGCTGTGCCGAACTCTCACCCCTGGCCAAGCACCAGCTCAAAGAGCAGCATCAAAGATTAAACCCCTTTGAGTTGAAGAAAAAAGTTGAGCAGCATCTCAAAATCTTCTTCACTGCCTTGGGTAACCTCAATCGTGAGGCAACGAAGCCCTAACCGGGACCACCCCCCGGTATCCTTTTTCAATGAGGCAACTCGTCTTACAACTGAAGCGAACATGCTTTGAGCCAAAACGGATCCAGTTCCATTCTTTACTGACCTTTTCCATCCGATGCGTTGGGATTGCAATTTATCCGCGATGGAAATGCGTTCTGCTCTAGTTTCCAAGTGCTGAATTTCATCCACTCTGCCGAACCACCATAGCACCCGATTATACCTCCTTGGTTATGGTGAAGCGTTTCATCCTCATAGTAATCCACAGCCCCATCATTCCAAGACATCGGTGTGGCTTCATTGGGCTCCATTTGCAGAATGCCATCCCCCCGAAAGGCGCTTAGCTTGAGGCCGGCTCCATTGTTCCAGATTCCTCCTCCATATGGTTTACCGCCAGATCCGCCACAGCTTGTAGTTTCCCATATGTAAGTAATCATCTTGATTACACGAGAACCGAAGAGAGAATCATTGGTACGATCTGAAGGACAACGAAATACATTGCTCGTCGTTAGATAGGGAAACACTTGCCCGCCGCCCAGATGATAAAAGTCCGGTCCGGGTGGGCCATAATTGAAGCACCAGGCATCGGGGTAAGGAGGAGGCAGGCCCGCACCACAATATGGAAGGGTGTCGTTGTACTCATGAGCGTACAGATGCGCCGCCAAAACAATCTGTTTGGTGTTATTAATGCTTACGATCCGTTTGCCCTTCTCCTTGGCCTTGGCGAGCGTTGGCAACAAAAGCCCAGCCAGAATGGCAATGACAGCGATGACCACCAGCAGTTCGATGAGTGTGAATGCTCGGCGAGGGGAGAAGCGCGACCCTTGCACTTTTGCGGTTGCAGGCTGAGAAATCCACATCGCAATTTCATTTTTACGGGTACTTAACAAATCTGCAAGCAATTTTGTCCATGCGACGACGTGTTGGGCGCATCCACGCACTGTTCTTAATTCCAGAGTTGGTTCCAGTGATGGTTGCGGCGGGCTTCGTCCAAGGCGAGCAGATGGCGAAGTCCCTTGGGCGTCCAAAACTGACCCGGACGC
>Ga0070741_10000454_pt1 | contig 150276 bp, 136 predicted proteins | sample Coa_R1_4_FD_66440 | JGI IMG/M metagenome (GOLD analysis project Ga0070741, IMG submission 66440) | Surface soil microbial communities from Centralia Pennsylvania, which are recovering from an underground coalmine fire - Coalmine... | ecosystem: Environmental > Terrestrial > Soil >... | reverse complement strand
GGCGTGATTGCAGGCCCCCGCGGGGCCGCCTCCCGCCTGGGCATGAAACGGACCACCCTGCAGTCCCGCATGCAGAAACTCGGCATCTCCCGCCAGGAATACGGTAACTAGGCACGGGGGAAACCGTTTCCGTTTTGATTAAGCCGGAGCAACTCCGCTTGTGAGTTGATGGGCCCAGCGCATAGCCTCATTCGAGGTCTCGGCGATGAAGCACAGCGACAGGTTGAGATGCCTCCCGAGTTGGGTTGCGCCTTCCCAGTCTCCTTCCTCCCGCGCCACCATCAGATCGTAAACGGGAGTGAGCGGTGTTTCTTTCCCGGTCCGGGCACACAGAAGTTGCGTCTTTATGCTCTCCTCAAGGCATAGTTCGTCAATCACGACTCCAATCGGCACCGCCAGAATTGCATCCATGAGGGAGAGCATTCCCATCAGAAACAAGTCGGACTTGCGGAAATCCAGCTTGGGAGCAATCAATTCACAAAAACGAGCCCTTACCAGTGAGGACAAAATCAAATCCGACGGGCGGTCTTGTCCCATTACCAGGGTTGTCGCCAAACGAATCCACCGGACGGACTCCTTCTCTCCCAGCAGTGTCAGAGCATGCCGAACCGAAAGCACGGGCGACGACAATCCAATCACTGGAGAATTCAGATATCGTAACAAGCGATAGCACAACGAAGGTTCGTGCTTGATGAGCGTTTCAATCTCATCCAAATCCAATACCGGCTTTGAGACGGCGCTCAGCAAACGGACGTAAATGCCCTGATTCGCAGGAATGCTCCGCGAGCCGACGCCCTCGGGATGGCGAAAGAAATAGCCTTGAAACCTCACGAAGCCGTCCTTCTTGGCATTCACGAAATTTTCCCGAGTCTCTACTTTTTGCGCGAGCATCAAGCAACGCTTGCCATATTGAGAGACGAGCGAGACGCACTCCTCCCGTAGCACCTTCTTGGTATCTACTTTCAAAAAGGCTGCGTAAGGAACGAGCGCTTCCCTTGCGTCGCGGGGCACAAAATTATCCAGGGCAATGGCGTAACCCGCTTCCTTAAGCGCTTTACACTCGCCTATCGTGTCGCCGTCCACGGTGATCATCTCTGGGATTTCAATCACCACCTCCTGAGGCGAGAGGAGAAAGAAATATTCCTTCGATAGCATGACGGGGGTACAGTTGATAAAGGCGAGCCGCCCATCACACAATACGCCAACGCCCATTAGGTTCAATGAATCGATCACGCAGGAAGTCGCGCTGTCGGCATCCGCGTTGAAATAACGTTGGTCGGGATTTTCCCGGAAAAAGAGCTCATAGCCGACCACAGTCTCATCGGCGGTCAGGATAGGCTGCCGGGCGATGCATGGGATCGCACCAGGAGAACTGGTCGCGGGCCTGGCAATGACTTTGTGCACGTATTTTTGATCGGCAGTCCCGGCTGTTTACCTTAGTTGGGAAGGCAACATTCTCCACTTTGCCGTTTGCGGCGGTCTCTTCGCTCTTGCAGAGTTCCGATTTGGTCTTCGAGAACTGACTTTAGTTTGCCGGCGAATTGTTCACCGGAAGGGTGCCTCACATTCTTCGCAGGGTGGCAAGCAGTTCTTCTAAGTCCGGTATCTGATCAAGGGGATAGATCTTGGCAAACGCCACCTTGCCTGACATATCCACGATGAAGGATGCCCGCTCGCTGATGCCGGGGACAGGAGGGCCTTCCCGCAAGATCCCGAAGGCCCGGGTCACGTCTCCATGCGGGTAAAAATCGGCGCACATGGGAATACCCACCACTCCGATTTCTTTTTTCTGCCAGGCAATGTGGCTCAGGAGGGAGTCCACGCTGATGTCCAGGACCTGGGCATTCAGGGCCGCGAACTCTTGCTTGCGTGAATCGAGTTCGGGGACCTGCGCCGCTCAAGTGGGAGTCCAGTCGAGGGGATGAAAAGTAATCACTACATGCTGCTTACCTCGATAGTCGCTGAGGCGCACGGTAATTTCCTGTTCTCCCACAACGGCTGGCAGTACGAAATCTGGAGCGGCGTCTCCAATTTTCAGTGACATACTTTCAGTTTAAGCGCTGGGATTTTAGTGCGGCAACTCCCGCGAACTCGGGTCAAAACAGCGACGCTTGCCGCCGGCTCGGAGTGATTCCAAAGTGCTCGTACGCGAGCTGGGTCGTTACGCGGCCGCGAGGCGTGCGGTTTAGAAAGCCGATCTGGATGAGAAAAGGCTCGTAAATTTCCTCGATGGCGTCTGCCTCTTCCGCCAGCGCGGCGGCCAGCGTGTTCACCCCGACAGGGCCCCCCTGAAACTTTTCGATGATGGTCAGCAGCAACTTGCGGTCAATGTCATCGAAGCCATACTTGTCAACTTCCAGCATCTGCAAAGCTGCCTGGGCTGTAGGCTGATCGATTTTTCCCCCGCCGCGAACCTGGGCGTAGTCGCGAACCCGGCGCAGCAAGCGGTTTGCGATGCGAGGCGTTCCCCGGCAACGGCTGGCGATTTCCAGGGCACCCGGCTTATCAATTGCCACTCCGAGAATCTCTGCCGAGCGTTCCACAATAATACGCAGGTCCTCGTGCGTGTAAAACTCCAGCCGCAGCACAATTCCGAAGCGCGAGCGCAACGGGGAAGAGAGCAGCCCTGCGCGCGTAGTAGCGCCCACAAATGTGAACGGCTCTACATTGAAGGTATGGGTACGCGCGGCGGGACCCTGTCCGATGATGATGTCGAGCTTGTAGTCCTCGAGCGCCGAGTACAGGATCTCTTCAAGCGACGGCTGCAAGCGGTGGATTTCATCGATAAAGAGCACCTGCTTCGCACGCAGATTGGTGAGAATGGCGGTGAGTTGTCCCTTGATCTCCAGCGTGGGGCCTGAGGTCTGCTGAAATGCCGCTCCCAGTTCGTTGGCGATGATCGTTGCCAGTGTTGTCTTGCCCAGGCCGGGTGGACCATACAGAAGAACATGGTCGAGGGCCTCTCCCCGGGAACGCGCTGCCTCGATGGCAACGGCCAAGTTCTCCTTGATCTTGGGTTGCCCAATGAACTCCGCCAGGCGCTGAGGCCGTAACTTCAGTTCAAAGGACGAATCATCCTCGACCGGCACAGCTGACACCAGCCGCTCTTTCAGGTTCGGAGTGTTCTTGAGAGTGGCCACGTTATGGCGATAGTAAAGCGAAAGGAACCGGGATGCAATGAAATCAGTTTGTGATTCCATTGCGGTGCTGCACGCGATCTCCTTCAGCCTTCTCTTGAGCTCAGAACTTCAGGATGATGTCCGGGTCGCGGACCGCATTAGAAGACCTTGGCCAGTTCCGAGACAATGGCGTTTCCATATTTCGGGTCTTTCATGGAAAATTCCGCAACTGCGTCCACGGGATTGATATTGAGGAATACCTCTCCTTTGCCCAGTGAGATTTTCATGACCGTCCAGTTGCCGGACTCCTCGCCAAAAGTGCCGTCGGAGCGGCGCTTCTGATTGTCGCCCAAAACCATGTAAGTGAAGGGAAGCGTATCGGCGTGCATCACCTTTGTCGGAACGTTCTTCGCCTGCAGTGCTGTTTTCAAGCTGCTGAGTAGCACAGTTGGATCAGAGTTCGGCTCTGAGGTGAACGTACCCATTCCCGACAGCATGTCGGCCCGGTCTTGCACGGCTGTCTGAGGCCCAAGTTCGAGTCGGAACCTCGTAGCGCGATCGCCGTCGGTGTAGCTGGCGATCCACGATCGACTTCCTCCCGAACCCCCAGCCGGAAGGATGTCGAACTTCACCGCGCTCGGGATTGGGGTGTAAGGCTCGGGAATACGTTCAGCCTTGGTCGGCGCCTTCTGGCACGAAATCAGGATTGCGAGCAGCGCAAGAACCGTCGCGAACGTTCGCACGCTTCGGATGAAGTAGGTTGCGCTCATCTTTCGATCACGCCCAGTCGTACGCCATTCAGTTTATCCGGATCAAACCAGAGAACGTTCTTGCCGAACCAGGTTCCTCGGTCCGCCAGAGGGAACTTCTTTGCGACCGCAGAGGCGTCTTTGGTTCCCAAAAGAAATGCTACGGGGCTCTCGCCATATGCCTCCAGTCTTTTCGCCAGCCAGCCAGTGTGATCGGAAGGCGCTGCCAGTATCACCGGAGTGGCGGGAAAGCAGGCTAGTCTGGCTCCGAATTCTTTTTGCTCTGCGAATTCAGGCCGCGGCAACGCGTACGCCTTGCGAAACAACGCGATACTTGCGTCGAGGTCGTTTACCCCAATCACGACGACAGCGATGCCGGCGAGTCCCGAGCCGCGGACGCTCGCCGAAGGTTGCACGCGTAGCTCGCGCGGCGTCTTGTCTTCGATCATGAAGGGCAACACAGAGCCCGCTCCGCCCGGACCCAGTTGTGCCGTCTGCCACTGAATTAACTGGCCGTCCGGACGCCTCCGGCTTCCAGCAGCAGGACCGTTGGTCGAGAGGCCAGCCTGTTTCAACCGGTTCACCTCGCCTTGAATGTCGTTTGTCCCGACCGCCCAAGCGCACGTCCCGGCATCCCCTGCAATCATCTTTCCCCAGGGAGAAGCATCGGCTCCGCCCGGCTTCATAGGGGCGATGAGTTCGAGATAAGAACCACCGTCGAATCCAAGGAGCGCCATGTGGGTTCCGCCGCTCGCATGCGGACCACCGTAGTCCGTGGTCAGCTTGACGTTGGCGAACGCCCTCCGCAGACGGTCCAGCTGCGAGGCGCAGATGGAAGCATGGTCTACCTTCAAGATGTTGCTCTCTCCTGCGAATGCCGACACGACAAAACAAAATGTAATCGCAACTGTGGTCGATCCCCTGATCATCTCAAAGCCTTTCCTGAGCCAGTCTCACAGCTCCGGTCTGCGCGCGTTTTATTTACGCTGAGCAATGACAGCACCCCTGAGAGTATGCCTGTTATGTGCGTGAATACCGCGCGTTTGCGCACCACGATCATATGATCTTTCGGAATTTCTCGCGCCGGAAAATTCCGAAAACCATCACCAGCCGATAGTTCAGTTCGCTGTTAAGAGAAAACTACTGCAAACCAAGTGTGCGATGCCTCCGCCGGTTTTGGCGCGCTGGGTGCCCCTTCCACTCCTGACGTTTCGGGCTGTCGCAAGACAGAACGAAACAGAAAACCGACGCGCGTATTCAGTGTTGCACGCGATCGAAAAAGGAGGGCAAATGACAAACAAGAAATTAACCGCGACGGGCGGACCAGGGCTGCAGCGATATTTGACAGTTGTGGCTTTCTCGCTGCTCGTCGCTCTTACTCTGCTCGGCAGCTTCGCGTTTGCGCAACGTGCTACCGGTACCTTGCGCGGACAGGTCCTCGATCCGCAAGGCGCGGCCGTTTCAAGCGCCAAGGTCACCATCACCAATGAAGACACAGGTGTCACTCAGAGCCTTCAAACTACTTCGGCTGGAACCTGGAATCTGCCCAGCGTGATTCCGGGGACATATTCAGTCGCGGTCGAAGCGACGGGTTTCAAGTCCCTGGTAAAAAAAAACGTGGTCGTTCTCGCAGACCAGGAGAACGTGGCAGACACGCAATTGCAGCTGGGTGTGACTTCTGAAACCGTTGAGGTTAGCGGCGGCGCAGTGGAAGTCCAGACTACTTCTTCCACTTTGAACGATAACTACGACTCGCACGACGTGCTGAACCTCCCCAGCGCCGGCGGAGTGCTGAATGGAAGTCCCCTGAACCTTGCCGTCCTGTCCCCGAATGTCGTCGCGACTCCCGGGGGCACCACGGGCATCGGCGGATCCGTTGGCGGCATGCGCCCCCGCGACAACAATTTCACAGTGGATGGAATTGACGACAACAATCTCGGGGTTACTGGCAACACTTCCACCGTTATTCCCGACGCAGTTTCCGAATTTGCGGTTCAGACGAACCAGTTCAGCGCGGAATATGGTCACTCAGCCGGCGGCCAATACAACTTGGTCACCAAGACTGGCACCAACGCATGGCACGGCTCGGGCGAAGAATACTTTCAGAATCGCAATCTGAACTCAGTTGACAACCTGACGAAGCAGGCCATTCAGGCCGGCACCCTGCCCGGAATTCCTGCTTATGACAATAACCGGCTCGGGGGCACGATCGGCGGCCCGCTGGTGAAGAATAAGTGGTTTCTGTTTGGCGCCTACGAGTACACCGACCTTCATGGGCAGGGGGCGCCGACCCCGCTACTGGCGCCCACCGCAAGTGGACTGTCCCTGCTGCAGTCGCTCGCAGTTGATCAAAGTGTGAAGGATATTCTGGCGAACTATCCAGTCGCGCCGGCAAACGACGCCGGGTTCCAGACTGTCAACGGGCAAAACATTCCCATTGGCAACCTGGTGATCATCAGTCCCCAGTTGCAACACGAACATGATGCGCAGGTGAACACCGACTACACCCGTGGCAATCACCAGTACGCGGCGCGATTCCTGTTCAACCACTCCCAGTTCATCTTGCCGACCAACTCAACGCAACAGCAGTTCAACCAGATCCAGACCAACGACAGTCGCAAGATCTCGTTGTCTGATACTTGGTCAATCAACAACAACTGGGTCAGTGATTTCCGCCTCGGTTACTCATTCTTCCATCAGAACAACGCCAATCCCTGCTCGGCCTGTCCTCCGGACATCACGATTGTGAATCTGGGCCAGGTGACCGTGGGCCCGGGCGACAACCAGTTCAACAAGCAGAATACTTACCAGGTCCGCGATACCCTCTCGTGGGCTCACGGCAAGCACACCTTCAAGTTTGGCGGCGAATACCTGCACTTCATCTATCCGCAATTCTTCCTGTCGCGGAGCAATGGAGACTACTGGTATTCCAGCTTGCAGCCGCTGATTAACGATCAGGTAGCGGACGTGGGTGGACGCGTGCTGCGCGGCGCCGGCACCGGCAGTTTCCTGGGAACGCAGAGCGCGGTGTATGGGTTCATTCAGGACGACTACAAGGTCACACCACGCCTGACCCTGAACCTGGGCCTGCGCTACGAGTACTGGACCAACCCTCTGGGCTCCTCGACGCAGTCGCTCAACGCGATTTCGAATGTTCCGGGAGTGATTGACTTCCACAATCCCAAGACTGACAAGAACAACTTCGGCCCGAGGATCGGATTCGCGTACGATCCGACCGGAAGTGGCAAGACGGCGATTCGCGGCGGATTTGGAATTTCATACGACGTGAAATTCCAGAACTTCGTTTCTATCACGCTTCCGCCGCAGCTGTTCAGCGAACTGAATCCCGGCAATGCCTGCACCTTGAGCCCGTTGCCTTCTTGGTGCACGACCGGCAACGGCTTTCTGGCGGGCGGAGGCCTGCCACAAACCTTCATACCACCGGCCACTCAGGCCGACGCGCGCGCTTTGACGGCGAGTTACATCGACGACACGGTCATGCCGAAGACACTCACCTGGAGTCTTGGCGTGCAGCGCGAACTCTATCGCAACGCTACCCTGGAAGTGCGCTACTTAGGCACGCGCGGTCTCGAACTCCCGATTCAATATCGGCGCAATTTCACCAGCTACTTCGATGCCGGCGGAACGCCATTGCCGACCTATCTGAGGGCGTCCGATATTCCGGCAACCTTTACGGCCAGCACCCCGACCGACGCGCAGTACAACTCCTTCTCCTGTTTCACCAACCCCTACGCGAATTGCACGTTGGACCCGAATTTCTCGAACAATCAGTACTTGAAGTACGGGTTCTTCAGCAACGTAACTTCGGATCCGCCGAAGGGAAGCAGCATCTACCACGGCGGATCGGTGGCTTTCACGCAGCGCTTCCAGCACGGGCTGAGCGTGAATGCCAATTACACCTACTCGCATGCGATTGACAACGGCACCAACGAGTTCTTCACCAGCTTGTTGAACCCGCGTCGCGCGCAGGATACGAACCAACTCGGCCAGGACCGCTCGAACTCGGACCTCGATGTCCGTCACAAGTTCGCGCTCTCCTGGACCTATGAACTGCCCAAGGCCAAGGTGGAGAACAAATTCCTGGGCGCATTGTTGAACGGCTATCAGGTGGGGTCGGTGTTTCTTGCCCAATCGGGGCAGCCGGTCACTCTGCAATCGGGGATTGACGCCAACGGCAACGGCGACACCGCCGGCGATCGCGTGGTTCTCAATCCATTTGGATCCGGTAACACCGGCTCGGATGTGTTCCCGGTATGCGCCGCAACCGCGGGAACGACCTCCGGTGCAGCAGTCGGCACGACTTACTTGGGAACTGCCGTGATTGCCAATCCCAACGCAACCAACGGATGCGCCGCCAACCCGCTGCAATCCATAACCTTTGATCCAGCCATTGGATATACCCCGGTGAATCCGAACGCCAGGTATGTGGTTGCCGGTCCCGCGGCGCTTGCCACGGTGGGCCGCAACAGCATACGAACTCCGGGATTTGGGGTTCTGAATCTGTCGATTTTCAAGAACACTCACTTCACGGAAACTGCGTACCTGCAGTTGCGGGCGGAGTTCTTCAACGTGCTCAATCACCCCAACTACACGCTCAGCAATGGGAACGTGTTCAGTACGGCTGGAATCACCACGGCAACCACAACCCCTGGGTACGTGCTGCCGTTCGATTCCAACTTCCTGAACTCGCATCTGTTCAGCGGTGGACAGCGAACGGTCACCTTAGGGGTCAAGATGATCTTCTGAGGTTTGCAGTTGTAATGATGAAGCCCGGTCCGCGGACCGGGCTTTTTTTCCGCCGGCACCTTCGTGGGCCTTCGTCCCTTTGATGATTGAAGATTTCCGAAACACCTAAGGACAAGAGGTTGTACGAAGGAAAGGTTTTCAGTTCCCGATCGCTTGTTGGATGGCAGCGCGCAATTCGGCGTACTGCATTATGCCGGGATGGTACAACGCGACTTTGCCCTGGCGATCCAGCACAACCAGCGTCGGCGTAGTGCTCGCCCCGTAGTTATTGAAGTTCTCCTTGCTGATGGGAACGGGGACGCCGTGCAAAGCAGGATAGTAGCGCGCCCAAACCTGTTCGATGTAAGCGCGCTCCGCTTTCGGAGTGGCATCTTCTCCGCGAGCCGCGTAACCGTAGAGTTGCGTGGGCGCGAATACTGCCAGACCTTTCGGTCCAAACTCGGAGCGCAATTGCGCGATCACCGGACCTTCGGCTTTGCAGTCTCCGCACCAGTGCGCCCAGAAGAAGAGCAGCACGGGCATTCCTTTCAATTGCGCAAGGGGGGTCGGTTTCGATCCCAGGAAATCCGTTTCATGCAGTGCGGGGGCTGTGGTCCCGGTCAGGGTTAATAGATTGAGGTTCTTTTGCAGCCGCGGCTGGATCGAAGTCGCGCTGTAGGTAGCGATGCTCTTCTTCAATAGCGCTACTGCCTGCGCGTGCTGTCCGCGAGCAGCCAGGACCTGGGCTTTGACCTCCAGCGCCGCGCCTAAGGCGAGAGGAAGACGGGGTTCGGCGTCGAGTTGGCGCTTCTGAAGAAGTTGCAGCACCAGGTTCTCGGTTTGGGTCGCATAGGTCTGGGCCGGACCGAGCTGCTTGGCGCCAAGCTGCGCTCTCGCCATCCACGACAGCGCTTCGAGATACTCCGGCGTGGCCTCGTGGTGGGCTCGATATTCCTGAAGCTCGGTCTCAGCCAGCTGAAAATTCCCATTGGAAATGGCAATCTGAACGTCTTCTACAATTCCCGCAGACGCCAGCGATGAAAAAATCAGAAGTAAAGTCGTGGCTCGAAACAACATGACCTCCATGATGACGAAACCCGGCAAAAGTTTCCAGCCAGCGGTGCCGCCAAGATCCCTGGAAGCCTGGGACACGCGGAGAATAGCTCCGGCGGTATCTTTGCTAAGTGCCTGCTTTAATATGAGTTACCGGGTAATTGGACCAAAGAAATGGCCATTTTTGTGACAATTGAGGTACAATCAAGTTGCGTTTGATCTTGCGGTTTATTTTGCAGTATCAGCAGCATCTCCGCTCTACAGCATGATCCTGCCTGCAGAAGTCCTGCGAGTGACTCACGCAACATTACAGAATAAAGGAACATAAGCAACACCATGGAAACAGGAACAGTAAAGTGGTTTAACGACGCAAAAGGATATGGTTTCATCAGCCGCCAGAATGGCGAGGACGTTTTCGTTCACTTCTCGGCGATCCAAGCGAATGGATTCCGCAGCCTGCAGGAAGGCCAGCAGGTCCAGTTCGACGTAGTGAAGGGTCCCAAGGGCTGGCAAGCCGAGAACGTAAAGTCGGCGTAACCACTCACTGACAAAAATCGAAAAAAGGGCGGCCTTGCCTGGGCCGCCCTTCCTGTTTTTGTGAAAGCTCCCGGCCCCGGTGAGCAGTACGACCTGCACAACATGCGACTCGCAGTTGGATATGCCGCTGGTCCAGGCAAGTGGTTCCCAAGACTTTCGCCGGATCAGAACTACATTGCCGCTCTTGCCAACACAGATCATATTTTGCTGTTTGAGATCAAAACCCAGAAATGGCTTGAGCTGATTCAGATGGCGGCACACTACCCAGCATGGTCCCGTGACGCGAATATGTGTACTTCTCGTCTGAAGCCGAAGGTGATCCGGCGATCTATCGCGCGCAGGTCAAAGATCACAAGCTAGAACGTGTGACCGGATTGAAAGGTGTGAAGCGCCCCAACCTCGGGAAGCTTCGGCACCTGGATCGGCTTGGCTCCCGATGATTCTCCGTTGGCTCTTGCCTTCCTTCCCCAAGTGGACATTGGGATTAGCCTCATCGTAATGTCGACTATGATGGCCCGGCGTTACACAATGTTTCAATGGGCTTGGATCTCCTTTGTCTCGGGTTTTTCCAGCGAATCGCGGTGGGAGCGGGAGCGGTATTTGCCCTGCTTTTGGCCCTTTGGCTCGGTATGCCCCGGCGGCGAGGCTCAGCGTGAGTCGTCGTTTCTTTGCGAAAAGGTTCGCACAACCGTATCAGGCTAACGACGTAAATGGCTTGGCGCTGTAGATGTCCGCGCCGCCGTCCAGCGTCCGTTTCAGGTCTTCGGATGTAGTCCTCGCCGTGAGAATCAGAATTGGAATTCCCCGCAAACTCTGATGGGCCCTTATCCTGCGACAAAGTTCTAAGCCGTCAACTTCCCGGAGTATCAGGTCTAGGATAAACAGCGCCGACCGGTCCCGCTCGGCGTCTGAAATGAGGCTATGCGGCTCTATCCGCCCGTGCACCCGGAAACCTGCGAGCCGTAGCTGATGGGCAACCAGTCTGGCGAGGCCGTCGTCATCTTCCATCAGCAAGACGAGCTTCCGGGGTGGAGGTGTTGTCGTCCTTTCCAGTGCGCCGATTGACTGGGTTCGATCCGACGTGAGATAGTGACTCGCTTCAGTCGCTGCAACTGATTGCAAACGCAAATACTGTTGGAGTTTGTTGCTCCCAAAATGGCCCGCTTCATTCCGAAGGATAACAGCTTCTTCCGGATGTTCTCGGCGATGTCCGACAATCTCATTGCCGGGGCTCAGACCCTTGTAAATCTGTTCTCAAACTATGAAAACGTCGAACAAAGGATCGAAGAGATTCATCGCATTGAAAGAGAGGGCGATGAGCTCACTCATGCGATCCTGACCAAACTCAATCAGACGTTCATCACACCGATCGATCGCGAAGATATTCATCAGTTGGCCTCGAAACTCGATGACGTGCTCGATTTTATCAATGCTGCCGGCGCCCGCATCGTCATGTATCGGATCACGGCGCCACCGTCCGCCGCCGGAGAACTGGCCAAAATCATCCTGATGCAGTGCCAGGAATTGCAGAAGGCCGTATCTCTCATGCAGAAGAACGGCGACATTCTGGCGCATTGCGTCGAGATCAACCGTCTGGAAAACGAAGCAGACCTGGTTTCGCAGCACGCTATTGCGCGGCTGTTCGAAGGCGAAAGGGACCCGATCAACCTCATCAAAATCAAAGAATTGCTTGAGTTTCTCGAGCGGGCAACCGACAAGGCGGAGGACGTCGCCAACGTGCTCGAAGCCGTGGTTTTGAAGAACACCTGAAGCTTTCAATGACCGCAACACACAGGAAAACTGGTGAAGTCTGACCTGCTGCTTCTGATCTTCACAATAGCGTTGGCACTGACGTTCGATTTTCTGAACGGATTTCACGATGCCGCCAACAGCATCGCTACCGTCGTATCAACCCGGGTCTTGTCCCCAAAGCTTGCGGTCGCGTGGGCAGCGTTCTTCAATTTTGTCGCTGCGTTTTTCCTGGGGACTGCAGTGGCGAAGACGATCGGCAAGGGCATGATACGGATTGATTCTGTGACCCAATACGTCGTCATCGCGGGGTTGTTCGGAGCCATCGTCTGGGACCTGCTGACCTGGTGGTGGGGCCTGCCAACGTCCTCCTCGCACGCCTTGATTGGCGGCTATGCCGGAGCCGCGGTGATGCGCTCCGGGTGGCACGTGATCATCGCCGAAGGTTGGTACAAAACCCTCATCTTCATCGTGGTGGCGCCAGTCATGGGACTCGTTTTGGGCCTGACGTTCATGGTGAGTGTCCTTTGGCTGCTGCGAAACAAAGCTCCCCAACGAATCGACGCCAGTTTCCGGAAGTTGCAACTCCTCTCGGCTGCGGCTTACAGCCTCGGGCACGGCGGGAATGATGCGCAAAAGACTATGGGAATTGTGGCCAGCGCCCTGTATGGAGCACACTTTTTGACTTCGGCGGAACTGGCCGGCAGCTGGGGAAAATTCCATTGGCCCATCATCCTGGCAGCCCATGCATCGATCGCTCTGGGAACGTACTTTGGAGGCTGGCGGATTGTTCACACCATGGGATCACGCATTACTAAGCTCAAGCCGGTGGGAGGATTCTGTGCGGAAGCGGCGGGAGCGATCACCCTGTTCTCCACCGCGCTGGCTGGAATCCCCGTGAGCACGACGCACACGATCACGGGAGCGATCGTCGGTGTAGGCGCAACCCATCGGCTCTCGGCAGTACGATGGGGGGTGGCGAGGCGGATCGTCTGGGCGTGGGTTCTGACAATTCCAGCCTCAGCCCTTGTAGCCGCAACTTTGTTCTGGCTGGTCCGGTTGATTCACCCTTCAGCCTAGAGAACGTCTCAACCCGTTCCGGTTTCAACGCCTCGGCACTCTATGCCGCTACTCTGAATTCGGCGGGCCCTTCCGGCTACAATGAGCTGTCATGATTGCTCTTCTCCGTGGCAAGCTGCTGGCCAAGCGTCCCAACCAGGCTATCGTCGATATCGGTGGCTTGGGCTATGACGTCACCATCAGCATTCCAACCTACTCGGAGCTTCCCGGCCTGGGCAGCGAGGTGCAACTCCACATTCACACTCACGTTCGCGAGGACCTGATCGCACTTTACGGTTTCCTGCGTCCGGAAGAGAAGCAGTTGTTCGAGAGGCTGATCACCGTCAGTGGGATCGGGCCTAAGCTCGCTATCACGATCCTGAGCGGCATGCCAGCCGAGGACATGATTAACGCCATCCGCGGCAACGACATCGCACGGCTCACCAAGATTCCCGGCATCGGAAAGAAAACCGCCGAGCGCATGGTGCTGGAACTTCGCGACAAGCTGCCTGCGGAAGTGATGGGTGGGGTGGAAGTCGCCCCCAAGGTCAGCGCCGTCGAGGAAGATGTGCTCTCGGCCCTGATAAACCTGGGATATCAGAAGCCCGCGGCGGAACGGGCCCTGGGCAGCGTGAAAAAGTCGGGAACGTTCGAAGTGATATTCAAGGAAGCGCTGGGCGCGTTGTCGAAGTAGTTAGTGCCCGACGAAGCGCAGGTATAAGTCGCGGTCGCTCTTGCAGGTTTCCGCCATCTCCTTGATTTTCTGCCACGCTTCTTTCTGCGAGTCGTCCTCTGCGCGATTCTGCAGCCGCGACCACTCTTCGATGAAGCTCTCCATTTGCAGGTGGTTAAAAACGGTCTTCCCAAATGGATCGATGCAGCGCAGCAAGGGAAAGTCCAGCTCGTCCCGGCCGGGAACCACGTTGTGAAGCATCACCCAATCGCTGCGCTCGGCAAGGTCGTCTTCCAATTTCACGACGAGAGACATGGTGGGATGAGTGTAGCAAGAGGAACGTAGGAACGAAAATATGACAGGTAGTTCACCAGGTAACCAGTGTCGCTTCGCTCGGTGCGAAAAAACAGGAGTGACAAACACGCCAGGCTACTTCCCGATACAGAAGCGGCTGAAGATCAGGTTCAAAATGTCATCGTTTGTCGTGACCCCGGTGATTTCGTCGAGGGCTCGCAGCCCGTTGTAAAGATCCAGCAACAGCATCTCATGCGGAGTTCGGTTGGCAATAGCGGTTTCGGCGGCGCTCAAGGCCGACAGGGATTCGATTACCAGCTTCTGGTGACGCAGATTGGTCAGGAAGGCGGCCTCTCTCTGGGGGCCGCTATAGCTGCCGATATGACCCAGAATTTTTTCCCGCAACTCCTCGATCCCGGCGCCGGTCGCGGCCGACGTACGGACACGCGTGGCAAAGCCGTCCGAATCCGGCGCTGTGCCCAGGTCCGCCTTGTTCTGCACCAGAATCGCGGAGCGCTGCTCGACGTCTCTCAGCAGCTCGCGGTCTTCTTCGGCCAAAGGCTGGGACGAGTCCACGACAACCAGGACCAGGTCCGCGTCGGCCAGCGCTTCCAGCGATTTTTGAATCCCAATTTTCTCCGCCTCATCCAGCGCGCGCCGTATCCCCGCCGTATCCACCAGCCGCACAGGAATTCCACCGATCGCGACGGTCTCGCTGACCAGGTCGCGTGTGGTGCCCGGGGTTGAGGTCACGATGGCGCGCTCACGTTCCACCAAGCGGTTGAACAAGCTCGATTTTCCGACATTCGGCCGCCCCACGATGGCCAACGTAAACCCCTGCTGCACAATCTTCCCGTAAGAGAATGACCGTGCCAGATCTTCTAGAGTCTCCCTGATCGGCGCGATTCGTTCCAGTATCTGTCCGCCTGGGAGTACGGAGACGTCGTCTTCGGCGAAGTCAATGCCCGCTTCAAGCGCTGCGATTAGCTCGACCAGTTGCTGCTTGACGGGTTGAAGACGGTGCGAGAGCGCGCCATCAAGCTGCTGGGCGGCGACCTTGGCCTGATACAGAGTTTGCGAGTCGATCAAGTCGCGTACCGCCTCAGCCTGGGTCAGGTCCAAGCGCCCATTCAAAAATGCGCGCATGGTGAACTCGCCCGGCTCTGCCAGTCGGGCTCCACCTATCAGCGCGACTTCGACCATATGCTGTAGGACCACGGGCGAGCCATGTGCCGAGATCTCGACTACGTCGTCAGTCGTGTAGGAATGCGGCCTCGCGAAGTAGGTGACCACGACCTCGTCAATGCGTTCTCCGCCGCCGTCGACAAGGTCCCCTACCTCGGCGCGCCCGGGTTGCAGCTCGCGCCTCAAACGCAGCATCGGCCCGGTAATCGTGCGGGCTTCTGGCCCGGCAAGACGAACGACACCGATTCCTCCGCGCCCGGGGGGAGTGGCAATGGCGACGATGGTGTCGTCGAGGTTCACAGTGGAATTGTAATTTGCGCCGGCTTTCCCGACAGGTCTCCGTCTTTCTGCATCTCATGGTCGGCGACGCCTTCGCTTGCGGCGGCCCGGCAACAGTCCGCCGTAGTTGGTTACAATAGCCATTTCTTCAGGAGTCTTCATGTCCAGCACCGACGAGACCCTCAAGGCGAATGCTGAGTTCGCGCGCGAATTCGAACTGGGCTCACTGCCCAAACAGCCGGCCAAGAAGCTGGCGGTGGTCGCCTGCATGGATGCCCGCCTGACAGTGGAGCACATCCTTGGTCTGCAGGCGGGAGACGCTCACATTATTCGCAACGCGGGTGGAATCGTAAGCGATGATGCCCTGAGATCGCTCATCATCTCCAATCACCTGCTGGGAACGACTGAGATCCTTGTGATCAACCACACCGATTGCGGCATGCTGACGTTTAACGACCAGGACCTGCGGAACAAGCTAAAAACTGAAACCGGCGTGGATGCGACCTCTCCCGCTCACTTTCATGCGTTTAGCGACCTCGCCGAGAACGTCCGGCAGCAGGTGAAGCGGGTGAAGAGCCATCCCTGGATTCCAAAAGGAATTTCAGTGCGAGGTTTGATTTACGACGTCAGGACAGGACAACTCACCGAAGTTCCGGAGCTGACGCCCAAGGAACGCGTCGGCTGACTACCTTCTGCGCGCGGGAGTGCTCGATGCGCGATAATTCTTCGGATACACCACCAGGTGACGGCGCATGCCATCCCCTTGGCTTTCGGTATGCAAATCCGGCTGATCGCGCAATGCAAGATGCACGATGCGGCGCTCGCGCGATGACATAGGCGAAAATTCGTAAGGCGTGCCGGTTTTCCGCACCCGTTCCGCCGCAACATTTGCAGCCAGGCGCAGCTCTTCCAGCCGCATGGCGCGGTGATTCATGCAGTCGAACGAAATTTTCTCGTGCTCGTTGCCGGCTAAGCGCAGCATCTCCAGGGCAAGCAACTCAATCGACCGCAAAAGCTCCGCGCCGCGCTCCAAAAGCAGCGATGCGTCAGGCCCTGAGAACTCCACCAGGATCTCCGGGCGTTCCCAGTCGCGATCATCCTGCATGGGCGGATCCACGGTGATTCGATACTTAAAGCGAAGACCGCCTTGCAGCACGATTCCGCGCAACAGTTCGTCAATCTTCTTTGCGGCAGCGATTTTGTCAGAGATAGGCATAAAAACCGCAGTCGGCACTTAGCACTTGGCATTGGGCCATCAAGGTGACCAGTCGAGTCTGTGACGGCCAAATGCTAAGCGCCAATTGCCGAAGGCTATTTATCTTTCTTCCTGGCGCGTTTTTCCATCATCTCGCGCATTTCACGGCCCAACGCCGTCCGGTTCATGACCAACTGCTGGGCCATCGCGATCAGGTTTCCTTCCGACCAGTACAGGCACAGCCCGGCAGCAAGGCTCCAGCTGATTACGCCCAACATCACCGGCATGATCATGTTCATCATCTTCTGCTGCGACGGATCCATGCCTGCCTGCGGCGTCATACGCTGCGTGAACAGCATGGTAATGATAATCGCGATGGGCAGGATGTGATACGGATCCGGCGAGGAAAGGTCCTTCACCCAAAGCCAATGCGCATGCCGGAGATCAATCGCCACCCCAAGCATCCGGTAGTAGGCAAATAAGAACGGCATCTGGATGACCAGCGGCAAACATCCGCCCACGGGATTGACCCCTTCTTTCTTGTAAAGGGCCGAGACTTCCTGGTTCATCTCCTGTTTGCGCGGATCGCGAATGCTGTACTTCTTGTACTTTTCCTGGATGGCTTTGATCTGCGGCGCGACCTTCTGCATCTTCAGCGCCGACTTCATCTGCGAAATGCGCAGCGGCATCAGCGCCAGATTGATGATCAGGGTCTGAATCACAATGGCCCAGCCCCAATTGTGAACAAAGCCATACGTCCAGCGAAGCCACAGGAACAGTGGACGGGCAATGACGCCGAGCCACCCGAAATCCAACAGGTGCCGCAGATCAGGCTCCGTGTCCACAACCCCCGCAACTGGGACCTTCTCCAGGTCCGAGAGCGACTTGGGACCGACGTAAAGACGCTCGCTGGTCGGCCCTTTTGCGTCTCCCACTGCGGCTCCCAGTACCTCTTCTTTCACCGTGTCTTGTGGGTTGGGGTTCTGCAGGTCCTTGGGCACGTCAATCGTATTCCGCAGCGTCACTAGGCTCGCACTCTGAATACGATCGGGAAGAAAGATGGCGCCGAAATACTGGTCGGTCACTCCGGCCCAGTTGAATGGGCCGGAAATCGTGGCCCCCCCGCTTACCTTTTTGGCCGCAATGCGCTCGACAGTGCTGTTGTACTGATATTCGACGCGGCTGGCGCCGTAGGCCGCCGGGGTGGTCTCGTCACCGAAGCCGGAAGGCCACACCGGTAAAGCAGTCAGTGGACTCCCTTTGAAAGTGGCGGAGGTTTCGATCTTTACAACATAGCTGCCATCAAAACGAAACGTCTTGCGTACCACCAGATCGTCGCCCGCATATTCGAAGCTGAGCTCACCCGGAGCTCGCTGCACCCCGGTCACCGACGGAACGAACAGGGCGGAATTGATCTTGTTACGCTGCCCTTCGTCGTACAGCCACAGCGACAGGGGGTAACCGTACTTGGCCGCGGCCGTGGGATGTACCAGGTCGAGCGGACCGTCCTGAGTATCGTTATCGTATTTCTTCAGGATCCACGATTTCACCTGCGCGCCGCGGTTGGTAAAGGTGATCCTGTAGAGATCATTCTCAAAAACTGTTTCCGATTCCGTGCTGGCCTGCCTGGCGCTTTCCGTTACTGGCGCAGAGGAGGGTGGCGCTACCAACGCCGCCTCCGACGCCTGTGCCGGCGGCGGATTCTGAGTCTGCTGCTGTTTTGCGGGCGCGGGCGGCTGCGGAAGATACTTCTTGAGTAGCGGTTGCGAGGCGATAATCACCAGGAAGGTGAGCGCAAATACCAGGAGCAAACGCCGCTCCATGCCGGGTTCTTGCTGAGGATTTTGGAATTCTGCCAAGTTAGCGACTCACCACCGCGCCATGTCGTTCGCAACCACAAGAGGCCGAAGATCGCACCACGGGATCATATCCACCGCGCACAAAGGGATGACAGCGTAGCAGGCGGCCCGTTGCCATCATTCCTCCGCGAAGCACCCCAAAGCGCTCCACCGCTTCCACGGCGTACTCGGAACAGCTCGGCACGTAGCGGCAGGCAACCGGCAGCCACGGTGAAATCGCGGCTTTGTAGAGTCGCAACAAAACGATCGCTACTTGCTTCACGATTTCATCCCCTTCTGGATGACGCTAAATGCTCGAGCGACTTCCTGCCGGATCTCCGTGAAGTCGGCTCTTAAGAGCGACTTCTTGGGATTGATCACCACGTCCACTCCCATGCCGCTTTCCGGCCGCTGTAGCCGGACCGCTTCCCGCAAACGCCGCTTCATCCGGTTCCGATCTACCGCTCCCCCTAGAACTTTGCTCACCGTGAAGCCCACGCGAAGGCTCGGGCTGTTCGCTCGCGGCAGGTAAAAAACAGTCATGTGCGCCGCAAAGTGGCGCCGTCCCTGCTTGTAAACGCGCTCGAAGTCGGCATGGCGCAGCAGGCGCAGGCTCGGGGGAAATTTCGCCCGCTCGCCGAAACCTGACAGATTGGTGCTGCCATTCAGAGCGAAGCCGCCTGCAATTCACTGGAACTAAAGTTACGAACTCCGGGCCGCCATATGTAAATCCGCGAATCTCAAAGCCTTCGTGCAAGTCTCAGGGCCTGCGCCTGGCGCAGTTTAGAAGCTCATGTGGAACGCCGAACTACTCCCGGAAGCCGGGCTTGACCGAAACCCGCTTGCGACCTTTCGCACGACGGCGGGAGATGACCGCGCGGCCGCTCTTGGTCTTCATACGCGTCCGAAATCCGTGCGTCTTCGAGCGGTGACGGCGGTTAGGCTGGAATGTGCGCTTAGGCATGAAAGATACTTGCTCCTGATCAGATCAATAGCATTGAAGCGAACGAAAAGTATAAATGACGAACATGCATAGGGGCAAACCGGGGCGGCACCATGTTCATATTGCTCTGCAAGTTGTGATCGCCGTCACTGCTTGAACGAAGTCGCAGGAGCAGTCTGTTCATGCCAAGCAGAAGTTCGGAATCGGGTTGCATCATCATTCAGGGGTATCACCAAAATCCAAGCTGGATGCGCACTTTGCACTACCTGCGCTGCATTTTCAGTTCCGCACGCGGCACCGCGAGCCGCAAAGCGCTGAATCTGCAGCGCCCGAAAAAAACTGAATTAAGTTTTCCACACGGCAAAATATTTTGTGCTACTATGCCGCTCTGTTCCAGCTTACTGAAACTCTCTAGAGCCAGTGCAACTGTCCCGCCCGCCGGGACTGCTCTGCTGGCCATGAACGCAATCTTTTCTAAAAGGATTTGAGATCGGAACGCTGCACCAGCCACAGCGTTCCCGCCAAAAAATTTTATATGTCTGTTCCTACGCCGAGCCTCACTCCCAATCCGTGGCTGCGCATTTTGGATGCGCTGGAAAAGAAAATCAATCGTCATTCTTACGACACCTGGCTGAAACCCACTCGCTACAGCCACTCCAGTGGTGGCGTCTTGTTCATCCGGGTTCCAACGGCAGAGTTCCGGCATGTGGGAGACAAATACGCGGACCTGATCCAGGAAGCCATCGACAATCTCGGCATGGACTTCCGCGATGTGCAGTTTGTGACCACCAGCGACGACGATCCGTCGGAAATCCCGACGCGCCATAACGGCGGCCTTAACGCCGCCGGCAGCCTCACTGCATTACCCGGAGGACGTCCCCAGCAGTCGCGCTTCGACTGGGATGGCGCTGCGCAATTAAATCCGCGCTACACCTTCGACGCCTTCGTAATCGGCAGCGGAAACCAGTTCGCGCACGCAGCTTGTCAGGCTGTCGCCGAGCGTCCTTCCAAGGCTTACAACCCGCTGTTCCTGTACGGCGGAGTCGGCATGGGCAAGACACACCTCATGCAGGCCATCGGGCACGAGATCAAGCGCCGTCTGCCGCAAGCTTCCATCTGCTACGTCTCCAGCGAGAAGTTCACCAACGAGATGATCAACTCGCTGCGTTACGACAAGATGACCAGCTTCCGGGACAAGTTCCGCAGCGTAGATGTGCTGCTCGTGGACGACATCCAGTTCCTGGCGCAGAAAGAACGCACCCAGGAAGAGTTCTTCCACACCTTTAACGCGCTGCATGAGTCGCTGAAGCAGATCGTCATTGCCAGCGATCGCCCCCCCAAGGAATTGGCGGAAGTGGAAGACCGGCTGCGCAGCCGCTTTGAGTGGGGATTGATCGCCGATATTCAACCCCCCGACCTCGAGACCAAGGTCGCCATTCTGCAGAAGAAAGCGGAGCAGGAGAAGGTTTCGGTTCCAACCGACGTCGCGCTGTACATCGCATCGAACATCCGTTCCAACGTTCGCGAGTTGGAAGGCGCCCTGATCCGCTTGGTCGCGCATTCTTCTCTGATCGGCGCCGAGATCACGTTGCCCTATGCGCAGCAGGTGCTCAAGAACTTCATTGACTCGCAGGCCCGCAAGGTCACCATCGAATCCATCCAGAAGGCGGTAGCCGAGCAATTCGGCCTGCGCCTGGTCGAGATCAAGGCCAAGAACAACTCCCGGGCGATCGTCTACCCTCGTCAGATCGCGATGTACCTGGCCAAGCATCTCACCGAAGCCTCCCTCCCCGAGATCGGCCGGCAGTTCGGCGGCAAGCATCACACCACGGTTCTCCATTCCGTCGAGAAGATTGACGAGAGCCGAAAGACTGACAAGGATTTGAACAGGCTGCTGAATAAATTGACGGAGCAGTTAGGCGGATGAATCGCGGGTTCCGCGCGGTTTTCCACTCAGGAGATCAGTCTTCCTTCGCTTCCGCTGTGGAGGTGGTGTGGAATCTGTGGAACACCCGAGCGATGGCAGGAAAGCCGTCCCATGATCCTATCCTATCCGGCGCCAAACGGTCCGATTTTTTACACGAACTGCCAGGGCAAAGCTGATGAAGGGGCTGTGGTTGCTTCGAATTTCCACATTTCCGAAGCCCCTGCTGTTACTGCTGGTTTTATAGGTTTTTCTTTTGATATAAGGAAGTAACAGAAGTAGCGCACGACGGGGGACTTGGGTTATGCCGGTAGAAGCAATGGCCTCAGCCACAGGCACCACCACCATGGAAATCACAGTCGGCAAGTCGGAACTGCTGCGGGAACTGACGGCGACTCAGGGCGTGGTTGAGCGCAAGACCACGATTCCCATTCTCTCCAATTATCTTTTTGAAGCCGCCGGCGACAGGCTTTCCATTACCGCCACCGATCTCGATCTCAGCCTGCGCACATCATGCAATGCCAAGGTGAAGAAAGAGGGATCGTGCACCATTCCCGCGCGCAAGCTTCATGACTACGTGAAACTGCTGCCCGACGCCGATATCACCATCCGCCTGCTGGAGAACCACTGGGTCAGCATCCGTTGCGGCCGCTCCAACACCAAGATGGTTGGCATGGCGCGCGCCAATTTTCCGACCTTGCCTGTGTTCCCCACGGCGGGCGCGGTGAAAATCCCGGGACAGGTTTTGCGCTCCATGATCGCCAAGACCGGCTTCGCCATCGCCAACGAGGAGTCGCGCTACACGCTGAACGGGGCGCAAATGATCCTGAAGCCCGAATCGATCACCATGGTCGCCACCGACGGCCACAGGCTCTCTCACATCGAGCGCCCGGGAGAGAAGTTCGACGGCATCTCCGGCGAAATGAAGACCCTGGTCCCCAAGAAGGCGATGGACGAGTTGAAGTCCTTGCTGGATTCCACCGAGGCCGACTTCATTGATTTCGCGAAAGACGAGTCCACGCTGTTCTTCCGCATCGGGCCGCGGCTGCTGACCTCGCGCCAGCTTACCGGACAGTTCCCGAACTACGAAGCCGTCCTGCCCAAGGACAACAACAAAAGCATTACGCTGCATTGCGAGGAGCTTTCCCAGGCGATCTCGCGCGTCGCACAGTTTGCTGACGAACGTTCGCGAGCCGTCCGCATCAAGCTGGAGAGCGGGGAACTGAAGCTGTCTGCCTCTTCCACCGAGACCGGCGAGTCCGAGGATTCACTCGAAACCGACTACAGAGGCGAGACCCTCACCATCGGTTTCAACGCGCAGTACCTGCTGGACTTCCTGAAAGCCGCCGGTTCCGGCGATGTGAAGCTGGAACTGAAGGACCCCCAGTCCGCCGGCCAACTCCGACCCGCCGATTCCGAGGACTACAAGTACCGGTACATCGTGATGCCGATGCGCATCTGAGAAACTCCCGCTGTCGCACTCTCGACTTTGCTCGACTGGAAACCGTGACGGTTGTCCCTGCACGTGATCTCCGCCCTTGACCTACCCCCTACGCCCACCGTACAGTTGCCGCCAACTCCCAGGAGGGGCGACTATGCTCTCTGGATTTAAGCAATTCATCCTTCGCGGAAATGTTGTGGATCTGGCAGTTGGCGTGGTCATCGGCGCGGCGTTTGGCACCGTGGTGACAGCCTTTACCACCGATCTGCTCACCCCATTCATCGCAGCCCTCGTGGGCAAACCCGATTTCTCTGCCGTCAACTTTACCGTGGGCGCCGCGGTGTTCAAGTTGGGCGATTTCTTGAACGCCCTGGTGTCGTTTCTGCTGGTCGCCGCTGCGGTGTACTTCTTTGTCGTGACTCCCATCAACGCGCTGATCGCCCGCACCCGCAAAGCTCCCGCGCCTGCGGACCCGACCACCAAGAAGTGCCCGGAGTGCCTGAGCGAGATCCCCATCGATGCTCGCCGCTGCGCGCATTGCACGTCTCCGCTGAGCGCGGCTCACGCGGCCTAGCCGGATTCGGTAAGATGAGCAGGATGGTCTCTCGTATCATCCTGCTCTTTTTGTCTTTGATCCCTCTCGCCCCGGCGCAGGAGACGCCTCCGAAACCCCAGGGCAAGGCCGACCCGCTAGGCTCCCTTGCCGAAAACCTCTACCGCAATCCATTCTTCGGCTTCTCCTTCAAGGTTCCGGTCAGCTGGGTGGACCGCACCGACGCCATGCGCGAAGGCAGCGAACCGGGAAAGTCGCTCGTCATGCTCTGCGTGTTTCAGCATCCCCCGGAGGTGACGGCGGAAAGCGCCAACTCCGCTGCCGTGTTTGCCGCCGAGAGCACGGCGAGCTATCCCAAGCTCAAAACTACGCTTGATTACTTCGGGCCGCTTCAGGAAGTCACGAAAGCCAAGGGTTTCCAGGTGGCCAACCCACCCTACCCATTCACGGTAGGAACCAAGGAGTTGCTGCGAGCCGACTTCACCAGGCAAGTCGGCAGTGTGCCCTTCTTCCAGTCCACGCTGGTAACCGTAGAGAAGGGATACATCGTGTCGCTCACATTCCTGGGGAGTGACAACGACGAGGTGGAAGGCTTGATTGAGAAGCTGAGCTTCTCCGCCCGGAAAGCTTCCAGCCAATAGATCGACACTCATCAATATCTAGGTCTTTTGCGGGCCTGAAAACTCTCAAAACCGAGCCATTTACCCGGCCGGTTCAGGGCTCGAAAAAGCGGCTCTGCTGTGGTAAAATCAAACCTAAGTTCTGATGCTTTAAGTAATTGAAATTTCAGTAAGTTGGAGCTGTTTTCCAGGCATCAGACGACGGCTGCATCGAACACTCGATCGAGCCCTTTTCTGCGGAGTTGAATGGCGACCAAAGAGATCACAACTGCCATCGTCGATACAAAAACCAAAAACGGGAGGGTCACCCCCATCAACGGAGGCAACGGAGATTACACAGCCGATTCGATCAAAGTTCTCGGCGGCATGGAAGCCGTCCGCAAACGTCCCGCCATGTACATCGGCTCGACGGGCGAACTCGGCCTGCATCATCTGGTTTACGAAGTCGTAGACAATTCCGTTGATGAAGCTCTCGCCGGCCACGCCGATAAAATCGAAGTCACCATTCACATCGACAATTCGATTACCGTCATAGATAACGGCCGCGGCATTCCCGTCGACACCATGGACATTGACGGCGAAAAAGTTCCCGCCGCACAAGTGGTAATGACCAAGCTGCATGCCGGCGGAAAATTCGACTCCTCCACCTACAAAGTTTCCGGCGGCTTGCACGGCGTCGGTGTCTCGTGCGTGAACGCTCTCAGCGAAGAGCTCGACCTCGAGATCTGGCGCGATGGATTCACCTGGGAGCAGACTTACTCGAAGGGCGAACCTACCAGCAAACTGAAGAAGGCCGGCGCCACCAAGAAGCGTGGCACCAAAGTTCACTTCCTTCCGGACAAGAGCATCTTCACCGCCACCGAGTACAACTTCGACACCCTCGCGCAGCGCTTGCGCGAACTTGCATTCCTGAACAAGGGATTGCTGATCACCCTCACCGACGAGCGCACCACCGATGCGAAGACGGGCGAGCCGAAGACTGTCGATTTCAAGTACAACGGCGGCATCGCCGAATTTATCAAGCACTTGAACCGCGGCAAGTCGGTGCTGCACGACAAGCCGATCTACATGGAAGCCGAGCGTGATGGGGTCGCCATGGAAATCGGCCTGCAATACAACGATGCCTATTCCGAAACCATTTTCACTTTTGCCAACAACATCAACACCGTTGACGGCGGCAGCCATCTCTCCGGATTCCGCACCGCGCTGACCCGCACCATCAACTACGCCGGACAGCAGATGGCGTTGTTCAAGGACGTAAAAGAAAATCTGACTGGTGACGACGTGCGCGAAGGACTGGTCGCAGTCATCAGCGTAAAGCTGCCCCAGCCGCAGTTCGAAGGGCAGACCAAGGGCAAGCTGAATTCCGATATTGCCGGCATCGTGCAGGCATTCGTAAACGAGCGGCTGGGCGCTTTCTTCGAGCAGAACCAGACGGTCGCACGCAAGATCATCAACAAGGCGATTGACGCGGCGCGCGCCCGCGAAGCGGCTCGCAAGGCTCGCGACCTGACTCGTCGCAAGGGCGCTCTCGACGGCGGTGGACTCCCCGGCAAGCTTGCCGACTGCTCTGAGAAGCAGCCCGATCGCTGCGAATTGTTCCTGGTCGAAGGCGAGTCCGCAGGCGGGACGGCCAAGCAGGGACGTGATCGCCGTTTCCAGGCAATCCTGCCGTTAAAGGGAAAAATTCTCAACGTCGAGAAGGCCCGTTACGACAAGATGCTCGGCCACGAAGAAATTCGCGCTATGATTACCGCGCTCGGCACCGGCATTTCGAAAGAGGACTTCGATCCCGCCAAGCTGCGGTACGGCAAGATCATCCTGATGACCGACGCCGACGTGGACGGAAGCCATATCCGCACCCTGCTGCTGACGTTTTTCTTCCGCCACATGCAGGAGCTGATCAAGCGCAACAACGTTTACATCGCACAGCCGCCGCTGTATTCGATCAAGAAGGGGCGCTCGCAGCAGTACATCAAGAACGACGACGAGTTCGACAAAGTCATGTTGAAGCGCGCCGCCGATGGAGTGATCGTCCGTTACGGCGAAGGCGCCGCGAAGCTGGAAGGCCCGAACCTGTCGAAGTTCATGATGACGCTCAAGGAATATCTCGGCTACTTCGACAAGGTGCAGAAGCGCACGCGCGACGAGCGAGTCACCGAGATTCTTCCCAAGCTCGAACTCTCCAAGCACGCAGATTTTGAAGGCGACAAGAAAGAGACTCCCAGGAAGATCGAGAAGCTGGAAAAGGAACTGAAGAAAATCCAGAAGGCGCGGCAGTTCCGTGAAGTCGAGAGCCGCTTCGACGAAGAGCACAACCTTTGGGAAGTGCGCTATGTCGATTCCCAAGGCGCCGAGCACCTGGTGAACTGGGAACTCGTTTCCAGTCCCGAGTACCGGCAGTTGCTCTCGAAGTTCAAGCAGATCGAGCCCTACCTCGAGCCGCCGTTCGTAGTTGAGACGGTCGCCAAGGCCAAGCAGCCAAGCAACGGCAACGAAGAGTTGAGTGACGCCGAGCGCGAGGACATCGAGAAGGCGCAGAAGCGCACCAGCAAGCAGGTGCCGAAGTCAGACAAGCCAATCGAAGCCGTGACCGTGGAAAAAACCTCGGCGCGAGAACTGTTCGATTACGTCAAGAAAGAAGGCAGCAAAGGCTACGACGTGCAGCGCTACAAAGGCCTGGGCGAAATGACCTCCCAGCAGCTCTGGGAAACCACTATGGACCCGGAGAAACGCACGCTCCTGTCAGTGAAGCTCGAAGATATCGCCGAGACCGAAACCATCTTCTCCACGCTGATGGGCGAAGACGTCGAAGCGCGGCGCAAGTTCATCGAAGAAAATGCGCTGGATGTGAAGAATTTGGATATCTAGTTACGAATGTGTTGTTACCAGGGGCGGCTTTCGAGCCGCCCTTTTCTTGTGCAAGTTCCTGGGCAGCCTCCGTTCTCCGCACAAGGAGACCGGGTCATGTCGACGATGGGGATGTCATGGGCTCAAAGGAACAAAGTTTTTGCGGCGATGCCAGTCTTGGCCGGACTGTTGATTCTAGCGGCGATCTGCATTCCAAACTTACTGCGCACTCGAGTCCCAGTCGAGAAAGCGCAGGAATATGTCAAACAGAAGGACCAAAATCAACGCTTTGAACTCGCTGGCCAGAGAGCGATCGACTCAACTCTCCTCGCACCACCCTCCGAATCCGTTTCAGCCAACGTTTCAGATCGCAAAATCATTCAGACCAGCTCAGTGGAGTTAACCGTCAAAGATCCAAAGGATTCGGCCGCTAAAGTCCGTGCGCTCGCCGCGGACTTCGGCGGTTATGTGGAGGCTTCCGAAATCACCGGCCAGGAGAACGTATATGCGACTCTGACGATCCGCGTACCCGGGGCACGCCTGGAGGAGGCAAAGGCAGGCTTGCGAAAACTGTCTCTGCACGTGGATAACGAGAAGTCGAACGCGCAAGACGTAACCCGGCAGTATGTCGATACCGAAGCCCGCCTTCGCAATTTGCGCGCGCAGGAGGCGCAGTATCTGCTCATCATGAAAAGCGCCGGGAAGGTCCAGGACATGCTCGACGTGAGCGAGCACCTGAGCCAGGTTCGAGGAGAAATTGAGCAGCAGCAAGCTGAATTTCAGACGCTCTCAAAGCAAATCGAAATGGCATCTATGATGATTTCACTTCGCTCCGAGATCGATACCGCCGTCTTCGGTCTGAACTGGCGACCTCTCTATCAACTGAAACTGGCCACGCGCCAGGCTCTGGATGGCCTGGGCAGTTACGCGAGTACGATGGTCTCAATCGTTCTGTATCTGCCGGTGCTGCTCCTGTGGGGAGCGACAATTTTGTTCGGCGCCTCTGTGAGTTGGCGCATCTGGCGCTGGACGGTTCGGACATTTTTTGCGAGACCCGCGACCGTGTAGGGATGGCTCGCCCGGCTATCTCTTGGCGGCTCATGCCGCCTGAAATGGGGCGTCGCTGTCGGCCGGTACCTCCACCAGTTCGACGTTCGGCACGCCGCGATCCCGCGCCGCTTTTTCCGCTTCGTCCCGCGTAGCACCCGTTCCCGCCAGCTTGTGATCTTCGAGCGAAATTGCGGCCCAGCTGCCGGCGGGCAATCCCATCAGAATCTCGCGGTGCGAAGTTTCCGCCTCGGACTCTACCCCGGGGTTCGATGGATCCGTAATGCTTGGCGGATCGCTGGTCGGAAACGAATCGGCCAGAGCTTTGTCCAGGGCCTTCTCTCGCTTCTCGTCCTCGGTGTGTGCTTTGCGATCCTCGGGATCACGGCCCTGGTCTTGACGCTGATCGAAGTTTGAATGCATAAGAATCCTCCTGGTTGAGCTTCTCGCGGGAATGTCAATCGAGCCATCAGGCAGAACCCTGAGTTTTCTCGACGAATCTATTGATGCGACTTGGACCGGCCGAGCTTGTTATAGTCGGGCATGTACACCCGCAGCCCGGACTCCATGGTGGTCTTCGAATACCCCGCCGCGAGCTGTTCTTTGTAATGACTCAGATAGAAATCAAAGGGGTCGGCAGGATCCATGTCAATCAGGATCATGTCGGTGTCGGTCATGGTGAGCTTGCCGAAGCGTAGCTGCGCGCCGCGATAGGCCATGTAGTTTCCCTTGATCCCAGGATCTTTGCCGGCGTCGGCCGTGTTGCCGAAAATCTCGATGATATTGTCCCCCTGCACCCGCACCTGCGTCACGCGGCCGCGAATCTTCGGGGACGGCAGAATCTCGGTGGGATCAAGGATCAGGTCGTCTGCCTCCACCTGCACTCCGGAAATCTTCTTGGTGTTGATCAGGCTTTGTATTTTCAGGCCGACAAGGTCCATCAGGCCTTTGACCGGCAGTTTAGCGGCCTTGATCCTGGTGGCATGCAGACGGATTTTTCCGTCGGGAGTCGGTGACAGAGTTCCCTCGGTCTCAAACGGCAAGTCGCCTTTGGAATGCAACTGCCCCTTGATCTTCAGAGTCTGGCCTTCGGTGGTGATGACGAGTCTCTTCAGCGGCGCATCCGGCGCAGGGAACACGTTTTGGTTGAGAACGTTGGCCAGCGAACCGGCGCTGATCGCAATCTCCGCATACTTCATCTCCAGCGAAAACGATTGCGCATCGTCGAAGTAAGGAATCCCCTCCGGCTTGGTTGGGACGAACTCTCCACGCAACTGCTGGATGTGCACAGCAATCTGCGGCGTGTAGTGATACTGGATGTTGCGCATACGGACATCCACAGCGCCTGGCTTTGCAGCCTGTGAATAGGAGACGCCACAACACAGACTGATGCCCACCACGCACGCCCATGTATAACTCGGTGTCACTGGGCGGATGTAGATGCAGGAGTGCGCGCCCGAGTTACTTGCGGTTACCTTCGTGCCATGCGCCTCGCTTCGAAAGGCTGCAAGCCCGCGTTGCGCCTGCGTTCTCCTGGTAAGGCCAGAGTTCCTCCCCTCTGACCGGGTACGCAACAGGAGAACATCAATGAAGAGGCTGCTGTTATTGCTGTTTCTGTGCTCGCTCGCGTGGGGGCAGGAGAAGTCTGACTCGGACAGTAAGGCCCCGGCGCTCACCATTTACAACGCCAACTTTTTTGTTGCCCGCGAGCGTTTTCCGCTCGACTTGAAAGCCGGCATCAATCGCGCCGCGTTCGTTGGCATTGCGTCGCATCTCGAGCCCGACTCGGTCATCCTGCGTGACCCGACTGGACGCGCTCTGCAGATCTTGGAACAAAATTATCGCAACGACCCGATCTCGCAGGAACTTCTGCTCTCGTTCTATGAAGGCAAGACCATCGAGTTCCTGCTCCCCGACCAGAAGAAGATTTCCGGCAAGATCGTGCGCAGCGGGTACGTGCCTTCGGGATATGCGCAAGGCTACCAGCAGCCTGTCTACACGCAACCGATTATCGAAGTGGACGGGGTTTTGCGCTTCGGCCTGCCCGGCCTGCCCTTGTTTCCGGCCCTGTCGGGGGACTCCATCCTGCAGCCCACGCTGAGTTGGCTGCTCGAGACCAATGAGCCGGGAAAATTCGATGCCGAGCTCTCTTACGTGAGCGGAGGCATGGACTGGCACGCCGACTACAACGTTGTGATCTCGGACAAATCCACCGGCAAGTTTGACCTGCTCGACATGGTGGGCTGGATCACCATGAACAACCGAAGCGGCAAGACTTTTGAGAATGCGCAAATCAAACTGCTCGCCGGCGACGTCAGCAAGCTGCAGCCCACTCCAATGGCGGGCCGGATGTACGCGGCCGAAGCCAAGGCGATGAATGATGCAGCAATGTCGCCTCCGGTGAGCGAAAAATCGTTCGATGAATTCCACCTCTACACCCTGGCACATTCCACGACGCTGCGCGATCAGGAAACCAAGCAAGTGGAGTTCGTCGGCGCCAATGCGGTACACGCGCAGCGGATCTATGTTTACGACGGCGCCAAAACCGAGCAGTACGGCTACTACAGCGAAGAGCAGATCCGGCAGGACCCCGGCTACGGAACTGTTTCCAATCCGAAGATCTGGGTGATGGAGGAGTTTAAGAACTCAGATACCAACCATCTGGGCATCGCCTTACCCAAGGGAAAGCTGCGGTTCTACCGGCGTGATACAGATGGACGCCTTGAATTTGTAGGCGAGAACACCATCGACCACACGCCGAAAGACGAAACCATCCGCGTCTACACCGGGAACGCTTTCGATGTAGTCGGACAACGCAAGCGCACCAACTATCACGTGGACTCAAACTCCCGTTGGATGGATGAGACCTTCGAAATCCGGGTGCGCAATCACAAGAAGGAAGCCGTGAACGTCCGCGTCGTAGAGCATCTGTATCGCTGGACCAACTGGAAGCTGACCGACCAATCGCATCCATCGCGCAAAACGGATTCGAAGACCATCGAGTTTCCAGTCACGATTGCGCCCGATGGAGAGCAAGTGGTCACCTATACAGTCCACTATTCGTGGTAAGGTCGTCCATTTTGAATGGAACTGCTACCCCGGATATTTCGCGTGCGGATAGAGACGATCAAATGCGATCCAGGTAGCGGCGAGCACGACGAACAGCAGAAGGCTTCCTTCCGGGCCGACCGTTCCTCCGGTTAGCAGCGGCGGCCCGTGGAAGGAGGTTCGCAGCAAGTGGCCAGGAAACATCTGGCCGCTGTCGGGCACGGCGTAAAAATAAGTTTCCGCCCAATCCCATGACATGTGGAAGCCCACCGCGAACCAGAGATTCCCGGTGCGGCGCACCGTCAGGCAAAAGAAGAATCCGATGCTGGCGGCACCGAGGATGCCAATCCAACTCTCGCCGGTGTTGCCCAGGTGGATCGCGCCAAAAAGCACGGACATGAAAACTGCCGCCGCCCAAAAGCCCATCCCCTGGGTGAGCGTGAATAGCGGGTAGCCACGCACTGAGAACTCTTCGAACAGCGCGACCACTAAAAACATTGCTGCATAGAATAGGCCGAACTTCAGCGCTCTCGCGCCATGGATTGCCAGTCCTTCGTACGAGAACACGCCCGCGCCGCGCATCAGGAGCAGCAAACAGCTCAGTGAAACAAATCCCCACGCCGCGCCCACCCAGAACATTTCCCTGAAAGCGACTCGCAGGGGCAGTCCGTACTGGTCGAACGGCCGGTGCTCCAGCCGCGCCAGGATTACTGCCGGTACAAAGCCGGAAACCAGGTACTGTATTTCTCCCAGCAACCGCAGCCAGAGCAGGTGTAAGCCTTGCAGATTCCAGAGCTCATAGATGGTGTTGATGGAAAAGAAAACGACTATCGCCATCACCACGTAGAGGAAGAATCGCCAGCCCGGCCGCAGCCCTTGCTCGGGCGAGAAGAACAGCTCATGGGCGAATGGAGGCGCCGCAGGTGGATCGATGACAGATGTCTTCGGCTCCGCTGGGACGTCCGCCTCGGGTTCGGCAAAACTGCGCTCTTTCGGCTCGTCCATGAACGAATTTCCGAAACTGTCTACGGACATGGTAAAACACTCGGTTTCCTTCATGGGCCAATTTTTCACCCGCGAACGGTTCGGAAAACCGCAGGTGTACGCAGCTTTGCTGCTGCTGGTGTTCTGCGTGCAATGCCTCTGGTTGGTTCACCGCAGCGTGCAGAGGGGCGATTCGTTCTCCAGGGAACAGGCTCGAATCGAGAAAGGCCTTTGGCAATGGCAGGGAAACGGGATCGCCAAAACATCGCCCCCGCAGGATGAGAACCTCGAACACCCGGACGTGTACGATCCCAACCATTCGCCGCTCTGGTATCTAATTCCCGCGTTCCCGGTTTGGCTTTGGCCACACGCAGCCTCAGACCATGTTCCCGTTTTGTGGACCTGGCTGGGACGCGCTCCATACATCGTCTTTGGCATCCTTCTCGGGGCATCCCTCTGGTACGTGGCGCGCCGTCTGTATGGAAACCAGGGGGGATATATCGCGCTTGTCCTCTATTGCTTTTCACCCGGAATCATTCGCAGCACTTCGCTGTGGTCCGCGCAACCTGAGATGGGCGCCGCCTGGGGGGCCTTTGGCGCAATCTTCACCGCAATCGCGGTTGCGCACACGTTGTATGCGCCGCGCGAGGTCGTACTCTGGAATTGGCGCCGCATTCTTCTGCTAGGACTCTCGCTGACTCTGGCTGTAGGCTCACAGTTCTCGCTGGCCCTGCTGATCCCGTTCGCCCTCGCCTTCATGTTGTATCTCGCGCCGGCTCGGCGCGCAGCGGCTATCGCGATTTGGGGTTCGGCATTCGTAGTGGCTTTCTTTCTCTTGTTCGCCGCTTACTTCTTCCATCCGGGCGAGATGTGGGAGAGTTTGCGTCAGGCGGCGTGGCTGAAGTTGTCGTGGCAAGCGGCTGGAATGAGGGGCGCGTACCAGGAATTGCTTTTGCACATTGCGCAGATTAGCCCTGCTTTGCTGATTCTGTTTCCCGCTGCGCTGCTGGTGTATGCGATGTGGCCGCGTGCACGTTACTTCGGCAACACCGCACCACTGCTGATGGCTGCGCTGTTGCTGCCTCTGGCGCTGCTTACTCCCCATTATCCGGGCTTTGGATTCGCCCTGATTGCGGTTCCGTTCCTGCTGGTTTTTGTCTCGGGAGTGATCTCTGACCTGCTTGAAACCAGGCACCGCAACCTGGTGTGGGCCTGCATCTGGGGACTTGCCATGGGAGTTGCAATCTGGAATTTAGCGAGCCTGGCCCAAGCCGGCCGGGGCTGAATTCTCACCCTGCCCTGCTCACGATCCCCCCGTACCCTCGTCTGTGTCCTAGGAGGTCGTATGCACTCGCCAAAGTACCGCTCACTTTCGCTGGTCATTGCGCTGCTTGTTCCAGTTCTGGCCTGGTCTCAGTCCGACAGCAGCACTTTTCATTGGTCAGGCAAGCTTGCGCCGGACAATGTCGTCGAGATCAAGAACCTTAACGGAAGAATCGAAGCCGAGCCCGCCAGTGGCGACCAGGTCGAGGTCACGGCCGAAAAGTTCGGACCTGACTCCGACCAGGTGAAGGTAGTGGCCGTGCCGCACTCCAACGGAGTGACGATCTGCGCCATTTATCCCGGTGCGAGTGAAAGCGATTGCCAGTATGGTCCCGAGTGGCATACCCACGAAATGCATAACAACCGCACCAAGGTGAACTTTCACGTGCGCATGCCCGATAGCGTGCGCTTCGCCGCGCAGAGCGTCAACGGCGAGATCCGCGCCGACAACATGGGGAAGAACATTGTCGCCCGCACTGTCAATGGTTCGGTGAGTGTCTCCACCAAGGAATGGGCCGAGGTCTCGTCGGTGAATGGCAGCGTGGAGGCTCGCATGGGCCGCGCCGACTGGGAGGGATCGCTTCACATCAAAACCGTGAATGGCTCCATCACCCTGGAGTTGCCTAACGACTTGAATGCCGAGGTCAATTTCCGCTCGGTGAACGGACGTCTCAACTCCGATTTCCCGCTCACCATCCAAGGCAGCATGGGTGGCCGGCGCATGGAAGGACGAATCGGCAATGGCGGACGCCAACTCGTAGTCGAGACCGTGAACGGCAGTGTGGAACTGAAGAAGGGAACCATCTAACAGGCCGAGCCTCTGGGCAATGAAAAAGCGCGTGCGTCATTGCTTTCAGCGACTTATGCATGCCACGGTCTTGTCTTTACGCAACTTTACGCAACTCTTTATCCAGCAGCGCGTTCTAACCACGTAGGAGCCACTCCGGGAGGGGCGTCCTATGTCTGATCTCGGGTATGATAGTTTTATGAAGCGCGCAATGCCGGCCCTGGTAACCGTTTTGGCCCTGATTCTCATTCCTTCGACAATGGCGCAGATCAACGGCGTGCCGGCTTCAGTTTCATCGATTGGTTTCGGCGGGCATTTCAATGCGCCTCCAGGCGTTCCGGCAAGCGTGACCTCGATCGGTCCGCAAGGTTTCGATTTTAGCCACCAGTTTTTCACGACCCCGAATTGCTGCGTCACCACGAACCGCAATTCGGGACGGCATCATCACGGGAACCACGGGCTGGGATTCGGCGGAACCGTAGCCGTCTATCCTGTGCCGTATCCTGTCGCAGTCCCCGTATCCGAAGATCAACTACAGGCCGATCAGTCCGAAGATCAATACAAGGGCGGACCAACCATCTTCGATCGCCGTGGTGATGGCAGCGAGGGCTATGCCCTGCCACAGCGCTCAGCTGAACCGCCGGTTGAGACCGCATCTGCAACTACGCCTGAGGTTCCGGCTGCCGATCAGCCTAAAACGGTGCTGGTCTTCAAAGATGGACACCAGGCGGAGGTCGAGAACTACGCCATCGTGGGCGATACTTTGTACGATCTGTCAGAGGGCCGTCGCCACAAAATCGCACTTGCGGATTTGAACCTGCAGGCGACGTCACAGCAGAACGAAGATCGCGGGATTGACTTCAAGATTCCTGCAACCGCTGCTTTGAACTAGGAAATGTCCACTCGATCGGAAGACGGGCGTTCTCGGGAGACTCGAGACGCTGTAACTCAGGTAAGGATCTCCTAAGAACAAGGCCGTGAGTGAAGAGCGAGGCACAATGCGTGCCGCGCGTTGGGCGACGCGCTTTATGCCCAGTCGAACCGCTGGACCACTGGATCCTGGAGCAAAAAAAATCAACCTTGCTTCACTCGACGTGCCTTCCACCCTCCGCGCCAACCAGGAGCGCGGCGTGCGATTCAATCTGCCCAACTCCCCCAACGAAGTGATTGTGCGTCCGTAAGCTAGTCAAAACGCGATCCGTGCTCGAATTTCCATCTATTCTCCCGGCGCCATCATCCAACTTAGAGGAAAGTGTATTTATAGGGTGAAGATTCAAACCTTGTTCCGCTATTTTCTTTTCTTCGGTTTCCTCGCCGCCATCGGATTCATTCAGTGGTTCTGGTTTGTGAATGCGTGGCGCCGCATCGCCGCATTGCAAGCCGGGCCTTGGCGTTTGGTTCTGCACGGGTTGTGGATCGGAGCGCTCATCGTGATGCTGGCCACGTTTCTTGAGCCGTTCTTCGGGCGCCTGATGCCGAAAGGACCGTTTGGGACCTGGCTTACCGGCGGGGCGCGGGTTTGGTTGGTGGCATCCGTTTTTGCCTTTCTCGCTTATCAGTCCGTTGAACTGCTGGGCTGGATTTCGCATGCAGCCTCGGGGTCAGAGCGGATGGCATTCGATCCCAGCCGCCGCCATGCGTTCCGCTATCTCGCATACCTGGCTGGTAGCGTGCCATTGTTGGCTGCGACTTACGGCTTTGCAGCAGGACGGTTGCGGTACCAGGTGCAGCGGGTCGAGGTTCCGATCACAGGGCTTCCGAAAGCGCTCGACGGGCTCCGCATTGCCCAACTCAGCGACATTCATATTGGCGAATTCATGCCGCGGGACGAGGTCCGTCGCGCGGTCGAGATGACCAACGACCTGCGCGCGGACCTGGCCGTGGTCACCGGCGACTTCGTCAGCAGCCACCACGATCCCCTGGATGTCTGCATCGCGGAACTCAGCGGGCTGCGCGCGCCGCTCGGAGTCTGGGGCTGCAACGGGAATCACGAAATCTATGCCGGAGCGGAAGACGCAGCCACCGAGTTGTTTGCGCAGCACGGGATGAAATTACTGCGCCAGCAGAGTGTGCAACTGGACTTGCACGGTGCCAAGTTCAATCTCATCGGCGTGGATTACCAGCGTGATTTCATGACGCGTGGCCCGGCCGGCAAGGCCCTGGCGGATGTAGAGGCGCTGGTCAGGCATGACATGCCGAACGTGCTGCTTTCGCACAATCCGAATTCCTTTCATCGCGCCGCAGAACTCGGAATCGATCTCAGCCTCGCCGGGCACACGCATGGCGGACAGGTGAAGGTCGAGATCGTGGATCACACCATCAGTCCCGCGCGGCTGATCACCGATTTCGTAGCCGGCCTCTATCGGCTGCCAATGTTGAACGGCAATTCGGGCAAGACCGCGTTCTTGTACGTGAATCGTGGGCTGGGAACATTTGGCTTTCCGGTGCGGCTGGGAGTGCCCCCGGAAATCACGCTGCTCACGCTCAGGGCGGCATGAGTTCTCCTTTGTGAACCTCCGTGTCTTTGTGGTTAAGATTTTTCGAACCCGCAAAGCACGCCATGTTTAACGAAACCTACCTCGGAACTTGTGCATCCATACGCGGATGAGAACCCCCTGCGATGAGGCTGTTCTGCATTCGCAGCAGGCTGTGGCGCAATGCGTGCGCGAGGCTGCGCCTTGGATTCTCACCGCCACCATCCTTGGCTCCAGCATGGCGTTTATCGACAGCACCGTCGTCAACGTCGCGCTTCCGGTCCTGCAGCAAACCTTTCAAGCCAGCATGGTGGACGTGCAATGGGTCGTGGAATCGTATGGATTGTTCCTGGGATCCCTGATCCTCGTCGGAGGCGCACTCGGCGATTTTCTCGGAAGAAGAAAGATCTTCATCGGCGGGGTGCTCATCTTCGCCGGCGCATCCGCATGGTGCGGATTCGCATCCAGCATCCAACAACTGATCATCGCACGCGCGATCCAGGGCCTGGGCGCAGCCCTACTCACGCCTGAGAGTCTGGCCATCATCAGCGCGTCCTTCGACGAGCAGAGCCGCGGGCAGGCGATTGGCACCTGGTCGGGATTTACCTCGATCACCACTGCGATTGGCCCGGTGCTCGGCGGGTGGCTGATCCAGCACGCATCATGGCGCTGGGCATTCTTCCTCAATCTTCCGATTGCTGCCGTCGTGATCGTAATTTCGTTATGGCGCGTTCCAGAAAGCCGCAGTCCGTCAGCGAAGGGAATCGATTGGCTGGGCGCGATTCTGGCCACGTCAGGTCTTGGCGGGATCGTGTTCGGGCTGGTCGAATCTTCGACTCTGGGGTGGCGCAACTACGCGGTTCTCCTCAGCCTGCTGCTTGGCGTCGTCTGTATGGCGGTGTTTGTAATCTGGGAACAGCGGTCGTCCTCGCCGATGATGCCGCTTTCCTTGTTTCACTCGCGCACATTTACCGGAGCGAACCTGCTGACGCTTTGCCTTTACTCAGCCATTGGGATTTTCTTTTTTGTCTTCCCCCTGAACCTGATCCAGATTCAAAAATACTCTGCCACCCGAGCCGGAGCGGCCGCGCTGCCGCTGATTCTCTGCATGTTTCTTCTTTCGCGCTGGTCCGGCGGACTGGTGGCAAAGTATGGTCCCAAGAAGCCTCTGGTGATCGGACCACTGATTGTCGCGGCCGGATTCCTGTTATTCATGCTGCCCGCTGTGGGAGGCTCCTACTGGAAGGATTTCTTTGGCCCATTCCTTGTGCTTGGCTTCGGGATGGCAATAACTGTGGCGCCGCTCACAACCGTGGTGATGAATTCCGTGGGGGCAGATCGAGCAGGCGCGGCATCAGGCATCAACAACGCCGTCGCTCGTATTGCGGGATTGCTCGCCATCGCGGTATTCGGGATCGTTCTGGTGAATGCATTCGGCTCGCGTCTGGAGCGAGATCTGTCCCGAGTTACGGTCCCGCAGACGGTGAAAGCCGATCTGCTGGCGAATCGAGTGAGGCTGGCCGCACTGAATATTCCGCCGCAAGTCGGACACGCAGAGGTCAACGAAATTCACCGCGCCGTCAGCGATTCCTTCATTTTTGCCTTCCGTCTCGTCATGCTGATTTGTGCGCTTCTGGCCGTGGCCAGTTCCCTGTGCTCATTTCTCGCCCTAACCTCTCCAAGTCCAAGTTCCACAAGAACTTCCTCGCCCGAATTCGCGTTTGCTCGCGACTCGAAGCAGTAAACCTCGCTCCCTCGCTTCGGCGGCTCTGCATGATATAATTTCAGTAGCTTTTCTCCCGGTTAACTTCCTTTGAATGCAATTGTTTAGCGAAAATTCGGGCGGCTGGAAACCAAGCCCGCCAACCGGCGGAATTCGCCCGGTGGAAGCGCATTCGAGAACTGAGAACTGATACATGGCAGACGAACAGAATCCCCAACTTCCCTTAGATCCACCCAGCAATGGCGGAGGCCCCGGCGCCGCCAACATTCAACCCGTCAACATTGAAGACGAGATGCGGCGTTCGTATCTCGACTATTCGATGTCGGTCATCATCGGACGCGCTCTGCCCGATGTCCGCGACGGATTGAAGCCGGTGCATCGCCGCATTCTTTACGCCATGCACGACATGGGCATCTTCCATAACCGGAAGTATGTGAAGTGCGCCAAGGTCGTCGGCGAATGTCTGGGTAAGTACCATCCGCACGGAGACACCGCGCTTTACGATTCGCTGGTGCGCATGGCGCAACCATTCTCGTTGCGTTACCCGCTGGTGGATGGACAGGGAAACTTCGGATCTGTCGATGGCGATCCTCCCGCGGCTTACCGTTACACCGAATGCCGCATGACGCGGATCGCGGAAGACCTGCTCGCCGATATCGATAAAGACACCGTCGACTTCGTTCCCAACTTCGATGAATCCAGCGTGGAACCCGTCGTGATGCCGACGCGGATCCCCAACTTGCTGGTGAACGGCTCGAATGGAATCGCGGTTGGCATGGCGACTAACATTCCTCCGCACAACCTGACCGAGATCGTGGACGCAACCATCGCGCTGGTGAACAATCCCGCGGCAACCCTGGCCGATCTGCTCAAGTTCGTCCAAGGTCCCGATTTCCCGACCTACGGCATTATTCACGGCAAGGCCGGAATCTATGAGGCTTACAAAAATGGGCGCGGCCGCTTCATGATGCGCGCCAAGGCAGGCATCGAGACCTTCAACAAGGATCGCCAGGCCATCGTGGTCACCGAAATTCCGTATCAGGTAAACAAGTCTCGCCTGATTGAACGGATCGCGCAACTGGTCAATGACAAAGTGATTGACGATATTTCCGACATTCGCGACGAGAGCGATCGCGACGGCATGCGCATCGTTGTCGAACTCAAACGCGGGGCCGAGCCGCAGATCGTCCTTAATCAGCTCTTCAAGCACACCGCCATGCAGGAGAGCTTCAGCATGATCCTGTTGGCTGTGGTCAACGGCGCCCCGAAAGAGATGGGTCTCGTTGCTGCGATCAAGCACTTTATCGACCACCGGGTTGACGTAGTGCGCCGCCGTACCGCGTACTTGTTGATGAAGGCGAAAGAGCGCGAGCACATCCTCGAAGGCTACAAGCTGGCACTCGATCATCTCGATAACGTGATCGCCATCATCCGTGGCAGCGCCAACCGGGCCGCTGCCCGGGAGAACCTGGTCACTTTCTTCGCCGGTAAGAAGATCGATATCAACGTCACTGGGCGTCCGCCGAAGCTCGATCCTGAGAAGCCCTTCACCGCCCTTCAGGCTGACGCCATCCTGGAATTGCAACTGCATCGCCTGACTCGCCTGTCCATCGACGAAATCATGAAGGAGTTGAATCTCACTCGCGAGAACATTGCCGAGTTCGAGTCGATTTTGGCTTCGGAAAAGAAACTCCGCAGTGTGATCGTGAAAGAACTTGAAGAGGTCAAGAAGCAGTACGGCGATGCGCGCCGCACCGTGATCGAAGACGAGGCGGCTGAGATCCATCTGGAAGACCTGATCGCTGATGAGCAGGTCGCGGTGACCGTCAGCCACTCCGGCTATCTGAAGCGCACCCCGATCTCGACTTATCGCATGCAGCGTCGCGGGGGCACCGGCCGCACCGGCATGAAGACGCGCGACGAGGATTTCGTCGAGCATCTCTTCATCGCTTCGACCCACGCCTACATCTTGATCTTCACCAACAAAGGCCGCGTTTACTGGCTGAAGGTGTACGAGATTCCCGATGTCGGGGCCGCCGGCAAAGGCAAGCACATCGGCAACCTGACCGGGTTGCAACCCGGAGAGACCGTGCGCACCATGCTGGCCGTGCGCAACCTGGAAGAAGAAGGGAAGTACATCTTCTTCGCAACTCGAAACGGTTTGGTAAAGAAAACCGACCTGAAAGACTTCTGTCACGTCCGCTCCATCGGCATCAACGCCATTAACATCGAGGAGGGCGACGAGCTGGTGTCTGCGAACCTGACCGACGGCAACCAGATCATCTTCCTGGCATCGCACGAAGGCATGGCGGTGCGCTTCGACGAAAATGACGTCCGCTCCATGGGCCGCGCCGCTTACGGTGTCTGGGGCATGGATTTGGAGAAAGGCGACTACATCGTCGGAATGGCGACCACTCCGCGCGACATCAAGAAGGCGGAAGCGGACGCCGAGAAGGCCCGCGCCAAAGCCGGACTTGACGAAGTGGTGGCGACCGACGAAACCATTCCGATCAAAGGCTCATTGATCCTGTCGGTCACTGAAAACGGCTTTGGCAAGCGCACTCCCGCCAACGAATACCGCTTGACTCGCCGTGGCGGTAAGGGCGTTATCAACGTGAAAACCACCGAGCGTAACGGGAAAGTGGTCGGCATCGCGCAGGTGAGCGAGGACGACCAAGTGATGCTGATCAGCCAGTACGGCAAGATCATCCGCATGGATTCCAGCACCATTCGCGAATCCGGGCGCTCGGCGCAAGGTGTGCGGCTACTGCATATCGAGGCAGGCGACCGCGTGGCTGCAGCGGTGGTTATCCCGCCAGACGAGGCTCCCAACGTCGGCACGCTGATTCAGTAACTCTCAATGAATGGGAAGGGCGCGCTCGACGCGCCCTTCTTCTTGTCCAAACCTGGACTCGGTACGTGCTCGTTCAGAAATCTGTCGCCCCCGAAACAAAACTCACTCTGTCCCTGAGTACAGGATGTTTTTGTTTGACCGCGTGCCATGCGAATGGAATAATCCCACGCCAATGCGCCCACTATCGCAAGCCTCTGCTCGGCATTAAGCGATTCTTCCGAGTTCCTGGAAGCTACGACCTCGGCGCCGGGAAGGGGTATCGTCCGATTTCCGCTGAAGGAGATGACATGAAGACGTTCTCGATCGTTGCGGCGGTTCTGCTCACTGCTGCTGTTGCATTCGCCCAGGCACAGCCTCAAGACCTCTCTGCTATCGGTTCTCAAAAGGAGCCGCCCATGCTTGGCATCCACTGGGCGCGGGGATTCAACCCGTTTGCCCGCATCAGTCCGCAGCAAAAACCCGGTGTGAACATGACCTACCACGGAGGACCAATCATGGCCTCAGTCAACGCTCAGGCAATCTTCTGGGGCCCGAGCTGGGCCGATTCCGGTTTTGCAGGCGACAAGATCACCGGCCTTGATAGCTGGCACACTGGCTTCAGCAATTCCAATTATGCCAAGACCTCTGACGAGTACACCGGTTCGAACGGCCAGGTCGGCCCTACAGTTACTTACCAGGGCCACATCGTGGATACATCGACGGCTGCCAACGGCAGTTCGACCTCCGCGATTCTGGCCGAGGTGTGCAAGGTCATTCCGAGTCCCGTAAGTAATGGCTACTATCCCGTCTACACCGACGTCAAGCGCGGTCGGGCAGGTTACTGCGCCTATCACAGCTACGGCCAATGCGGCGGAACCACGGTGCAGTTTGCGTTCTTCTTCAGCCTTGATGGAGACGCAGGCTGTGATCCGGTAGACACCTCCGGATTGCACTCGCAGGGCTTGGCCGCGCTTTCCAACGTCAGCGGCCATGAATTGTCGGAGGCCCGCACCGATCCCGCCAGCCCCGGCGGATGGTACGACCGTCAAGGGCAGGAGAACGGCGACAAGTGCGCCTGGACGTTCAACGTTCCTCTGGTTACATTCAGCAATGGTACCCAATGGAAGATTCAAGGCGAGTGGTCCAACGCGGCATACACCGCGGGGACCGGTTATCCCAATAGCTCTGGTCAGAAGGGCTGTTTGGACGGGCACTGAGAATGCAAAACAGGGGCGCGATCCGCAGCGCGCCCCTTTGTTCCCCTAACCACGCAGCCTGGCTTCAATGACGCTGTCTGCGCCGCGGGTGGGAACAATCCTGGTGATCTGGAACCCGGCTTGGGCGAACAGAGCACGCCACTCGCGCTCGGTTCGCTCGCGGCCTCCCGGCATCAACAACATCTCCAGGTCCACCAGCTTCCCGAAATGCGGCTCCGAATCCTCCGGCAGCACGCAATCTACAACAATCAGTTTTCGCTCCACATAGCCCTGCATGGCCGTCCGCAGGTTTTTCAGGATTCTGAGCGCGTGGTCATCGTCCCAGTCGTGAATGATGTGCTGCATGTAGTACGCGTCCGCGCCGACCGGGATACTGCGGAAGAAGTCACCGGCCAGCGGAATGCAGCGATGCTCCATCTGCAATGAGCAGATCAGGCACTTGGCCTCCTCGATGACGCTGTGCATGTCGAAAAGAATGCCCTTCATGCGCGGATACTGCTTCAAAACTTCGCACAAAACCGCCCCCTGTCCGCCGGCGATGTCCATCAGTGTGTTTATGCCGGAGAAGTCGTAGGCTTCGAGCACAGCCGGCGCCAAGTGCTTGCTGATGCAGGTCATGGCCGTGTTGAAATCGTAGGCGACCTCGGGATGCTCGTTGATTGCCGCGAAGGCCGGCTTGCCGTAAATGTAATCCACGGCCGGCGTACCGGTTGCCACGGAGTAGGGCAACTCCGCCCATACTTTGAAATGAAACGAGTCTCCCAGCCACAGGACCAGGTCGCGGATGGATTCCGGCCCCTCGGAAAGCAAAGGCCGGGAACTGACCGGTAGCGAGAACTTGCGCGGCGTGATCTCCTCGAAGACCCCGGCGGGAACCAGCGCGCGCATCACGCGATAGAGCGCGTCTTCGTTGCTGCCGGTTTCGATGGCCAGGTCCGCGACGCTGCGGGCGCCATCCTTCAACAAATCCGGAATGTTCAGCTTCGTTACCGTGTACAAGGCAGCTGTCATCATGTAGCCGCCGGCCAACTGCATGAGCCGCTGCGCATTCCTGTTCCAGGTGCTGGCCGCCTCGTTTGTTGCCGTTATTGCCATTACTGTTCCTCCAAATTTTGCTGCGGACGCGGCCCCACAGCCCGAAGCCGGTTGCCGCCACCTTCCTTACCCTGATACGCGTAAGAAGCTGTGAAAATGGATCATGGAATTTTTGCCGGAAGACAAAACAATGCGGAGGTGTTTGCGGTCAAAACGGAAGCTGGATAAGGATATCCCTCTGACTTCGTGTCCTCTGTGTTGGAGGCTTTATGATTTGCGTTTCGTCTTTGGCGTCGAATACTCCACTTGCACCGGACGCTCCAGCCAGCGCTCGATGTATTTTTCGACCATCTCTAACGACGGCTCCGGCGATTCGTAGTTCAGGTTCAAATCCACGATTTTGTCGGCGAACACGTAGAGCTTCGCGCCCGGCACGCTGTGCCAGTAGGCTTCGGTCTCGGGGCTCAGCTTCGCGTCCTTATCCTGCAGAAACGAGCGGCGATCGAAGCGCAGCGCCTCAGTCAGGATCAGCCCCGTCAACTTGCCATCGCTATCCACGAAGTGCTCTGACACCACGCCGCGGTACAAATTGTCGGTGACCGTCAACACATTGGCCCGCACCACTGTGTTCTTGTCCGCAAAAACAAAAGCCGTAAGCAGGGGATGCCACTCCGAAATTCGGGAAAACAGCAGCTTGTCCGCAAACCAGCGGTAGAAGCGGTTCGAGCGAAAGCGTCCATAGCCGCCGGCAAGATATCCGATGCCAAAGCCCGTCCCGGCTGTCAGCAGGTAGAACCAGAACAGAAACACCGTTTGCCGCCGCCAGGTGCGGTTCAGGGCGGCCCAGAAGTTTTGGCCCGCCGCGTTGCACTGCTGCTCGCTGTAGATGCAGCTCGCCACCAGCTTGTAATCTTGCGCCCTGAGTTCGGGAAGGTCCGCGTGCACCGGAAAATTGTCCAGCCATGGCACATACCACACGATCAGCAGCGCCAGCGTGAGCGGAATGACGTTCGTCATCACTGCCCGCGTAGCTTCCTCGGTGGTGTTCCCGGAAACGATGCGCAACGGAATAAATAGCCGGTAGATGGATCGGAACAGCAGACCCGGCACTACGACGTAGAGGGCGAGTACCAGGGATGCGGCGAGTGCAATCACGGACTAAGTGGCGTGAGCAGGATTCGGTGGCGTAATCGGGCCGATCGTGAGTTGCTCCCCGTGCGGCCCGTCCAGGTGAACAGATTGGCCGCTCTTCAGAGCATTCAGGATCTCGCCGGTACGATGTTCGATCTGATCGCGCAACCAGTTTGGGATCGAATCTTCTTCCAGCAGGTCCGCGAGGTTGCTGAGGTCGGTAGCTGTCATAGTACGGACTCAGGATTTCAAGTAACCATAGCGATGTCAATACTCAGTGTGGAACGTCGCATCCTGCAGGGAAGGCCGTCGGGAAGCCGCAATAGGCTTGTACTCGGGGCAGGGTCAAAGCTCCCGCCCATACCGGCCGCAGCGATGCCGTATTTTCATTCCACTTATAAGGAAAAGTTGAGGTTGCCTCTACAGTTTTCGCAGGATTGTTGATCGCAGGAGCGGGATTTATGCTCACCACAGTTTTTGCCCTCATCGATCCCACCTTTCAAGCAGGCGCCCGGTTGAGATCGGGCTCCTGCTTCTCGCCTCAGTCACATCAACCCGCGGCACCGGGCAAAAGCAGGTTGCCACAGCGCATCCTAAGCCTTGCCTTAATGACCACGAACTTTGGAGAGATCAGATGAAATTTCGCAGAAACACCCTAATGGACGTGCTGATGGGCGCCGGACTGTTCCTGCTCGACCCGGTGCGGGACCGGTTGGCCGACAGCATTGAGAATCTCACCAATCGCGCTCAGGACACCTATGAGACCGCCAGCGACCGGCTCGGCCGTGCCTCTTCGGCGATCCGCGGCGAAGACCATTCTGGTTTGAGCTCCGCTGCTGCCATGCTGATCGGTCTTGGCATCGGAGTCGGGGTTGGAATTCTGCTGGCCCCGGCGAGTGGAGAGGAAACCCGAAGCAATCTTTCAGAGAAGGTTCACAACTTTGGGGACCGGGTGCGCGACCGATTCACCAATGAGCCGCGTCCGGCCAGCGGAACCTACGGAGAGTAGTTCAGCAACTCAGTCCGGAAGGCGCCGTCTCGTCGAACAGGAGAACTCTCATGACACGCATATTTGTGACAGCAGTTTTCTGTGTGGCGGCGGCGCTTTCACTCGCTCAACAGGGACAGGCACCCGTCCCGCCGGACCCCACCGCAAACGCTCCCGCTCAGACCACTCCGCCCACGTTTCCTGAAGGACATACTTCAAAAACAACAAAGGCATCCACCAGCTCCAAAACCAGTAAGACCAACGTCTTTCGCGGAACTGTGGTGAGCCAGGACGGCGCTTACGTCCTGAAATCCGGAGATCTCGTCTACCGCCTCGATGATCAATCTCAAGCTAGGGCCTACGAGGGGCAGAAGGTAAGAATCGACGGCAGCCTGGACAAGCAGAGCAACACGATCCGAATTCAGAATATCGGAACCCAGTCCGAGTAGATCTAGTGTCGGTACAGCTCTTCCATGGCTTTCTGCACCTTGGCCGAGAGCTCTTCCATGTCGTGCAGCTTTAGGCCTGTCGTGGAGATTGGCTTGCCAACCCTCATCTCGATCGGGCGGCTCTTGATGTGGTAGGTGTTCATCGGAAGCAGTTCGTAGGTCCCCACCAGGGCCACGGGAACGACGTCCACCTGTGCCTTGATGGCAAGAAAAAATGCTCCCGGCATGAAAGGCTTGATCTCGCCATCGGGAGTGCGGCCACCCTCCGGAAAGATGACCAGCGGCATTCCCGCCTTCAGGCTCTTCACGGCGGACCGGATCTGGCCAACCGACCGCGTTGGCTGCTGCTGGTTGATGCATACCTGTCCCGAGCGCTTCAAATGCCAGCCCACAACCGGGTATGCCAGCAATTCGCTCTTGAAAACGATTCGGAACTGAAATGGCAGATTCACGTAGAGCACTGGGATATCCAGTGCCGAAGCGTGGTTGACCGCGTATACGTGCGGCCGCGAAGTATCAATTTTTTCCAGCCCTCGCACCAACACGGGCGAATAAATCGTGTTCATGATCAGCCACGACCACGCGCGCGCGAAGTTATGCAGGATGCGTTCCTTGTTGCCAAACAGGGAGACAGGAACCGCGAACACGCCGAGAATGATGGTGTAGGCCCAAATAAGCGGATCGAACAATAAGAAGGAACGAAGGCGGCTCAGGAGGCCGTAACGCCGCGCCCTGGCCGTGACCCGTTGAGCGCGCGCCGGCACCTCGACCACCGTCGGCTCTCTCTCGGTCGGCGTGGATGAAGTCAGATCCTGCACAGCTTCTTAGATGCGAGCTCCCAGATAGCGCATCGCCTCTCCTACTACGTAAATGGAACCGGTTACGACGATCACGTCGCCGGGACCTGCCAGGGTAGTAGCCATTTCCACGGCTGATGGCACGTTTTCCGCTTCCTGCCATTCGCAAGCGACCCGAGCCGCCATCTGGCGAATTTCCGCCGGGCTCGCCGAACGCGGGTTTTCAGCACACGTTAAGACAACATGCTGGGCACAGGGAAACAGAATCTCCGCCATCTCGCCAATGGCTTTGTCGCGCATCGCCCCGAAGATGAATATCAGTCGGCGCTCGTCGTAGACCGTTGAGAGCGTCGATCGCAAGGCCCAGGCGCCTGCGGGATTGTGAGCGACATCGAATACGAAATCCATGCCGCCGCGGGAAACGACCTGGAACCGTCCCGGCCAGTGCGTCTCTCGAATGCCGCGCTCGATCGCCTCCGCAATGATTGGGAAATCCTTGCTTAGCTCTTCTGCCGCCGCGATCGCCAGTGCCACGTTGCGCAGCTGGTGACGTCCCAGTAATGGCGTCCTTACGATTATTTCTTTTCCCAGAACTTGCAGGGCGTAGCTGCTTCCGCTTTGATCCCAAGGAATGTTGGCGGCTGGCGATACTGGCGGTACATAGGGCACAGCACTCACCCCTCGCGCCCCCAGATCCATGATCGTATTTCCGATCACATCATTCGCCTGCGGAGTTTGCGGCAAGGTCACAACCACGCCGCCAGTGCGGATGATCCCGGCTTTTTCTCGCGCGATCTCCGTCAGCGTCTCACCCAGGAATTTCTGGTGATCCAGCGCGATGTCCGTGATCACGCTCAACCGCGGCTCGATGACGTTGGTCGCGTCCAGACGGCCGCCCATGCCCACCTCGAGCACCGCCACATCCACCTTTTTCCGAGAAAAGTATTCGAATGCCATGGCGGTGAGCATCTCGAAGAAGCTCGGATGCCAGGGCAATTCGCTTTCGCCTACCAGGCGCTCTGCCGTACGGTCCACCACGTCGTGCAAGAGCGCGAAGTCGTCATCCGGGATCTCCTCCCCGTTAATCCGAATGCGCTCGTTGATACGCACTAGGTGTGGCGACGTGTACAAGCCAGTGCGCACGCCGCTGGCTTGAAGAATGGCCGCCAGGGTTGCGGCCGTCGATCCCTTGCCGTTGGTTCCCGCAATCAGGATTCCCGGAAAGCGGCGCTCGGGATTGTCGAGCCCGGCCAGTAGAACCCGCATGTGCGCCAAGTCGAACTTGTGGCTTGGCAGGTTTGCCAGCTCGTGACCGAGCGCGTACATGCGTTCCACCGCGGTTTGATAGGTCATGGTTCCGGCGAGGTCGGTTTCGCAGCCGACACATCAAGATTACCAGTTCGCCGGCAAGGCTTTCGAGTTCCGAGCACCAGAACGCGCCAAAATCAGGCTGAATTGGAAGGTTTTTAGGCCGAAACTTGAGTGGCCGGACGTGCCGAGTGATCCATGAAGTCCAGCGCCCGGCTGATGTACGACTTGAGCTGCTTGCGATGCACCACGGCGTCGAGCATGCCGTGTTCCAGCAAAAACTCGCTGCGTTGAAATCCTTGAGGAAGTTTCTGCCGAATGGTCTGTTCAATGACCCGTGGCCCGGCGAATCCGATCAGCGCGCCGGGCTCTGCGATATTCAAGTCCCCCAGCATCGCAAACGACGCCGTCACTCCACCGGTGGTCGGGTCGGTGAGCACCGAAATGTAAGGAACTTTGGCCTCATCGAGCCGGGCGAGCGCCGCCGAGATCTTCGCCAGCTGCATCAGGCTGATTACGCCTTCCATCATTCGCGCGCCGCCGGAGGCGGAAATAATGATGATGGGAACTTTGCGGTCAGTGGCATCCTCGATGGCCCTTGAAATCGCTTCTCCAACCACCGCGCCCATACTGCCCCCGATAAACGAATATTCCATGGCGCTGATGACAACGGGTCGTCCGTTCATCTTGCCACGTGCGTTGATGATCGCGTCCTTCAGGCCGGTTTCCGCCTGCGCGTGCTTCAGTCGTGACGAATACGCCTTCAAATCAATGAATTTCAGCGGGTCGGTGGAACTCAGGTTCGAAGCGAAGACTTCGTACTCGTTGTCGTCCAGCAACTGCGATAGGCGGCTGCGGGCATCAATCCGGAAGTGCTTGTCGCATTTAGTGCAGACGTTGAGATTATCCTCAAGGTCTTTTTTCCAGATAATTTGGCGGCAGTTCTCGCACTTCACCCATAACCCTTCGGTGCGGACTTTCTTCTCGCCCGAAGTATCCAATTCCCCGGATTGTCTCTTGAACCACGCCATAAGAAGTTTGCTAGTACCGAGCACCTAGTACCGGGTCAAGATCTGCGGCGCCCGCAACTCAGTACTCAATGCCCCTCTGCGCCATCACGCCTTTTTCGTAAGCGTGCTTGACTTGACGCATTTCGGTGACCGTGTCTGCAATCTCGACTACCGCCGGATGGGCGTTTCGGCCCGTCAATATAACATGCACCATTGCCGGTTTTTGCTTCAGGCTCTCCGCCACCTTGGCCGCATCGAGCATGCCGTAGCTCATAGCGTAGTTGATCTCATCCAGGATCACCAAATCCCACTCCCCGGACCGAATCGCCTTCTCGCCCTCAGCCCAGGCCTCTTCGACCATGCGAATGTCCTCGGGATCAGGCTTCTCGGCCCCCACCTTGACGAAGCCACGGCCCATCTGCTTCATCACAAATTTATCGCCAAATGCTTGCACCGCATCCAGTTCCCCGTAATGCCAGGACCCCTTGAGAAACTGCAGCATCAGCACCCGCATACCTTGCCCGACCGCCCGGAGGGCAGTTCCCATCGCTGCCGTGGTCTTGCCCTTCCCGGGGCCGGTATTCACAATGATCAGACCACGCCGAATATCTTCCATAACCGAATCTCTGATTGTACAGGTTGGCCCCCCTCTGCGTTTTGTGGAACCGATTTTCGCACGGCTGCGTATTACCCTGCACGTGGGCCCCTGTCCGGAGTCTCCCGGAGGTCATCATGATCCGCGTCTTAGCCCTGTCGCTCCCCGTTTTTTTGTCCAGTCTACTGTCGCAAGGCGCTTCCAAGACAGCTATGCCTGCAGACAAGCAGGAAGATGCCATCCGCACCGTGCTGCAACTGGAGGAAGAGTCGAAGCAGGCGGCAATTCGCCGCGACGTGGCATTTGCCGAGCGCACCTTGGCCGATAACTATGTCGCCATCGGCCCGTTGGGTACCCTGATTTCCAAAGAGGAGACGCTTGCTGCTCGCAAGAACTCCCAGGTTCACTATGATTCCATCGAACTTTCCGAGATGGTCGTGCGCGTCTTCGGCAATACCGCGGTTGTGACCGGTCGAGCGGATGTGAAGGGCAAAGACCTGGGCCAGGACTTCAGCGGCCCCTACCGCTTCACGCGCGTTTGGATCAAGCGCGCTGGCCAGTGGCAGGTAGTCAGTTACCAGGCGACCGTGACCCATTAGCGTCTGGAGACACAAAGACTGTGTCTCCTAAGAGAGTAACTCCCGATAGAGAAGCACCTAGCTGCCTGCGCCTGCCTTCACGGTTCCCTAAACTGCTCGTCGAGAGTATGATGGATATAGGGCGTGCGATAAGCACGACTTGGAGCGGTTCCACCCAACTCTTTCCACCCGCCAGTTTCTAAGCACGCCAGCCTCACGGAGGGCTATGAAGAACACAAAATTTGTGGTCAAGGTCAATCGCGGTACTCGCGCTGCCGAATACGTCTTGAGAATCGATCGCAGCCCGTATCAAACTACCAGCAAGCGCAACCTGGCCCTGGTGATGGGAAAATTCACCGCCCAGGATGTTGCCCTTTCGATGCAAAACTCCCGATGCAATTCTGAGCTGGTCCCGATTGAAGTAAGCGAGTAACCGCCGACTTGCCCTCGGTTACTTGATTTTTTCGTTGGCAAACCGAACTTTTCGCGAAAGCTCGGGCTTAGGCCCGGTCGCTGGGATGCGGCTGCGTCTTGGCCTCCCCATTCGCCGGACTGTCTTCGAGCAGACGCGCTGCCATGCGCAACGCGTCCACCTCTTGCTTCACGCGCACCAGTTCCTGCTCTTTCGAACGTAGCACTTCCATCGGATTTTTCATGAACGAAGACCTCAACTCCAATAATGATCTGCACAGTCTAAATGGTTTCCTGAGTGCACGATACACACACAAGTGCAGGGTATGTAACTCAGTGTCCCAGGTGGTAGGGGTGCCCTTTCAGGATCGTGAATGCACGATAGAGTTGTTCCAGCAGTACCACTCTGGCTAACTCGTGTGCCAGCGTCATCTTACCCAGCGACAGCACGGCGCTGGCTTGGTTCCGAGTCTCGCCGCTGAATCCGTTTGCCGGACCTACCGCGAGAATGACTGGCATGCTCCGATCCTGTAAATCGCCAAAAAACTCCGCCAGCTCTTCCGAACTGAGTTGCTTGCCACGCGAGTCAAGCAGGATCAATGAAGTCTTCGCTCCCGGCTTTCCATCTCGCCCGGAAAGCCTGAGCAGGGAAGCTTCATCCTTTACCGCGACGCCTTCAACTTCCGCATAGCGAGATAGCCGCTTCAAATACTCATCGGTCAGCGTCTGGATCGCCGGCTCTTTCGTCTTGCCAATCCATGCGATCTTGATCTTCACTTCGTTCCTGACGCCATGATGACCTGTACGCCAAACTCTACCTGGTCTCCCTTCACGTACCGGCCAATCTGGGTGTGAACTTCATGATTGATCGCATCCCGCTGGTTTTCCGGGACTCGGTCCAGCAAGGAACGAAACGGTGTCGAGACTGCCTGTGCGTATTCCCACACCTCTGCGGCGGGACCAGGCCAGGTCCAGGGCAGAGTTTCCAGCTTGTCCTCGACCTCGCGGAACCCCGCCGCACGAAGCGCTGCCGACAGGCTCCCCGGTTGGGCAAAGCGAAACATGTCTTGCGGGCCGCCTATGGGCTCGCCTATGTGCCTTTGCACAATTGCCATGGTGCTCGCCCAGTAAGGCTGGTCGAAGGGTCCCCAGGCAACGAAACAGGCGCGGCTCCCCGGCTTTAAGACCCGGTGCAGCTCCCGGAGGGCCTTGTCCACTTCCGAGAAGAACATTACTCCAAATCGGCAAGTTGCAAGGTCGAAGTGGCCTTCCGGGAAGGGAAGTGAATGCGCATCCGCCTGCCGTGTAGAGAAGTTGGTGAAGCCCCTGGCTTGCGCGCGCTGGTTCGCGAGCTCCAGCAGTTCAATGCTGAGATCCACTGCGGTGACGTGCCCCGTGGAGCCAACTCGGGCCGCAATGCTGATTCCAGGCTCGCCTGTTCCGGTCGCCAGATCGAGTGCGTGCATCCCCGGTTGCGGATTCGCGTACGCGACCAGGGCCTGCGTCACGCCGCGACCCATGACCGCCGATTTCGCCTTCCACTTCTCGGCGGCAATCAGCTTGTATGACGATCCCCAATGCGTTTTGGTTTCCGAACTCATGGCTGGGATCTAGGCGCGTTTGCGCCGCGCCACCGTTGTAGCTCGTTTGCGTGGCGCGGGGATGAGCGCAGCCGGTTCCACCTTCTTCGCCGACTTCCAGAGCCGCTCGAGATCATAGAACTTGCGCGCATGCTCGGAGAAAACGTGTACCACGAAATCAACATAATCCAGCAGCACCCACTCCGCCTGGCGGTATCCTTCCACATGCGTTGGAGGCAACCCCGCCTTCTTCAGACGCTGTTCCACCTCGTCGGCAATGGCCTGGATCTGCCGCGGGTTGGTGCCGCTGCAAACCACGAAGTAGTCGGTGAATGCGCCCGATCCTTTTTCCAGTTCAAGGATGGTCAACTCTTGAGCTTTCTTGTCATGGCAGGCGTGAATGGCTTCAGTGACTTGTCGCTTGACGTCGTTATTTTTCATTCGGGAATTTGGCCGACTGATCTCTACTCCAATTGTAGCCGAGGCTGTCCCGTCCACGGTTCGGGACCCTAGTACAGCCCTTCCTTTTTGATGTAGTCGGCAACTGCCGGATCCAGAAAGCGGGTGAGCGGCTTCTTGGCCGCCCGCGCCTGCCGGATCGCGCTTGCCGAGACTGGTTCGTTTAATTTGTCCAGCAGACGAATGGTCACTCCCGGCAGGATCAGTTCACCTTCCGCAGGATGATTGGCGAATGGCTTCGTCACCGTGGCAGTGGGCCGAAACTTTGCGGGCAGGCAGTTCGCCACGTCGGCCAGCGAATAACCGGGACGGCTGGCCACGATGAACTCGCATTCCAAAAACAGCGCCTCCGCCTGGTACCACTTGGCGATGTCCTTAAACGCATCCATCCCCATCAACAGGAACAGCCGGTCCGCCTTTTTCAGGGTCGCTTTGAGGCGCCGTACCGTATCGATCGTGTAATTGGGGGTGGCCGACGCCTCCTTCTTCTTTGTGGGAATTGTGGGGGTAGCTTGCCCCGGCGCCTCCAGCAACGACGGGACAAAAACCTTTTCCTCCCTCGTCGCAAGCGCAGTCATGGCATAACGGTGAACAAATGATGCCGACGGCTGTTCCTTGTGCGTTGGCAAGGAGGCAGGAACAAAATAGATTCGGCCCAGGTGGAAGCGTTCGGCTGCTCCCCGGGCCAGAGCCGTGTGCCCGAGATGAATGGGATCGAAGGTACCGCCGAAAAGCCCGATATTCATGCTGCTTTCATAGGAACTTGCCTGGCCGATTCCGTGACTGTCCCCGGTTTTGCACTTGTTTTGGCCGTCACTTCGCGGGGCTCGGCTTCCTGCTTCTGTAGAGGCTATTGCCTTATCAGTTGCCTGCGCACGCAATATTTCCTGGTCACGTACCCAAATCAGCACTCTAATGAACTACAGTAACTCGCGCAAAACCCGCGCCAGAACTAGGATTCGAACCGTGCGATTGAACCTCCCCCTTCTTCGCCGACGCTACATTCCGCCTGCGCGAGCTCCCATCCTGCGCTATGGCGTTGCGGTTTTCAGCATCATACTCGCGCTCATTCCAGCTTTTCTTCTCTCCGATGTCGTTGAGAGCCGCCTGGTCGTGTTCTCCGTCGCCATCATGGTCAGTGCCTGGTATGGAGGCTGGAAGCCGGGGCTGGTCGCGACCTCGTTCGCTCTGACCGTCAGCGCCTACTTCTCGCTTGCGGCTGCCCGCTCGCCGCTCGAATACCGCCGAGCCATCATACATCTCGCCCTGTTCTTCTTCGTGGCCTTGCTGATCTGCTCCTTCAACGCCGCCCTGCGTTCGGCCCAGGAAGGTTTGCGGCGCTCGGAGATGAATTTCCGCTCCCTGGTCACCAATGCTCCCTACGGAATTTGTCGCTGCGACTCGGCCGGCATTGTGCTGAACGTGAACCCCGCCTTTGTTCAGATGCTGGGCTGCAAGTCCGCCAAAGACCTGGTAGGCCGCAATCTTGCCAACTTCTATGCCGACTCCCAGCAGTGGTTCCTGCTGGCCGACCAGTTCCGCTCCCTGCAACCCTTCAAAGGCATGTCGGGAGAGTGGAGCAAGGACGATGGCAATCCGGTCAGCGTCCGCCTGTCGGGCCGTGCCATCAAAGGTGAACGCGATGAAATCTTTTTCGAGTTGTTTGCCGAGGATGTCACCGAGCGCCGCGCCCTGGAGCAGCAACTGCGGCAGTCGCAGAAGATGGAGGCCATTGGCCGCCTTGCCGGCGGCATCGCGCATGACTTCAACAACCTCCTGATGGTGATCTCGGGTTATTGCGAGTTCCTGCTGGAAGGGATCGGCAACAATCCGAAGCTTCGTGGCCCCGCGCAGGAGATTGCCAACGCCGCCGGCCGCGCCACCTCTCTCACCCGTCAACTGCTGGCTTTCAGCCGCAAGCAGATGCTGACGCCAAAAGTTCTGATGCTCAATGATGTCGTTACCGAGAACCTGAAAATGTTGACTCGCCTGATCGGGGAAGACATTGACCTGATCATGATTCCAGGCACCGACGTCGGAGCGGTCAAAGCCGATCCCGGTCAGATCGAGCAGGTGATCATGAACCTGGCGGTCAACGCGCGCGATGCCATGCCGCGCGGGGGCAAACTTACCATCGAAACCTCGAATGTTTATCTCGACGAAGAGTTCGCGCGCCTGCATGCGCCGGTCAAACCCGGGGAGTACGTGATGCTTGCCATCAGCGACACCGGCATGGGCATGGACACCGAAACCCAGAACCGCATTTTCGAACCTTTCTTCACCACCAAGGGACCGAAGGGGACAGGCCTGGGACTGTCCACCGTTTACGGAATCATCAAGCAGAGCGAAGGCTATATCTGGGTGTCCAGCGAGCCCGGAAAGGGCACCACTTTCAGAATTCATCTCCCGCGGGTCACGGAAGCCGGCGAACCGCTGGTAGAGCAGGCCGTGCTGCTGCCTTCGACCGGCAAATCCAACTTCGAAACCATCCTGCTGGTTGAAGATGAAACCAATCTTCGCGGTCTCTCCAAGCTGTTCCTGGAAAAGCAGGGCTACACCGTTCTTGAGGCGGCCGAGGGAAATTCGGCCATTCAAGTTGCAACCGCCCACCAAGGCCCCATTCACCTGATGTTGACCGATGTCATCATGCCGGGAATGAACGGGCGCGAATTGGCTCGACGCATCAGCGCACTGCGTCCTGACACGAAGATCCTTTTCATGTCGGGCTACACGGAAGATGCCATCGGCCACAACGGCACTCTGGATGCAGGCATCACCCTGCTACAGAAGCCCTTTACCCTTCCCGCCTTGAGAGAAAAGGTACGGGAGGTGCTGGACACTACCCTTCCCCTGGAGGTTTCCATGGCTACTCGAACTTCGCCCACGCCCGTGCGTATGCGGGACAAGCTGCACTCCCCGTTTCGCGCACAGCGTTTCAACCTGCATCTTCCACTGAAGTACCGGATCGTTGGTGAGAATAATTGGCTGGAAGGTACGACCGAAAACATCAGCCGCTCGGGAATGCTGTTTCGCGCGGCGGAAATGATCCCTGCGAGCGCTCAGCTGGAAATCAACCTCGTGCTTCCAGCGGAGATCGCCGGCCTGTCCTCGGCCGAGGTGGTTTGTAAAGGAGAAATCGTGCGCACCATCGATCCCGAGGCTCCCACCATGAGTCCCGCCCTGGCTGCGAAAATCCTGCAGTACCGCTTCCAGCACGGATCCTTCATTCCCGAAGCCTAATCAAACCCCCAGGTTCTGAGTAGGCGCCGTGCATATGCCAGGTGGGCACCTAGGTACTAGGTACTTGGTACTCGACACCCGCCTTTCGTCGAATTTCCTCAACCTTCTCCGCCACGGCATACTTCAAGTCTTCAATCCCTTTTCCCGTCACCGCCGAGATCGCGAACAGCTCCAGCCCCTGCCTCTTGCAATAGCGTTTCAGCTTTGCCAGCTTATCTTTGTTGGCGACGTCAATCTTCGATGCCGCCATGATCACCGGCTTCTTCTCCAGCTCCGCGCCAAACCTTTCCAACTCTTCGCCGATCACTTCCACATCTTTCACGGGATCGGGCCGTCCGCTTCCATCCGACACATCTACGAGATGCACCAGAACGCGGGTCCTCTCGATGTGGCGCAAGAATTGCGTCCCCAGCCCGGCGCCGGTGTGAGCGCCTTCGATGAGCCCGGGAATGTCGGCCACCACGAAGCTCTTCTCATCCGGCCCGTCTCCCACGAGCACAACGCCCAGGTTCGGCTGCAAAGTTGTGAAGGGATAGTCCGCGATCTTCGGCCGCGCCGCCGAGATGCGCGAAATCAGAGTGGACTTGCCCACGTTCGGATATCCGACCAAGCCAACATCCGCCAAAAGTTTCAGCTCGAGCCGGAATTTGCGCTCTTCTCCCGGACGTCCTTCTTCGTGCTCGCGCGGAGCCTGATGCGTGGAAGTCGCAAAACGCGCATTACCCCGTCCGCCGCGCCCGCCCCGCGCGACGACCACCCTTTGATCGGGAGCCGAGAAGTCATACACCTTCTCTCCCGTATCGGCGTCATAGACGATGGTCCCGACCGGGACTTTCAGCAAGACATCCTCGCCCTCGCGTCCCGTCTTGTTTGATCCCTCGCCGTGCCGTCCGCGTTGCGCTTTGTACTCAGGATTGAATCGGAAATGCACCAGCGTGTTGTGGCGCTCGCTGGATTCCATGATGACGTCGCCCCCCTTGCCGCCGTCGCCCCCCGAAGGTCCGCCGCGGGGCACAAACTTCTCCCGGCGGAATGCCAGGCAGCCATTCCCGCCGTCTCCGGCCTTCACATAAATTGTGGCTTCATCAATGAACATAGCGGTGATTAGAAGATGCGAAAGACGTCAAACGCGACAAGGCCCCGGCGCTAAGCCGAGGCCAGAATCGTACCGCCGGCGTCACGCCGGCCCAGAGCTACTCTACTTCGACCGGTTCCACCATCACGAACTTGCCCATGGAGCCGCGGTCCTTGAACTTGATTCGGCCGGTGATTTTGGCAAACAGCGTGTCGTCCTTGCCGCGGCCCACGTTCAGCCCCGGCTTAACGCGCGTGCCACGCTGCCGCACGATGATGGTTCCGCCCGGTACCAGTTGACCGCCGAACGCCTTGAACCCAAGCCGCTGCGCATTCGAATCGCGGCCGTTTCGTGATGTGCCTTGCCCTTTTTTATGTGCCATGTGTCAGTTCCTATTTCTTTTTGGCCGTCTTTTTCGCGGCCGATTTCTTTTTGGCTGATTTCTTTTTTGCGCCGGCTGCCGGAGCCGCTTCCGCGGTCTCTGCCGGCTTCTTCGCCTTGGGCTGCTTCTTCGGCAACTCAGGCGCCGTGAACTTCTGCCCGTCAAAGGCGATTTCGGTGATGCGGACCGCTGTGTAGGGCTGGCGGTGCCCGCGCAGCTTCTTATACTGCTTCTTGCGCTTGTAGTGGAACACCAGCACCTTCGCGCCGCGTCCCTGCTCGACTACCTCGCCCACCACGTGGGCTTCCGCGCTCGGCTTTGCAACCTGCCCTTCGCTGCCCGAGACGGCCAGGATGTCGCCGAACTCCACTTTGCCGTCGGAGCCGGACTGGCTCTCCACCCGAATCACATCGCCGGGTGCGACCCGGTACTGCTTGCCACCGCTGCGGATCACCGCGTACATACCTGTCCTCCGTCAATAGCCCTGCCCGTCGCACACTGCCGCGATTCGGGGACTTACGTTATTCCTTGTGCTTGCTGTTTCTTCCGCGTCGGCGCTTCCAGCAACGATGGCGGGCGGCTCCAGAACGGATCCGCAAGTACAGGCAAACTCAGTCATTTTATCGTGCTGTGCGGAAGTTGGTCAAACCAAAGTTCCTTTGTGATCCTTTGTGTCCTTGGTGGTTAATGAACTCTTCAACCACAAGGACACGAAGTCACACGAGGGAAATCCCGGAGTATCATTCCCTCCCATGCTCGGAAACCGCAGCAGCGAGCAGTGGATCGCGCAGTACGCGAGCAGTCATCAGCATCCGGTGAACCGCGCCTGCCACACCCTCGGGATACCGACGATCGTTCTCTCGCTCATCCTGGCGCTTGCCGGATTGTTTCTCCACTCGCTCTGGCCCTACGCCATGGGCTTGTTCGTCCTCGGATGGGTTCTGCAATTCATCGGTCACGCCTTTGAAGGCAAGCGGCCGGAGTTCTTCCACGACTGGCGCTTCCTGCTCGTCGGTGTGCGCTGGTGGTGGGCCAAAGTGCGCGGCCGAGCATGACCTTTAAATCGGTGGCGTCATTCCGAAACCCGGCTTGCTGGGTGAGGAATCTCGCGTGCACCACCTGACCCCGCCATTTGGCGCTTTCCGCCTTGGCATGCGACAATTCGCCGGATTCCGGAGGAGCCCATGCGAAATCGTCTGTTTACCCTGATCGTGTGCCTGATTGCGGTCTGCACCTTTGCTCAAACCAAGTCCGGCAAAAAGATGACTCCCGGCAGCGTCCCCGACAAAGCCCTCATGCAGAAAATCTGGGACGGCTGGGCCACGCTCGATCCTGCCAACACCGCCAGTTTTTACGCCAAGGGCGATCACACCTTCTATGACATTGCTCCACTCAAGTACGCGAGTTGGGACGAGTACGAAAGCGGAGTGAAAAAAGTGCTTGCGGACTATAAGAGCGCCGCGCTTATGGTCAACGATGACGCACAGATCCATCCTGCGGGCGAGTACTACTGGGGTACCGCCACTATCAAGTCCGACCTGACCACCAAGGCCGGCAAGCGCGAGATGGGCCAGTTCCGCTGGACCGTGATCTGGCACAAGGAAGACGGCAAGTGGCTGATCGTCCACGAACACGTCTCTCAGCCTATAGGCTAGGCTGAATCCGGTTGTGTGAAGAGGTCGTTGGTCTTTGGTCGTCGGCTTTTGATTTAGGCCAACGACCAACGACCTGCGACCAACGACCTAATACGCTTTTGCGAAGAAATACGCCGTCATCCCCAGCCCCACCAGAATCACAAACACCCGCACCGCCTTCTGCGGCAGTTGCAGCGAATACTTCGCGCCGAAATATCCGCCGATGATTGCGCCTACGATCATGACCATGGCCTGCGGCCAATAGACTGCGCCTTTGATGATGAACACCAGCACCGCCACTCCATTGATCGCGCTTCCCAGCACGCTCTTCAGAGCGTTCATGGCGTGCATATCGGTCATGCCGATTGCCGCCAGCATGGCCAGATTGACAATCCCCACGCCTCCGCCAAAATATCCGCCGTACACCGCCACCCCCAACTCAAACAGGGATGCTCCGGTAATAGCTGCCATGGTCGCATCATGCGCCACGCCCGATATCCGTCCACGCGCGAGCTTGCGGCCGAAGATGAACAGCAGGGTCGCACCCAGCATCAGCCACGGAAGGACCTTCAGAAACGTATGCGCCGGAGTCTTCAGCAGCAGGATCGCCCCCGCCACACCTCCAATGAAGCTGGCAATCAACAGCGGGACCATGATCTTTCGCGGTACATCAAGGCGTTCGCGAAAGGCTCCTCCGCTGGCGACCACCCCGCACCATAAAGCCACCGTGTTGGTGGCATTGGCCGCAATGGGAGGCACACCTGTGAACAGTAGCGCCGGAAACGCAACAAAGCTGCCGCCTCCAGCGACGGCATTCAACGCGCCGCCCAGCATCCCGGCGACAAAGAGAAAGATGGAAGAAGGAAGAGTCAAAGAAAAGGTGTATCACAGGCGAGAACCGCTGTAACCGTAAGTCCCGAGTTTTCACTCGCAACTCGGTACCAGGTACTCGGTACTGAACACCCGTGACCTAAGTCACAGCCAACTGTGAGATCGCCGTCTACGCTGTTGGTGGAAACGATCATGGCGACCCAAATTCATACCGACCTGATGCCCGAAAAATCCCCCATGCCATTGCCCTCCCCGCCTCCCGCGCCGAGAAAGACTCGCAACAAGCTGGTTCGTCGTTCCGATCGCGACTACTCGCAAGCCTTGCGCCGGACCGTGCAGTTCGCTTTCCTGGTCATGAACTTGTATCTGGGCGCCACGTTTTACTTTTGGGTGCGGCAATTCGAAAAGTCAGTGCCGTCCAACATTGCCCGCCCTGCCGGCGTCGAAGGATGGCTCCCCATCGCGGGCATGATGAACTTCAAGTATTGGCTGCTGACTGGCCACGTGCCCGCGATGCATCCTGCCGCGATGTTCCTGCTGATCACGTTTTCTTCCATCGCTTTCTTATTTCGCAAGGCATTCTGCAGTTGGCTCTGCCCGGTGGGCACGATCTCGGAATACCTGTGGCGCTTCGGCAAAAAGCTGTTCCGCCGCAACTTTCATCTTCCTGCCTGGGCCGATATTCCCCTGCGCGGGCTGAAATATCTGCTGCTCGGATTTTTCGTGTGGGCTGTTTCGAGCATGTCGGCGCATGCGATTGATAACTTCATGCGCAGCCCCTACGGGATCATCGCCGACGTCAAGATGCTCGACTTCTTCCGCTTCCTTGGCGAGTCGGGGCTGATCGTGCTCGGCATCCTCGTCCTCGCCTCGATCTTCGTGCAGAACTTCTGGTGCCGCTATCTTTGCCCATACGGCGCTCTGCTCGGCATTACTTCGTTCTTCAGCCCAATGCGGATTCGCCGCGAAGCTTCGGCCTGCATCGATTGCGCAAAGTGCGCAAAAGCATGTCCGTCAGCCCTCCCCGTAGACAAGCTGGTTTCCATCAAATCCGCCGAGTGCACGGGATGCCTGGAATGCGTAGCGGTCTGCCCAGCCCAGGGCGCACTGCGAATCTCTCTTCCCGCAACCCAGAACCTGCCCAACCGCGGACATATGCCGGCGTGGGCGATGGCTGCCGGAATCGCCTGCCTCTTCTTCGGAATTGTCGGCTTCGCGAAAACTGCGGGCTACTGGAACACGAACGTCTCTGAAGCCGTCTATCAGAAGCTCGTACCCCATGCGCAGCAGGCAAGCCATCCCATGCCCGGCGATCCGGCGCTGATCAACTAAAAGAACGTGGAGCGACAGCCGCTCTCGGCTGTCTGCCCGTGCGCAGCTCCGCAGCGGTTCGGGCCCCGATAAACGCGCCAGCCTCCGGTGGTAAACTGAAAATTCATCACTGCACAGGTTTATCTCCATGTCACACACCGTACAGGTCAAGCTGCCCGACGGCAGCACCAAGGAAGTCCCCAAGGGCAGCACCGCGCTCGATGTCGCCAAGTCGATCAGCCCGCGCCTGGCGGACGCGGCGCTCGTCGCCAAATCGAATGGCGACCTGATCGATCTCACCAAGCCTCTGGAAAAAGATACCGATCTCCGCATCCTGACCGAGAAAGATCCGGAAGCGCTGGAAGTCTTTCGCCATTCGTCTGCCCACTTGTTAGCGGCGGCTGTACTTGAGCTCTTCCCTGAAACCAAGTTGGGTCACGGCCCGGCCACCGAGAGCGGATTTTTCTACGACTTCTATCGCCCCACTCCGTTTACTCCCGAGGACCTCGAGAAAATCGAAAAGAAGATGCAGGAAATCGTGCAGCGCAACGAACCTTACGCGCGCGAATTCCTGCCTCGTGATCAGGGCCTTGAGGAATTCAAAAAAGAAGGCGACTTCATGAAGTGCCATTTCATCGAGCAGTTCACCAAGCCCGATGAAAAAATTTCGCTCTACCGCACCGGAAAGTTCACCGATTTCTGCCGCGGCCCGCACATCCCTTCGACCGGGAAGATCAAGGCGTTCAAGCTGCTGAACATCGCGGGCGCTTACTGGCTCGGCGATGAGAAGAATCCGCAACTCCAGCGCATATATGGCACCTCGTTTTACTCGAAGAAGGACCTCGAGGAGTACTTCCACAAACAGGAAGAAGCCAAAAAGCGCGACCACCGCGTGCTCGGCCAGCAGCTCGACCTGTTCTCGATCCAGGAACTCGCCGGGCCCGGCCTGATCTTCTGGCATCCCAAGGGCGGCATCATCCGCAAAGAGATGGAAGACTGGATGCGCGAGCAGTACGTGAAGCGCGGCTATTCTCTCGTCTATACCCCCCACGTGATGCGCAAACAGTTGTGGCAAACCTCCGGCCACGAGGGCTATTACTCCCAGAATATGTTCGATGTGATGGAGCTTGACGACGCCGAGTATCGCCTCAAGCCCATGAATTGCCCCGGCCACATCCTGATTTACCGCGATTCGCTGAAGTCGTACCGCGATTTGCCGGTGCGGCTCGGCGAATTAGGCACCGTCTATCGCTACGAACGTTCCGGAGTCATGCATGGCCTGCTCCGCGTCCGCGGTTTCACCCAGGATGACGCTCACATCTTTTGCCGCCCCGACCAGATCGAACAAGAGATCGCTTCCTGTGTCGAATTTGCCAAGGACGTTCTGAAGGATTTCGGCTTCGATAAGTTTCAGACCGAGCTTTCCACCTGGAATCCCGACGACAAGCAGAACTTTGTCGGCTCTGAAGAGCAGTGGAACATGGCCACCCACTCGCTCGAGAAGGTGTTGCAGGAACTGAACATCGAGTACAAGACCATTCCCGGCGAAGCCGCGTTTTATGGCCCCAAGATTGACATCAAACTGGTAGACGCGATCGGACGCCTCTGGCAGCTTTCCACGGTACAATTTGATTTCAACCTGCCCAAGCGCTTCGAACTGGAATATGTCGCGGAAGATGGAACCCGCAAGCAGCCCCTCATGGTCCATCGCGCCCTCTATGGTTCGGTCGAGCGTTTCTTCGGGGTTTTGATTGAACACTATGCAGGCGCGTTCCCGGTCTGGCTCTCGCCGCTGCAGGCCGTGATGATCCCCATCGCCGAGCGCCACTCCGACTACGCGAACCAGGTTGCGGGTGAACTCAAGGCAGCCGGAGTTCGTGTCGAGGTGGACGCCCGCAACGAAAAGATGAATGCCAAAATTCGCGAGCATGCTATGCAGAAAGTCCCCTTCCTGCTCGTCGTCGGAGACAAAGAGGCTGAGGCCGGCAAAGTGAACGTCCGCACTCGCGGCAAAGAAAAGACCGAGGACATGGCTACCTCTGAGTTTGTAGCCAAAATCAAGAATCTCATCGCAGAGAAGACCCCCAATCTATAACGGCTGACGTCCCGCTGGCAGACCAGATGACACCCGTGGACGTAGGTGGGTCTTCGATCTACCAGCAAATCTGATCCTGGGTCATGATTTTCCACAACAACACTCTTCGTCTCCCGCATTTCCCCTTGTAAGATTCCGGGCGTGATCATGGCCCGCAGTCTCGTTGCCTTCGTTCTTTTGCTGTTCGCGCCGTTCGTGAACGCTCAGGAATTAGATCCCGTTATCAAAGACCCTTCCCGGTTCGACTCTAAGCGTCCGCTGGTGCAAGAACTCACGACCAGCGTTCCCGATGGATTCCGCCTCGTTGGAGTCGGCGACTGCATCGTCTCGCGGCCACTCTCGCAGTATGCGAATCGCGAGCCTGCCGTTGCCATCGCGCTCAAGAAACTTAAAGACGCCGACGCGACATACGGCAATCTGGAAACCTCCATCCTCGACATCCGTACCTTCAAGGGATTCCCATATACAGGCGACGATGACGTCCCGCTGCTGGCTCTCCCCCGCGTGGCCAATGATTTGGCCGCGATGGGCTTCGGCCTCATGTCGCGCGCCAACAATCACGCTCTCGATTGGGGCCTCGAGGGCATGCGCGAGACCACGCACTGGGCCGACGATGCCGGCCTGGTGACCGCCGGCGTCGGCGAGAACCAGGGCGCGGCTCGTGCGGCACGCTACTTCGAGAGTTCCAAGGGGCGCGTCGCGATCGTCTCAATGGCTTCCACCTACCGCGCCTACTCCGAAGCCTTGCCTGAACAGGGCGCTGCTCCGGCAAGGCCAGGCCTGAACGGGATTGCGGTCAAGAAGACGGTCATAGTTCGGCCAGAGGTTCTGCGGGACTTGGTGAACTTGTCGGCAAAGCTCTACTCCCATCCGGGCGCTTCTGCCGGCGATGTCAAGAAGCTGACTTTTCTGGGCACTCAATTCGAAGCTGGCGCAGAACCCGGGATTCGCTACGAGATGGACCCCGCCGATTTGGCTGGCATTTTGAAATCAATTCGACAGGGCAAGCAGCATGCCGACTTTCTGATCGCGACCATTCACTCCCACGAGCCTGCCACCCTCAGCAGCCCCGACGCCAAGAACGACTTCGCGGATACGCCTGCCGAATTCCTCCATCGCCTGGCCAAGGACGCCATTGACACCGGCGCTGACGTTTTCTTTGTTACCGGCATTCACCACCTCGGTCCCATCGAAATTTACAAAGGCCGTCCCATCTTTTACGGCTTAGGCAATTTCTTTTGGAGCGATATCCAGGAACCCATGCCCGCCGATGTTTACACCCAGTATCGCGAGTCGCTGCAGCGGGCATTCGAAAAACCGGAACGGGCTACGGATGCCGACTTCACCAACGTGCTCAACGCTGAATCCTTCGCCGGCACTCTGCCCTTCGAGTCGGTGATCACCGAAACCCGCTTCGACCGCGGCCGGCTCTCCGAGATTCGGCTCTATCCGGTCGAACTCGGCTATGGAATGAAACTCACCGAGAGCGGCATCCCACGCGTCGCCTCCGCTGAAGCCGCCACTCGCATCTTGCAGCGCCTGCAAGCGATGTCGGCCCCGCTCGGCACTAAGATGAACCTGGAGAGCTCGCCGGAATGGCACTTCGTCGGCGTGATTCGTCCATAAGTTCACCATGATCATCGGCGTGATCTCCGACACTCACGGCCTGCTTCGTCCCGAGGCCCGCAACGCGCTGCGCGACTCCGATCACATCATTCACGCCGGCGACATTGGCAAGCCCGAAGTCCTGAAAGCGCTCCAGGAAATCGCACCGGTTACCGCCGTTCGAGGCAACGTGGACGTCGACCGCTGGGCGAAACAAATTCCGCTCACCAATGTGCTGGAACTCCAGGGCATCTCGATCTACATCCTCCATGTCCTTGATCAACTCGATCTCAAGCCCGAGGCCGCAGGGTTCTCCGCCGTCATCTATGGACACAGTCATGTTCCGAAGCAAGAAATGAAGAATGGGGTGCTCTACTTGAATCCCGGCAGCGCGGGGCCAAAAAGATTCAACCTGCCGACCACGGTCGGGAATCTTATCGTGGAACGTTCACAGCTGCGCGCCGAGATCATCAACCTGCTCGAGCCCTAGCCGCAGGGCTTTCCCCGCCGGTTCTTGATTTCAATATCCAGCGCGCATCCGAACTGGATTTGATGGCGACGCTGCAACTCCGTCCAGTACCTTGTGTCTTTCTGCAATGCACTCCAGTCGGGAAAGGCAATCGCGTCTGAGGGCCCGAGATAAAGATATGCGTCGGCCACTTCGTCGGCGCGGCGCCGAAAGTAGTTCGCCCGGCCCAGGTTCGTACCACGCAATGGGGTAAGGGACGGTACCGGTCCCGCCTTCACCGCTGGATCGTTTTCCCCGGGAATGCCCCACAGCATTGCGACGTACACCGGATTATGCTTCTTCTCCAGCATGCTGGTCACATCGTCATCGCCGAACCAGTTCCGCCCATGGGTCACGTGATTCGCTCCCATAATCAGGAGCGCTTTGCGGTTCTTTGCCAGGACTTCGCGCTCGATAATTTTTACGATAAAACCATCGCCTTCTTGTGCCGCTTCCCAGTCCTTGCGGGTTCGAACTCGAGTCCAGTCGATGGGAGCGTCCGCCGCCAGCACGCGAATACGCCGCGCAGCCGGCAACCCCCGATTCACCTCGTGCAACCCACGTATCAAGTTTTCATAAATCGGAGATTCCCAGCTCACTACCTTGGTGGTGTTCCGCCAGACCTGGCTCAACGCCGAGAAGGGAACATCTTCGCCGTTCATGTACCGGTCAAGAATCGGCTGGTAAAGTGAATTGCCGCACTCCAGCACCACTGCGTTCACGTGGTCAGGAAATTCCGGAGCCCGCACCAGGCCTAAGTAGAATTCGCCGGCTGCTCGTGACCAATGGCTCTCGCCCAGGGCAACCACGGAGTAGCGCTCAAAGGCCCTTAGCAGCGCCGGGATGGCCGGCTCCGGTTCAGCCCCGCTGGCGCCGAAAAAAGCGTTCAGACCGATCCCCAACATCACGGTTAAGAGTAAGGACAGGTAGACGATTCGCCGGCGCGTTACCAACATGCCCTCATTATCTCGCGTCCCCCAGACTTTCTCGGGTGCTCCTTTACAATCGCTAGGTCGTGTCTATCCAGTTTCAGATCGAATCCAGGGCCGGATCCGCGCGTGCTGGCCGTCTCACGACCCCTCACGGAGAAATCGAGACTCCGGTTTTCATGCCGGTTGGGACTGTAGGCTCCGTCAAGGGTGTCCCGCAAGACGTGTTAGAGAACCTGGACGTCCAGATTCTGCTCGGCAACACCTATCATCTTTATCTCAGACCCGGCGTCGAGCAGGTCCGCCACCTCGGAGGCCTGCATCGTTTCATGAGTTGGCCGCGTTCGATCCTTACCGACTCCGGCGGCTTCCAGGTATTCAGCCTCAGCGACCTGAGAAAAATTACTGAAGAGGGCGTCACCTTCCGCTCGCATCTCGACGGCGCACCGCATTTCTTCACCCCGGAAAGCGCGATGCAAGCCCAGATCAGCCTCGGCGCCGACATCATCATGGCGTTCGATGAATGCACCGAGTATCCAGCTGAGCCCGCTCGCATCCGCGCCTCGATGGAAATGACCCTGCGCTGGGCCGAGCGCAGCAAAAAATATTTCGAAGCTCACAAAGACGAAGTGCCCTGGCAGGATTATGTAGGGACAGCCGCCATCGGCTGTCCTGGTGAGCGCAGCTCGCGAGGTGGGCATGTGAGGACACCTGCCGCTACGCAATCTCTCTTCGGCATCGTCCAGGGCGGCATGGACCTCGAACTCCGCCGCGAATCTGCTCTCCGCACCATCGACATCGGTTTCCCCGGCTACGCCATTGGCGGCCTCAGTGTAGGCGAACCGCGAGCGCTGACCCGTGAGGTGGTCGAATCCACCCTCCACTACCTTCCCGCTGACCAGCCGCGTTACCTGATGGGCGTGGGAACTCCGGAGGAGATCGTCGATTACGCCGGGCTTGGCATTGACATGATGGATTGCGTGCTGCCCACGCGCGCCGCGCGCCACGGCCTTCTTTTTACTTCACAGGGGAAAATTTCCATCAAGCAGGCTCGCTACATTTCCGACGAAAATGCCCTCGACCCGCTCTGCGAATGCCAGGTCTGCCGCCGCTACTCGCGCGCCTATTTGCGCCACCTGTACGCTTCCAACGAGTTGCTGGCGCAAGTGTTAAATACCATCCACAACCTGAGCTTCTACCTTGACACCATGAAAGCTGTGCGTCATTCTATTAGACTTGGAGAACGACCACGGACGCTTTCTGAGTTGTGGTCTCGACGAAAACCGTAGCTCGGCGCCTCCTGGTTTCTGAGCTTTGGAATGTCCGGCCTGAATACACGAGAACTCCCGCGGTAAATGCACAGGGCCAGAACGCCTCAGGCAGCGGGCCCAGCTATGAGCGGTAAACGGGTCTGCAGATCCTCATGAACGCGCAACATCTTTTGGCGGTACAAACCTCTGGGTCGATGGGATGGTTGGGCTTCGCCCCGCTCATCTTCATCTTCGGCATTTTCTACTTCCTTCTGATCATGCCGCAACAGCGGCGGCAGAAGAAATGGCAGCAGATGCTTTCCGAACTGAAGACCGGCGACAAGGTCGTTACCGGCGGAGGCATCCACGGCACCATCGTGGCGATCAAGGACAACTACGTCCACCTCCGCGTGCCGCCCGATAACCTGAGACTCGAAGTCACCCGCGCTTCCATCGTGACCGTGGAAACGGGAGAAGAAGTAAAGGCAGCTTAATCCGGAACTCTGATTTTTCTTATGAACAAGAATTTGGGCTGGAAATTAATCCTGATTATCGGCACCTTGCTGGTGTTCCTGTTCGGCATCTTCGGTATTCCCAAGAGCTTCTCAGGGCAGGGCCTTTTGAGCTCGATGACCGACCGCATCCACCTCGGCCTCGATCTCAAGGGAGGCACCCACCTCATCCTGCAGGTGCAGGTAAACGACGCCGTCAATGCCGACTCCGATAATGCGGTCGAGCGCTTGAAGGAAGATCTTCGCGCCAAGAAGATCAACTACGTCGAGATCACCAAGCCCGATCCGGTCAATGCTCCCGACAAGATCGTCATCAAGGGTGTCCCTCCGGAATCCAGTTCCGATATGCGCTCCATCATCAGCGATCGCCTGCCGGAATATGACGGAAACTCCGGTGCCGAGAATACCTGGACGATCGCGATGAAGCCTTCGGCATTGACCGATATCAAGAATCGCGCGGTCCAGCAGGCCATCGAGACCATTCGCAATCGAATCGATCAGCTCGGCGTCAGTGAGCCGGTTATTCAGGAACACGGTCTTGGCCAGTATCAGATTCTGGTCCAGCTTCCCGGCGTGGATGATCCCGCTCGCGTGAAAGAGATCATGCAGTCCACCGCCATGTTGCAAATCCGGCAGTCGCTCGGCGGTCCTTATCCCAGCGAGCAGGCCGCCCTGCAGGAACATGGTGGCGTGTTGCCGCCCGATGCCATGCTTATGCCCGGTAGGAGCATCGGAAGCCAGGGTGGCGCCGATGCGGGCCCGCAGTGGTATCTCATCTCCCGCGCCTCTGCCGTTACCGGAAGCGATCTGCGCGGGGCCGAACCCAGCCGGAACGAGAATGGCCAGCCCCTGGTGCGTTTCAACTTGAGCGCGGAAGGCGGCCGTAAGTTCTTTAACTTCACTTCCCAGCACGTCGGAGAATCGCTCGCCGTCGTGCTCGACAACAAGGTCCAGGAAGTGGCCAACATTCGCGAGCCGATCCACGATAGTGGCCAGATTGAAGGACGCTTCAGCGAACAGGAAGCCAAAGACCTTTCCCTGGTTCTGCGTTCCGGCGCCCTGCCCGCGGGCATTCACTACCTGGAAGAGCGCACCGTGGGTCCTTCGCTCGGAGCGGATTCGATTCGCGCCGGCATTACCGCTGCCGTGATTGGCATGTTGGCGGTGCTGGTCTTCATGTTGGTCTACTACCACGGCGCGGGCATTAACGCCGATGTCGCGCTCCTCCTCAACCTGGTGATCCTGCTTGGATTCCTTGGCTTCAGCGGAGCGACGCTCACCTTGCCCGGAATTGCCGGCGTGATCCTCACCGTCGGTATGGGTGTTGATTCCAACGTCCTGATCTTTGAGCGAATTCGAGAAGAGTTGCGCAACGGGAAAACGCCGCCCTCGGCCGTAGAGCAGGGCTTCGCCCATGCCTGGATCACCATCGTGGACACTCACGTCACCACGATTGTCTCGGCTTTCATCCTGTTTATCTTCGGCACCGGCCCGGTCAAGGGCTTTGCCGTGACCCTGACCTTCGGTTTGTTGGCAAATCTGTTCACCGCCGTCTTCGTTTCGCGCGTGATTTTTGATTATCTTCTGAGCCGCAAGCAGCGTGGCGCGGCACTGAGCATTGGTTAACCCGTTTCGAAGTGAAAGGTTTTTTTGCCTTGGAACTTTGAAACACGAAACTTTGAAACCTGTTTTTCCTTGGGGTAGAGCGTGGAATTTTTTCGCAATCCGAACATAGATTTTCTCGGCAAAAAGTGGTATTTCCTCGCATTTTCGTTGGTCTTCAGCGTGGCGGGAGTTTTCTCGATGCTGTTCTGGCACGGGATCCCGTTAGGCGTGGACTTCCGCGGCGGCACTCTGGTCTATGTGAAATTCGCGCATACCCCGGATGACAACGCGATTCGCGCAGCCATGGATCGCGTAGGCCTCAAGAATGCCAAGATCCAGAGCTACGGCCCTCCCGCCAACAACGAAGTTCTGATTGATCTGGCCGAGCAGGAGACCAACGAGCAGTCGCTCGATCGCGGCAAAACCCAGATCATTAACGCGCTCGAAACCAGCGCTCCTTCCGGCAAGCAAGACCTGAACAACGCCAGTTCCCTCTCCATCGCAAATTATTTGCTGGAGAAGGACCCGCTTCATGCCGGCACCGATGCCAGCGCCCGCTACAACGCCGTTGCCCAGGAAATTGTCAGGGTTCGCGACAAGGTCAAAGGCGGCGTGCTCACTTCCTTGAACGAGTTGAACGGAGCGGTCGACCCTCCCGTGATTTCAGCGCTTTCCGACGGATTCTTCCTCTCTGATTTTGGCGTGCGCAACGTTGAGATCGTCGGACCACAGGTTGGAAAGCAGCTCCAGACCCAGGCCAAGTTGGCGGTTCTTTATTCCCTGATTGGAATGCTGGTTTATCTTGCATTCCGCTTCGAATGGATTTATGGTGTCGCGGCTGTCGTGACCGTCTTCCACGACACATTGATCACGGTCGGGGCCTTTTCGCTCACCAATAAACCGATCACGTTGACGGTGATTGCGGCGATTCTGACCCTGATCGGCTACTCCAATAACGACACGATCGTGGTTTTCGACCGCATTCGCGAGAACATCAAGCTGATGCGGCGGGAAAAATTGAGCGAAATCGTCAATCGCAGTATCAACCAGACGCTGAGTCGGACCATCCTAACGGCCGGATTGACGTTTTTGACCGTTTTGGCCCTTTACCTCTTCGGAGGCGAGGTGCTGCACGGATTTTCGTTTGCGCTGGTGATCGGCATTCTGATCGGCACTTATTCGTCGATCGCGATCGCCGCCCCCATCCTGGTGGCCTACCAGGATTGGCGCATTGGCCGGGGCAAAACACCGGTTGTGGTCGCCCCCGGCCGGGAGAACCGGAATCGCGAAAAGGTCAAAGCGAAGGCCTGACGCGAATCAGGTAAGTCCCTAAGTTTCAAGGTACTTACCGAGGCTTTTCTGGTTTTGTATTTAAGTCGTTCTAGCAGGCGCATTCGGGAGCAAACAGGGAGCATACGGTGTCTAAGAATACGTAGGGACTGTGTAGGAGAAGCCCATGTTTGAAGACAGCCTTATCGAATCGGGTGGAAGGCTCAGCACGAAAAGGGGTGCAACAACCTTATTTTCGTTCATCTTGCAAGTGTTCTTGATCGGCCTTCTGATTCTAATCCCGCTGCTGTACACAGAAGCTCTGCCCAAACAACAGTTGATGACTTTCCTGGTGGCTCCGCCACCTCCGCCTCCTCCACCACCCCCGCCAGCGGCAGCTCCGGTGAAGGTGGTCAAGCAGGTTCAGACCGACATCGTGAACGGGCAGCTGCGTACTCCGACCAAGATTCCAGAAAAAGTCCAGATGATTAAGGAAGAAGAGGCGCCTCCTCCGGCCATGGCAACCGGTGGCGTGGTGGGCGGCGTCCCGGGTGGTGTGCCCGGCGGTCAGATGGGCGGCGTAATCGGCGGAATCATCAGTTCCACTCCCGTCGCGGTGCCCAAAGTAGCCACCCCGCAGCGGGTTCGGGTGTCCCAGGGCGTCTCGCAAGGCTTGCTGGTTCGAAAAGTACAGCCCAATTATCCACCTCTGGCTCGCCAAGCCCGCATCCAAGGTTCCGTGTTGCTGCAGGCGGAAATCAGTAAAGACGGTTCCATCGCGAACCTTCGCCTGATCAGCGGACACCCCATGCTCGCCCCTGCGGCCATTGAGGCCGTGAAGCAGTGGAAGTACAAACCGTACTTCCTCAATGGCGAGCCGGTGGAAGTAGAAACCCAGATCACGGTGAACTTCACCTTGTCCGGGGGATAGAGAAAGTTCCGAACGTGTAACACCGAAGTTGTGGTGATTGCCTCCCCCCAATCCCACCCTTTTCCGAAGGGAAGGGCGTGCTGCAGTACGGAAGGCAGTCCCACCCGTTTCCAGGGTTCGAGCAACGAGGCCCTTACTCCATGCTCTACCGGAGTTCTGCGCCCGAGAAACATCCGTTTAAGCATTCGCAGCAACAAACACGACGAGTTCTCAGGAGGGAAAGCAACTCATGCTAGTAGCAAACTTAGCAGCATTCACCATGACTCACATGTCGCTGATGACCGCTTGGCTTCTTCAGGAAGGCGGAGCTGTCGGATGGGATCCGCTCTCGCTGTGGCACCAGATGGGATACATTGCGAAAGCCGTGGTCATCATTCTGTTCATCATGTCGGGCTGGTCGATTGGCGTCATGATCGACCGTTGGATGGCCTTCAACGCCGCCCGTAAACAGTCCCGCGCCTTCGCTCCGGCGGTTGCTGGCGCGCTGCGTGATGGCAAGATTGACGAAGCCATTAAGGTTGCCGAGCGCAATAAGAAGAGCCACCTGGCCAAGGTTGTCACCGCCGGCCTGATGGAATTCCGCGCTCACCAGGATTCCAGCGACATCCCGGGCGAAACCATCGAAGCATCCAAGCGCGCCCTCGAGCGCACCGAAGCCATCGTGCACGCAGAACTCAAACGCGGACTCGGCGGCTTGGCTACCATCGGTTCGACCGCTCCCTTCGTGGGACTGTTCGGGACCGTGATGGGCATTCTGAACGCGTTCAAGGGCATCTCGGAGCAGAAGGCTACCGGTCTCGGCGCAGTCGCCGGCGGTATTGCAGAAGCTCTGGTGACCACCGCCATCGGATTGCTGGTCGCGATTCCGGCCGTTATGATGTTCAACTACCTGACCGGGCGCGTGGAGGCCTTCGACGTCGAAATGGACAACTCCTCCAGCGAACTGATTGACTACTTCCTGAAGCGGCGGGGAATGCGCCGTTCCTAACCGGGCGGGAATGATTCGTCTCTCGAGTTGCTAATCCGGTGCCGGCTGACCCGGCGCCGGGTCCCTCAAAGACGGATCCGTAATCGCACGACCACGCCCGCGGGAGAGACAAACGCTATGGCAATTGCAAAGAGAGATGAAGGGTCGAAGGTCAACTCCAACATCAACGTTACCCCCATGGTGGACGTGATGCTGGTGCTGCTGATCATCTTCATGGTGATCACGCCCATGTTGCAGAAGGGCGTCAGCGTGGACTTGGCCAAAGTGAATAACCCGGAGCCGATGGCCGACGCGGACAAGGAAGACGCCTTGATCGTGGCCGTTATGCGCGACGGGCAGGTATTTTTCGGGAACGATAAGATCCCGGTCGATCAATTGACCCAGAAGGTGAAAGACCGCCTCGCCAACCGCACCGATAAGCGAGTGTACGTCCGCGCCGACGCGCGCGCCAAGTTCGGCTCCGTAGTGGCAGTGGTGGACAATGTCCGCTCCGCCGGTGTCGACGATTTGGGCTTATTGACCGATCAGAGAAAGAATACGCAGGGTGCTCCGCCGCCACCGGCGACGGGCGGGCAATAGAGGAGACTGACTATGGGTATGGCAGTCGGCCCCAGTGGGGGCCAAAGCGCTGACATCAACGTCACGCCACTCATCGATGTTCTACTGGTGCTGTTGATCATCTTCATGGTCATCACGCCTTTGACTCCAAAAGGTCTGGACGCGCTCGTTCCTCAGCCGCCACCGCCAAACCAGAAGCAACCGCCGCCGCAGGCGGACCGCACCATCGTGGTGCAACTGATCGACCGTGGTCCCGGCCAGGCTCCGGCTCTGAAGATCAACTCGGAAGATACGACCTGGGAGAACCTCCAGGGGCGCCTGACCGACATCTTCAAGACCCGTGCCGAAAAGGTCATGTTTGTGAAGGGGGACGACAACGTGCCCTTCGCCGATGTGGCCAATGTCATTGACCTCGCCCACGGTTCTGGTGTGGATAAAGTGGGTCTTATCACCGCCAAGATCGAAGCTGGCGGCTAAACTATCGCTCGGTTGCAGGCGCAGGTGATATCTGCGCCTGCTCGGGCTCTCATGGCCCTGTTTATTCGCAAGGGGGATTGATAAGGCAATGAAAAATCTTACAAAGATCCTGGTCGTGCTGGCGGTCGCCTGCATCGCGCTGTCCACCACCGGATGCAACAAGCTGAAGGCGCGCGACTCGCTCAACAAAGGCGTACAAGCCTACAAGAACGCAAAATACGAAGAGGCCATCGACAAGTTCCAGAACGCGGTCGCCCTCGATCCTACGCTGATCAATGCCCGCCTCTACCTGGCGACGGCTTACGCTCAGCAATACATTCCCGGCGCTGACGCTCCCGACAACAACAAAATGGCGGAGCAGGCCATCGATCAGTACAAGGAAGTTCTCAAGCGCGATCCCTCGAACATCAACAGCGTCAAAGGCATCGCCTATCTCTACCTGCAGATGAAGAAGTTCGACGATGCCAAAGAGTTCTACCGCAAGGCTGTCACGGCCGATCCCAATGATCCCGAGCCGTATTACTCAATCGGCGTGATTGACTGGACCGAGACTTACCAGCCACGCATGGAAGAACGCGCCAAGCTCGGATTGAAGCCCGAGGAGCCCCTCAAAGACAAGAAGGTCTGCAACGCGCTCAAGGAAAAGAATGCGGCCAATATCCAGGACGGCATCGACAATCTGGACAAAGCTCTCAAGCTGCGGCCGGATTACGACGATGCCATGGCTTACATGAACCTGATGTACCGCGAGCGCGCAGATATCCAGTGCGACGATCCGGCGGCGCGTGCGGCTGATTTGAAAACGGCTGACGAGTGGGTGGACAAGACCATGGCCACCAAGAAAGCTAAGGCGGAGAAGCAGCCCGGCGCCCAAGGCATCACGCTCGATCAAAACGCGAAGTAAGTCACCCGTATTTTCTTTAAGCCCCTTCCGCGGAAGGGGCTTTTTGCTGCTGCTTCTCGAATCACCGGTATCCCGCCTAAGACGCACCCGTTATATTCACGGAGCAATGGTCACTGTCAAGGCATTCGATTCATTTTCGTTACAGCTGAACGCGACGACTCCGCCTGTAACGCTCGTATTCCCACCTGTTGTCGGATTGAACACCACCACACTGATGGTTCCCGGCTCCGCAATCTCAGTGGAGGGTACAGTCGCCGTCAACTGAGTGCCGCTAACAAACACGGTCGGCAAAGAAACTCCGTTCCAGACCACCTGGGAATCCCGGCGGAAGCCCGACCCGTTCACAGTGATGATCACGACTGTGCTGCCGGTGCTGATTGTCGAAGGCGAAATCGAGGTCAGCGAAACCGCAACGAAGCTGCAATTTCCGCAGCCAGAAGGAAATGCCAAAAGCATCAGAAATCCGATCAGCGCTGGAACAGCCTTTTTGCTCACCCCGCGCTCCCTTCGATGACCGGCACTCACCGACGAGCGGCAAGAGCCCTTGAAGTGCGACAAAACCGAACTCTCTCCCGAGCAGTATACTTTTGGCGATTCCCCAGGGGGCACACCTTCCGCTGTGATCCAGCGCACACCCCGCTTGGAAAGCCATTGCTACAGTAGAGCGTCGGAATCCAGACTCCTGCTTCCATTACAATGATCCGTCAGCCATATGTTTAAGAAGATCCTGATTGCCAACCGGGGGGAGATCGCAGTTCGCGTGATGCGCGCGTGCCGCGAGATGGGCATCACGTCGGTCGCCGTCTTCTCCGACGTGGATCGTGCTTCGCTCCATGTGCGCAAAGCCGATGAGGCCTACCACATCGGGCCTTCCGCCGCGGCTGAGTCTTATCTGAATATCAGCAAGATCCTTGGCGTCGCCAAGCTCTGCGGCGCCGACGCCATTCATCCCGGCTACGGCTTCCTGTCCGAAAACGCGAAGTTTGCCGAGGCCTGCGCCGAAGCCGGCGTCAAATTCATCGGCCCAACTGCCGCGTCCATGGAAATCATGGGCTCGAAAACCCGCGCCCGTCAAGCCATGGAGAAGGCCGGGATACCGCTCGTGCCCGGAACCTCCAGGGGGCTTGAGTCAGTCCAGCAGGCGGAAGAGGTCGCAGAACGGATCGGCTACCCCGTGATGCTCAAGGCGGCGGCCGGGGGCGGCGGCAAAGGCATGCGCCTGGTGCACAACAGGCAGGACCTCAAGTCTGCCCTCGAAGGCGCGCAGAGCGAGGCGCAGCGCTCCTTTGGCGACGGCGAAGTTTATATAGAAAAGGCCATCGTCAACCCCCGCCACATCGAAATGCAGGTGCTCGCCGACGAGCACGGCAACTGCGTCTATCTTGGCGAGCGCGAGTGTTCCATCCAGCGCCGCCACCAGAAAGTGCTCGAGGAATCACCCTCGCCGCTGGTGGATCCCGATATGCGACGCCGCATGGGCGAGATCGCCGTCCGCGTCGCAAAGGCCGGCAACTACACCAATGCCGGAACCGTCGAGTTCCTCTCTGACCAGCACAAGAACTTCTACTTTCTCGAAATGAACACGCGCTTGCAGGTCGAACACCCGGTCACAGAACTGATCACCGGTCTTGACCTCGTCCACCTGCAGATCCGCATCGCGGCCGGCGAGAAGCTGCCCTTCACTCAGAACGACATCCAGATTCGCGGCCACGCCATCGAATGCCGCATCTACGCCGAAGATCCCGACAATAACTACTTCCCCAGCCCCGGCAAGATCTCGCTGCTGCTCGCGCCCGCGGGACCCGGCATTCGCCGCGACAGCGGCATGTACGAAGGCTGGAACGTTCCCATTGACTACGATCCGCTGCTGGCCAAGCTCATCGGCTACGGCACCGACCGTCAGCAGGCGATTTCGCGCCTGGTCCGCGCCCTGAACGAGTATTTTGTCGGGGGAATCAAGACCAATATTTCGCTGTTCCGCCGCATCTTGCACGACCCCGATTTCAATGCCGGGAAACTCGATACTGGCTTCCTGGATCGGCTTCTCAAGACTCCTCCAGAACCCGCCAAACGTGAAGATGCGGACGTAGCAGCCATTGCGGCCGGCCTGTTTGCCATGCTGGAACCCGGAGCGATTTCGTCCAGCGCCACCGCTCTTCCCGCGAACGGACACGCGCCGCAAGCCAACGGCGCTTCGTCTAGCTGGAAGCGGTCCGCCAGGCTGGAGGCGTTGAAGTAATGATCTACGAAGTTGCCATTGACGGAAAGCATTACCGCCTCGAACTGGAGCGCGAGCGCGGCCGCTGGTTGTGCCGGCTCGACGGGCGGGAAATTCAGGTGGATGCCGTCCTCGCGCGGCCGGACGTCGTTTCCCTGCTGATCGAGGGCAAGTCCTATGAGATCAAGCGCGAGCGTACCGCCACCGACATGCACCTCTGGGTTGGCAGCGCCCGCTACGAGGCCGTGTTGCGCGATCCGCGCTCGCTGCGCAGCCGCAAAGGAGGTCTTGCCGACGAGAAGGGCCCAAGGAAGCTGGTGGCGCCCATGCCCGGTAAGATCGTTCGCGTACTGGTCCTGGAAAAGAGCGAGGTGGAAGCCGGTCAGGGCATTCTCGTTGTCGAAGCCATGAAAATGCAGAACGAGCTGAAGTCCCCGAAAAAGGGAATTGTTCAGAAGCTGGCGGTCAAGGACGGAGACAACGTCAACGCCGGCGACGTTCTTGCTGTCGTGGAATAACGGACCGGGAACTCCTACTTTGCAATACCGCTGGTTTCCAGCACTTTATCAGCGTAGAAATTTTCGATTTTTGCCTGGTCCCGCAGCACTTCATAGTAAGCGGCTTTCAACAACTGCTCCCGCCGGTCGCGCAACTGGGTTCGGACCGCCTGTTGCACCCGCGGATCGGACAGTTCCCGCTGCCCCGCGGGTTCTTTCGAAATTAACTTCACAATGCGGTATCCGATCAGCTGTTTCGTCATGGGATTGCCCACCACAATGATGGGGCTGTATTGGCCGGGCTTGAGCCGGTTCACCGCGTCGCGTGTCTGCGGGTCGGTGTTGCGCAGCGCCGACTCCGGCGTGAACCCCAGGTCGCCGCCGTTGCCGGAAGTCTCCGAATCCTCCGAGTAGTTCATGGCCAGGGTGCCGAAGTCGTCGCCGCTATCCAGCCGGTTCATGATCATCTGGATCTTCTTCTTCGCCTCCGCGTCGTTCTGCGCCTTGTCCTGGTTGTGCACCTGCGGATTCGGCGCGGGCGTCACGAAAATCTGGGCCAAATGATACTGGGGTTCAATCAGGTTGAACTCGGACTTGTGCTCGTTGTAATAATTCGTCACGTCCTGGTCGGTGATGTTAATTTTCGACGTGACTTCCTTGTTCAGCACCTTGTCAACGGTCAAAGAGCGACGGATGTCGCGCTTGAAATCGTCCAGGGAGATTTTTTTCTCCTTCAGCCTGGCGTCGAATTGCTCTTGTGTGTAGGGAGACTTGAACTCGTTGAGTTTGCGGTCCACTTCTTCATCGGTCGCAAGCAGGCCCAATTTCTCGGCCCGCCGCATCAGAATTTCGTTTTCGATCAACTCGCGCAGGATGTTCAGCCGCAGGATCGTCGCCTGCTCGCCGGTCGGGCTTTGCTCCGAGCCCGTGGTCTGGTTCTGGTAATACTTTTCGACGTCGGCGCGGTAGATCTTCCGCCCATCCACCGTGGCGGCAACGTCGCCTCCGTTTTGTTTCGACGAGCAGCCGGCGCTGGCAATGATCACGCCGGCAATGATCACGCCGGCGATACTGGTGACCAGAAATTGGCGAGAAAGCAGTTTTATGCTCAATCCATCCTCCCCACGCGAGAGTGGGAACATATGAACTTGGGTAATTCTGTCAGTTGCCCGAGGGACGCGATTCCACTGGGCTAGGCGGGTGCACAGGGACCGGAACCCCTGCTTGCTCCAGCGCCCGGTCAAAGATTGCCCGTACGTCGGCGATCGGCAGCGCGCCATCGATCTCGTGCCCGTTGACAAACATCGTGGGCGTCGCGCTCACACCCAGCGACTCCCCTTCCTTCACCGACGCCTTTACCGCATCGTCATTTTGGGCTTTGACACAGGCCTGCAACTTGGTCATGTCCAGGTTGTGTTTCTGTCCTTGCAGCAACGTGAACTTGTCCAGTAACCCAAACTGGCTTTCGCGCCCTTTCTCGGCGTTCACGTCCTTCTGGTTGGCGTGGATGTAGTCGGCAAATTCCCAGTACGCGTCATTGTTCTGCGCCGCCAGGCAATTCGCGTTCACCGCCGCGCGCGTCGCCCAGGGATGAATCTCCGAAAGTGGGTAGTCCTTGTACACGAACTTGACCCTATCGCCGTACTCCTTAAAAAGCTGCGGGAACAGCATCTGGTGCATCCGCGAGCAGAACGGGCACTCGAAGTCATCGTAATTTACCGCCACAACCTTGGCGTCCTTGTTGCCTCGGACAGGACGTCCGGTCGTGTCAATCTTGCTCATCTTCTCCGCGTAGGGGTCCTTGGTCAGGTCCAGCTTTACCATCCGGATCAGCGACTTTCCATCCTTCGCCAGCAGAAAATCGTAGTCCTTGCGCTTGTCTCCGCCTGAAATGGTGATCGTCACCGAGTCGTAATTGGGGAACTCGCTTGGTTTCAGCGGCCCGATGTCCACCTTCACTTCCGGTGGGAGGTTGTAGAACGTACGCACCTGGCGTTCGATCTTTTGAGTGACATCAGGAGACGCTGACTGGGCCGAGCAGCCCAGGCAAACCATGAGAAGCGCAAAAAGAGAGCGCCGGAAAAGCTTCACTAAGAACCGCCTGTACATAGAGATGAAGTGTCATTATCTCATACGGAGCTGGGGCGAGGGTTCGGGCGCATACCAGGAATTCTGACGTTTGTTGATGCCGCCATCCCTTACCAGCGGTAGCCCGAAGAAGATCATCCCATGAGCCGGTCCACTGATAGAAACGCGTTCATCGAACCGGACCGGAATCCCTCGAGATCGAGCGTCACAAACCTGAATCCCAACGCCTTGAAAATGCGCGTGAATTCAGCGGCCATCTCGCCGGTGAGCGCCCGGTCCAGCTCATCCCTGGCAATCTCGATCCGCACCATCTCACCATGATGCCGCACCCGAAACTGCCGAAACCCGAGTTTCCGGATGGCATCTTCTCCCTTTTCGATCACCCCGAGCACCTCTCGCGTCACCGGACGGCCGTACTCAACCCGCGATGAAAGACACGCTGATGCCGGCTTGTCCCACACGCGCAGGTTCGCCGCCCGTGCGAGTTCGCGGATCTCCTGCTTGCGCAGCCCCGCCTCCAGGAGCGGCGCGGCCACGTGATGTTTGCCGGCGGCCCGCTGCCCGGGGCGGAAATCGCCCTGGTCGTCCACGTTCACGCCGTAAGCGATGGTATCGTAGCCACGCTCCTGACGCATGCTCTCCATCATCGTAAAGAGCTCGTCTTTGCAGTGAAAGCACCGCGCACCGTCGTTGCGCACGTAGTCAGGACGATCCAACTCCGAAGTCTGAATTACTTCCAGCGGAAACCCCTGCTCGTTCGCAAATGATACAGCGTCCGCCAACTGTGCCCGCGCCAGGCTGGGCGAGTCCGCAATCACCGCCAGCATGCGCGTGCCCAGGATCCGGTGAGCGGCAGAAGCCAGGAACGCAGAATCTGCGCCCCCGGAGTAGGCCACCAGCAGCCTTCCGGAACCGCGTAGCCGCTGCTCTAAAGCATCAAGTTTGCGCTGCAGTTCGCCATCCCCGCCCATGCAGATATTCTAGTTGAATTGCTGCCGCGCTGGCCGGGACACAGCAAAGCTGCGTCTCTCCGGGCGATTGTGTTAATACAACCTCTCCTGGTGCCGCAAATTCCCGAACGATCCCACGTTGGTCAATGCGAAATTGAAGCGAAACAGATTCTCGTTTCGCACCGATCCCAATGCGAACCGCCGGTACTCCAGGCTGATCCCGCAACAATCCCAGTTATAGGAAGTTTGCAGGGCCCCGTATTGCAGGAACCCCAGCTTGGCGTCATATCCCACATGGGTGGCAAAGGCGAGCCCTCGTTTATTCGCGCTGCCATAACCGAAAATCATCCGAATCTGGTTGAACACCGGAGTCGTCGGAAGGTTGTTACGGGTGGTGGTCTCGCCCTGCGCTCGCAAGAAGGCGTCGCCTCCGCCCAGGGTGAACGGGCCGACACGAAAATTCATCAACGCCAGGCTGGAGTTGATCTGCCCCGTCTTGAAATCGTAATCGAGGTCCCATTCCGCGTCGCTGCGGTCGGTGGTGGCGATTCGCAGCCGTGAAATCAGTGGGGAATTCACCCGCGGATCGGTCACGAACGCAATGCCTGTCAGGTCGGCCGTGGTGGTGAACACATTGCGCCGTCCACGAACCAGGGCTCCCCCGAAGCTGGGATCGAAGAAGTGCTTCTGTGCCAGTTCCCAACTCACGATTTCACGGACCGCCGGCCCCGCCGAGCAGTTTTTCTCCTTGGCCTCGGGCGCTGGCTCCCAGGGAATACGCTTACTCGGGGGCGGGTGGCCGATGAAAAGCGACGGCATTCCCTCGGTGCCGCATTTCGGCGGAGCCTTGGAAGTGCGCTTCGCATAAAGACGGTTCACCAGCGAGTACTCGACCTCGTTGGTGTCGCTCAGTATGTCGCGATCGTCGAACCGCAAAATGTTCTGGAAATTATCGACTCCCGTCACATAGCGGTACACGATTCGCGGCTCGATCACGTGTTTCCATCTATGGCCCAGGAATTCTTTGGCAAAAACCTTCTCCACGGGCGGGGGCCGCAGGTCCAGGCCGGCTTCGAGCGCTTTGCGATTGACGGCGTCACTCTCCGCAACTCCAAACACCCCGGAGCTGGGCAGCAACTGCTGCGTGTAATAAGTGTCGCGGACTGCGAGATCTGGACGCACCGACCATCCCCGGAACCGCAACGGCAGCGAGATCCCGGGATTCAGGTCAAACCGCCCCACCAGGTTTGCGGTGCGGAATGACGGCTCGCTTCGCGACAATCCTTCCGCTGCCGCGTCGTAGGACCAGTAGAACGGCGAGCCCGCAATCTGCCGGTCCACCCCTGAACTCTCAAAGCTCGGAGCGTGCAGGATGGTAATGACATCGCCCGGCGAGGTGCTCTCAAAGTTCTGATACCGCCGCACCGAAGCGTTGTACGAAAATCCCTGCGTGGTGTTCGAAAGGAAAGCCTGCGACTTCACTTCGGAAAAGACGGCCTGGCTGAATATTTCGTTGAATGCGAGCCGGAACACGTAAGAACTCAGGTAGTCGATATTAGCCACGCCGCGGAAGTGGCCGAAAGTGTCCTCGGCATTGAGCCGCGCGTTTTCTCCGCCCTGCTTCATGACCGGGTTCCCGATGCCGCGGTCCAGCACGCCGAAGTAGTTCAAGTCCACGTAACTTTTCTCGCTGGGCTGGGCCCGGAATTCGCCACGTTGCGACCAGCCACGCTGGGAGAAGTATTCCGCGCCTATGTGCGCATCCATGCTGCGATTGATCACCAGGAACACGGATTCTCCCAGCACTGTTCCCTTGGTGGAAGACTGCCCGATGCTGGGAATCAGGAATCCCGACTCGCGCACTTCGCGCTGCACGGGGTGAGTGGCAAACGGCAGGTACAGAATGGGAACTCCGCGAATCTTGAAGGTACTGTTGTAAATGGTCGCGTTCTTGCCCGTATCCACGTATACCCGGCGCGCGTTAAAAACCCACTTCGGGCGTGGCAATTCGCAAGTTGTCACCGTCCCGTCTATCACCAGGTAACGATCGGGGGCGGTCTTGTCTACCACCTTCCCGGTGAACACGAAAGGGTTCGACGAGGTCAGCGTCGTACGCGGGCCGCGAACCTTGATGCCGACCGTCCCGGTTACGTTTTCGAAATGCCCGGTTTCCTTGCGAATGTTGTACGCCGCATGGCTGGCCTCGATGTGTTCATCGCTCGGTCCGCCGTCGAGTACCACGTGCCCATCGGCTGTAGCATCGCCGGTTGAGGAATCATAGGTGACTTCGTCGGCGTAAAGAATGTAGGTGCGGTAATGAATTTCGCCTTGCCCATGCAGTTTGAAAACCGGTCCTACTCTTTCCTGCGAGATCGCCCGGATCGTCACCTCGTCTCCGCTGACCGAGGATGGCGCGTCGGGAAATTGCTGCGAGTTTCCTGACAGCAACTGGCTGGTTACTAAGGAAGGCGCGAGTAGCAGATGACAAACCAACGCCACCGTGATAAGGAATCGAGTGCGGGAATTCATCGGGAGCGTATGAACGCGTCCCCAAGCCAACCGTCACGCTCGGAGAAGGTTGACGTTAGCACGGTGCTGGCTCAGGACGCAAAGACACTGTCGTTGGGCGGCGGGTACGAACAAAGGAATGCATCGTCATTCCTAACGAAGTCAGGAATCTCTGTCGCAACCGAGCCCTGCGGGTGCAGCGTGACGACTCCTTGGCCCCGCTGAGCCACCGTATTGATCACTGTAACGTTCGGATTAATTTGAAAGATCGGTCCCATGTCCTGCCCTCGTTGTGGCGAGTTTTGCCGGTGTTCTTCGCAATCCAATCCGACCCCAAACCTGGCGATGCGTAAAGCGCGTTTCGAACCCGAAGGCGAACTCTGGAGCGAAAGTCCTGCTCCCGTTGCCGATTCCATCATCGAGCGACCGCGTAACTCCACGCCCAAGTTCGTTCCTGACCAGGAGTTATCAGATTTCTCCTCGCCTGCGATGGAAGTAACGCAGCCCCAGAGCGAACCGCGCTCGCAATCCTCCGAAACGGACCAGGCCAGCGATCCCGATCCTTCGTGGCGAGATGAAGTCGCAAGCCGGGTCAACCGCTACCGCGCCAAACGCCGCCCACAAAAACCACGCTTTCCATCGCTCAATCTCAAGTTCGAAACTTCCGATGCAATTTATGGCGCGTCTGCGACCCGTGATAGCGTAGCCGCTGATCATGAGCCCAAGGTATTCACGCCCGATCCGCCCGTTAGTGATCCGCGGACTAGCGAACCTCCCCGCCCTGAGACTGGCCGGCTCATCGAATTCCCGCGCCTGACCAGCTTTGCCGCTTCTTCGACGGAACTGGCCGATCCCGTGATTGAAATCCCACGGATACTGGAAGCGCCCGAGTCGGCGCCTCCTCCTCCTGCCATGGGTGGAATCCTCATCGAGTCGCCGCAGTCCCAAATTGCGGAGAAGCGTCCCGGCATCGAAATACCCTTACAACTGGCAAGCATGTCACGGCGCCTTGCCGCGTCGCTCTGTGACGCCACACTGGTTCTGCTGGGATTTGGTGTGTTCGCAGGGATCTTCTACCGCATCACAGGCACCGTCCCGGAATTACCGTTGGCGGTGGAAAGCGCGCTGCCGGTGCTGGCCATCCTGTGGTGCGGATACCAGTACCTGAACCTGGTCCACACGGGCACTACCCCGGGTCTGAGACTCATGCGATTGCAGTTGCATTGTTTTGACGGTTCCATCGTGCCGGTGCGAAAGCGTCGTTGGCGCGTTTTCGCGTCCGTGCTGTCGCTGGCCTCACTCGGCCTTGGCTACGCATGGTCTTTGATCGACGAAGATCAGCTTTGCTGGCATGACCGCGTCACTGCGACCCATATCGCCCCCCATCCGGGCCATTCTTGATCGAGGTTTATTCAATAGCACCCGCAGTTTTCCCCATGACCTCATGCTGAATCGAAGCGAAGCGCGGGGGAACGACCCGGCGTGCACAGCCTCCGCTCTTCTCTGGGTAGTGGCTCAATTTGAACTAAACCCAAGCAGACGCCATCCCGAGCCGAGAGGCGAGGGATCTCGCGCGCACAACGCTACACTTTGTGCACGAGAGATCCTTCGTTCGGCTAACGCCCTCCTCAGGATGACTTCACATTCAAAATCAAACTGAGCCACTACCCTTCTCTGCCATGAACAGCTAGATTCCCCCGAGTGTGGTAAATTTCTCGTTTTGCGTCTTCGCGCGCGGATGTATGTCCACGTCCATCGAGAGTGCTAAACGGCCCGCGGTCAAGGTCTTCGTCGCCACCACGGTGATGTTGACCTTCATCTCGTTTTGGCGTGCCTCCGCCATCGTTCTTTCCGACCTCGCTTCCTCCGCCTACTATGCCGGCGGCGATGCCGAGAAGGTCATCGGCAAGAGCGCCCCCTGGTTCATCCTCGCCGTCATGCTCTTCAGCTATGCCGTGCGCGCGCTCTACATTGAGTCCAGCAGCATGTTCGTGCGCGGCGGCGTGTACCGCGTGGTAAAGGAAGCCATGGGCGGCACGCTGGCCAAATTTTCAGTCTCCGCCCTGCTGTTCGACTACGTTCTGACCGGACCCATCAGCGCCGTTTCGGCCGGCCAGTATCTGGCTGGACTGGTCGAAGATATCGGCCGCTACACTCATCATCCGCTCGTCTTTTCCGAAGACCATTTCGCCGCCGCCTTCGCTGTCCTGATCGTGCTCTATTTCTGGCACAAGAACATCCAGGGCCTCCACGAGTCCAGCGAGAAGGCGCTCCAGATCATGATCGTGACCACCGTGATGGTGGTCATCCTGATTGTCTGGTGCACCATCACCGTATTCAAAATCCCCATCCAGATTCCTCCTAACCCGCTGCATGCCGGGGTCGTTCCCATTAACCGTGAGTCCATGGGATGGCTCGACGGGACCTTCTTCAGCCATCTCATGTTCATCATCGCGTTTGTGGGCTTCGGGCACTCGGTGCTGGCCATGAGCGGCGAAGAAACTCTGGCCCAGGTCAATCGCGAAATCGAACATCCCAAGCTCAAAAATCTGGAAAAAACCGGGCTGGTGATCTTCATCTACAGCCTGCTGTTCACCTCGCTGGTCTCTTTCTTCGCGGTGATGATCATTCCAGACAAGGTGCGTCCGGAGTACTTTGCCAACCTGATCGGCGGCATCACCATGTACCTGGTCGGCCCGTCGGTCCTGAAGTTGCTGTTTCATGGCTTCGTGGTGGTGGTAGGCGTTCTTATCCTTGCCGGCGCACAGAACACATCCATAGTCGGCGCCAACGGCGTTCTCAATCGCGTGGCCGAGGATGGCGTCCTCACCACCTGGTTCCAGAAGCCGCAAAGACGCTATGGCACCAGCTACCGCATCATCAACCTCATAGTGGTCCTGCAACTGGTCACCATCATCTTGAGCAAGGGCAACGTGTATTTGCTGGCGGGGCTTTACGCCTTCGGCGTGATCTGGAGCTTCGCCACCATGTCTCTCGCCGTCCTGGTGCTGCGCTACAAGGAGCCCGGGGCCCGGGAGTGGAGAGTGCCCGGCAACTTTCATATCGGCGGGCGCGAGATCCCGGTTGGCCTCACCCTGATCGCCGCCGTGTTGTTCTTAACCGCGGTCGTCAATTTCTTCACCAAGCATGAAGCCACCGTCGCCGGAGTCATCTTCAGCGCGATCTTCTTCGGAATCTTCGCCTACTCCGAGCGCAGGGTTGCACGGCAGCGGGCCGGCAAACAAGACAATGTTGAGCAGTTCCGCGTTTACGGCAACCAGGAACTGGGCAGCGGCGCCATGGGCGTGCGCCCGGGAAATGTCCTGGTCGCGGTGCGTGACCCGCGCAATCTCTACTACCTGAAAGAAGTCCTCTCGCATACCAATACCGCTCGCCAGGACGTCGTGGTGATGAGCGCCCGCCTCTACCACCGTGAGCACAGCTTCAGCGGCAGTAATGTCTTCGAAGCCAGTCAGATCTTTGACGACTACGAGCAGGGACTGTTCACCGCCGTCGTCGCCGTCGCGGAAAAAGTAGGCAAGCCGGTATCGCTGTTGGTTGTTCCCGGCACCGATGTCTTTGAAGCCATCGTGGTCACCGCCCAGCGCCTCGATTCAAGCCGCATTGTCTGCGGGCTCTCCAACAAGCTTTCCTCCGATCAGCAGGCCAAGCTGACCGGCGACGCTTGGGAGCGCCTGCCCGAACCGCGCCCCCGTCTGATTCTCGAAGTCCATGCCGCTGACGGTTCCATCCGTGAATATCCGCTCGGTCCTCACACCCCGCGCATGCGTTCGCAGGACCTGGAACTCATGCACAATGTCTGGCTCAATATCACCTCCGACCCCAAATTCGCCGGGGCCCACCACTATCACGTTGTCGCGCTTGCGCTCAAGGAACTGCAGCAGGAATTGAACAGCGACAAACGTGCGCAGGTCCTGGACAAGCTCATGGACGACATCCTCAATTCCGACGGATCCGGTTAGCCCAGCGGCTCTGGAGGTGAGCCAAATGGTCCCTTCCTGCTAACATCGTTGCGTGAAAAATCCTGTTCGGGTGCGTTTTGCCCCTTCTCCCACTGGCCATTTGCACGTCGGAAACGCGCGCACGGCCCTGTTCAACTGGCTCTTCGCGCGCAAAAACGGCGGCACCATGCTGCTCCGCATCGAGGACACCGACCTGGAGCGCAGCCAGGCCCGCTACGAAGATCAACTGATCGACGACCTGAAATGGCTCGGGCTCGATTGGGACGAAGGCCCCGACATCGGAGGCCCCTACCTTCCTTACCGCCAGTCAGACCGCCTCGATATTTACCGCGAACACGCCGAGCGCCTGCTCACCGAGGGCAAGGCGTATCTCTGCTTCTGCAGCGACGAAGACCTCCAGAAGGAACGCGAGCGAGCGGTGGCAGAACACCGCCAGGCAATCTACCCTGGCACGTGCCGCAGGCTCGATCCCTCGGAAGCCGCCCGCCGCCGCCGTGAGGGAGAGCCCGCCGCCATCCGTCTGAAGATTCCCGAGCATCCCATCCGTTTTCACGACATCGTTCATGGCGACGTCGAGTTCTCAAACGAAGTGGTCAGCGACCCCATCATCCTGCGCTCGAGCGGGATGCCCGTCTACAACTACGTGGTGGTCATTGATGACGCGCTGATGAAGATCACCCACGTGATCCGTGGCGACGATCACCTCTCCAATACCCCGAAGCAGGTCGCGCTCTACGAAGCCTTAGGCTGGCCGGTGCCGGTGTTTGCGCATCTCTCGACAATTCTTGGCAGCGATCGCGAGCGCCTCTCCAAGCGCCACGGCGCAACCTCGATCGCCAACTTCCGTGACATGGGCGTGCTTCCCGAGGCTTTGGTGAATTACCTGGCTCTTCTGGGATGGGCTCCCAGTGGCGGCACTCGGGAAATTTTCTCTCTTGACGATCTGATCGAGCAGTTCTCCCTGGAGCGCGTGACCCCTTCTCCGGCTGTGTTTGACATGGAGAAGCTGTATTGGCTGAACCGGCATTACCTGAAACAAGCCTCGCCCGAACGAGTGCAACGGCTGGCCTTGCCTTATTACACGCGGGCCATGGTCGAGGAGCTGCGCAAATCTCACGATATGCAGTCTCCCGCCTACGAATGGCATCCCAACGAACCGGTGGTGAAGTGGCTTGCGAAGGTCACAAATTTGCTCGTCCCGTACGTAGATCGCCTGGATCAGTTGCCGGAACGCGCCGCGATGATATTTCATTACGACGCCCAGGCCGCGCTTCGCTCACCCGACAACGCGGAACTCATGCAGTGGCCGGAGACCGCGGCCGTCTTTGCGCGCTTCATGTTCAAGGTTCTCGAACATGAGTCGGCCAGCGCAGCCCATCTCACGCCCGAAGAATTCAAAGACATCGTTAACTATGTGAAAGCCGAGACCGGCGCGAAAGGCAAGAACCTGTTTCATCCCATCCGGCTGATGATCACCGGATCGCACTCCGGCCCGGACTTCGACAAACTGATTCCCATCATTGAAGAGGGCAGCCGGCTGGAACTGCCGGTCAACGTGCTCAGCGTTTGTCAGCGAGTGCATGCCTTCGGCAAGGTATACAAGGCCGCCGCGTAAAGGCCGGGTAATTTGAAGGGGTGCTGTAAAACTTGCGTGAAGCAGGGGCGGACGCCCAGTCCGCCCCCCGAGACACCTATTTCATCTCTTCTGCGTGCTCATGATTGCCTGTGCCGCACTGCGCTCCTCCGCAGCACGCCATGGCCATCTTCTTGTCTCCGTCTTTGCCTTTCCCACAGCACATGCCGTCGCTGCACATCGCTGCGGACTTGTCCTTATCTGCCTTCATCCCGCAGCAGCCTTCTTTTCCCATGCAGGACTTTTGGTCCTTGCCCGCGCAGCACGCCATGGCTCCTTTGCCATCTTTGGCCGCCATATCGTGATGCTCGCAGCACGACCCTTCCTTGCCTTCCATCATCTTCTTGCAGCACGAGCAGCCTGCCTTGGCATCGCTCGGCTTGGCTTCGTCCTGCTTGGATTGGGCCGGCGCCGTCGAAGGAGCCGTCTGGGTTGCGGTTTGCGCGTACGAAACTACGGTCAGCGCCAGGATCATTGCCAACAACTTGAATTTCATAGAGATCTCCATTCTGAGTTCATAAATTTAATTGAGTCGTGAGCCTGAGAACGGAAGGTCTCAGATACGCAGAACCACGGTTCTTATCAAAAGAGGGGAATACGCTTGAGGGTGCGACGGCAGCGCATTACCAATGACACTTCGGCTTGCCACGGCTCGGCGCGTGGATTGCTCTGCCCCAGACTCCCGTTCCGAGCTCGCAGAACTAAGACTGGCCGGCTTCTGCGAAGCAACGCAGCAGCGATGCTGGTCGCTGCAGGGACCTCCGGCGGGCGGAACCTGCAGCAGAATCGCTCGCGGATGCATTCCGGGGCAGCAGGAATGACCGTTCCCCTGCATCTGGTGTTGCGGATGCATGCCTGGCGCCGGTGCGCTTGTGACCGTTGACGGCATGATCCATGCCGAACCACTGGCAACGAGCATGGTCACAACCAGCGTTGCGGAAATAACAGTCTTGCCCATGTCTGCCATTGATCCTGACATGGCGCTTTTGAGCAGTCTGTGATTCCGGTCACACATAAGCTTTTGCGAACGTTACTTGCGGATCAGGCTCTCCAGCGACCTCCTGAGGTCCGGATATTGGAAAGGGTAGCCGCTGCCAATCAGCTTCTTGGCTTCAACTCGCTGGCTGGCCAGCAACAGTTCGTCAGCCATCTCTCCGAATGCGAGGTGCGCGGCGAATGCAGGCATCGGAAAGATCGCGGGGCGTTTCAGAACCGAGGCCAGCGTCCTGGTGAACTCGGCATTGGTCACCGCCTTGGGTGCGACAAAGTTCACTGGGCCCTGCAGCAGGTCGGTTTTCATCACGTGATGCATGGCGCCGACCAGATCGCGCACGTCAATCCAACTCCACCATTGCTTCCCGCTGTCTACGTTTCCGCCCAGGCCCATCTTGAACGGGAACAGCATCTTGCCTAGCGCACCGCCGGCCGGACTGAGCACCATGCCAATCCGGATCAGCACGACGCGTATGCCCGCATCAACCGCCGGCTGGGTGGCGGCCTCCCACTGGCGGCAAACCTCGGGTAGAAAACCCGATCCCGCAGGGCTGTCCTCGCGAAGAATTTCTTCCCCGCGGTCCCCATAGTACCCGACCGCGGACGCCGAGATCCATACTCGTGGGCGTGGCGATGCCTGGGCCAGGGCTTCCGCCAGATGCCTTGTCCCCTGAACCCGGCTGTTCAGAATGCGGGCCTTCTTGCTCTCGCTCCAGCGGCCCACGATGCTCTCGCCGGCAAGATGGATGACGGACTGGAACCCCGAAACCGATTGTGGAGATAACGGTTGCGACGGGTCCCACGGAAGCTGATCTTCGGCGTGCGCCGAGCCTCGTACCAGGCGGGTGACTTTATACCCGCGCCCATGCAGCGATGGCAACAGCGCCGCCCCAATCGGCCCGGAAACTCCGGTGACCAGGATTTGCGGAGAACTCATGGTGATCTCGCCGATCAATGTAGCAGACGAACGTTCCATGCGATCTGCTCTCCCCATCCGCGAACGTATTCACTTGCCTGGCATGCAAATTACGCCCATTTCTTTGCTTTGTGTAGGGACAGCCGCCCTCGGCTGTCCAGCGGAGCGAAGCTCCGCAGGGAAATGGCAAATCGGACGATGCATTCTAGGAGCGGTGGCGAGGGTCCGCTGTTCTCGGCAGCCCTTCGGTCCGGCTCAGGTCAGCCCGTCTCTTCGCCCTGCCGCAGAGCTATAATCATGCATGGCGACCCTGCGCCAACAGATCGCGACCAACGTCCTCACGGTGACGAAGTTTCGTGAGTTGATGAAGCGGATGCGGTCGAACCGCCCCGGCGACGATCTGAGCATCATTCGCAGGGCCTACGATTACTCCCTTACCCACCACGCCGGCCAGACCCGCGCCTCGGGCGAGCCGTACCTGGTGCATCCGCTCGAAGTCGCTCTGGTTCTCGCCGACATGAAAATGGACCCGGTGGCCATCGCGGCCGGACTCCTGCATGACTCCGTCGAAGACACCTCCGTCACCATCGTGGATATCCGCAAGGAGTTCGGAGAGCAGGTGGCCCACATCGTCGAGGGCGTCACCAAGATCAGCGCCATTGATTTTGCCAGCCGCGAGGAGCAGCAGGCCGAGAACCTGCGCAAGATGATGCTGGCCATGGTCGACGATATCCGGGTCGTCCTGATCAAGCTGGCCGACCGCCTGCATAACATGCGCACCCTTGAGCATCTCGCGCCTGAGCGCCGCCAGAAAATTGCCCGCGAGACTCTGGACATCTATGCTCCCATCGCGCACCGGCTCGGCATGGGCAAGGTCCGCGGCGAACTCGAAGACCTCGGCTTTCGCTACGTCGATCCCATCAGTTATGAGCAGGTGCAGGAAGCCGTGGAGGCCCGCCGTAAGCCAGGCGAAGCTTTCCTCAACAAAGTCGAACTTGTGGTTCGCGACAAGCTGAAGGAAGCCGGCATCACCGCCAAGGTCGAGAGTCGCCTGAAGCGCGTCTATAGCATTCACAAAAAGCTGGTGCGCCAGCGCATTGCGGTGGACCAGGTCTATGACCTCTTCGCCATGCGCATCATCACGCAGTCTCTACAGGATTGCTACGCCGTCCTCGGAATCATCCACAATCTCTGGCGTCCCGTTCCCGGCCGGATCAAAGACTTCATCGCCATGCCGCGGCCGAACTTCTACCAGTCGCTGCACACCTCGGTGATCACCGAAGACGGCACGCCCTTCGAAGTGCAGATCCGCACCGAAGAGATGCATAAGATGGCCGAGGAAGGAATCGCCGCCCACTGGAAGTACAAAGACGGACCGGTCTCAGCGCAGGACGAGCAGCGCCTTGCCTGGCTGCGCCAGGTCGTCGAGTGGCAGCGCGACGTCTCCGATCCCAACGAATTCCTGTCCACCCTCAAAATCGATCTCTATCCAGAAGAGGTTTACACCTTCACCCCAAAGGGAAAAGTAGTCGTTCTTCCGCGCGAGTCTTCGCCCATCGATTTCGCCTACTCGATTCACACCGAGGTTGGACACAGCTGCGTCGGCGCCAAGGTCAACGGACGCATGGTTCCTCTCCGTCACAAGCTGCATAGCGGAGACATTGTCGAAATCCTGACCCAGCCCGGCCACAAGCCCAGCCGGGACTGGCTCGCGGTGGTCAAATCATCCCGTGCGCGCAATAAGATCAAGCACTGGCTCAATGTTCATCAGCGCGAACGCGCCATCGAAATTGGCCGCAAGCTGATCGAAAAAGAAGCCCGCAAGTATCGCGTCGCGCTCAAAGAGATCAAGGACGCGGAATTGCAGAAGATCGCAGCCGACTACGGCCTTGGCCGTCCTGACGACCTGATGGCTGGCATCGGTTACGGAAAATATTCCGCGCGCCAGGTGCTGGCCAAATTGATTCCGGCGGGAAGCGAGCCAGTTGCGGAAGGCGACACCGGAACATCCAGCGGCATCGCCAGCGTCGTTCGCCGGGTCTTCGGCGGAGACACCAGCAATAACGCCATCCGCGTCAAAGGCCATGGTGATCTGCTGGTCTATCGTGCGCGCTGCTGTAATCCGATTCGCGGCGAAGGTGTGGTGGGATACGTCACTCGCGGAAAGGGGGTGGCCGTGCACGCGCTGAATTGCCCCAACGTCGTCAACCTGATGTACGAACCCGAGCGCCGCATTGATGTCGAGTGGGGCGGCGAAGAGGGCGTCGCGGCCGCTTATCCGGTCAAACTGACGGTGTTTTGCGACGACCGCTTTGGCATGCTGAAGCAGATCACCGCCGTCATCAGCGACAGCCGTACTAACATCCGCAACATCGAGGCCCGCACCAGCAATGGACAGGCCAACATCGACATCATCCTCGACATCGCCGACCTGCAACACCTGGAAAACATTATCAACGGTGTCCGCAAGATCCCCGGCGTCCACGACGTGCAGCGCCTGCAAAAAATCTGACGTGCCGTGGGCGTTCCGCAATTTTCCTTAAGCGACGTCATCCCGGCTCTTAGGGCGTCATCCCGAACGAAGTGAGGGATCTCGCGTGCACAAAGATGAACCTCACCGCAGGCCCTCCGGGTTCAGGATGACGTTGGAAAAGCGGAGGCTTCGAATCAGTGGTGCTTCAGGCGCGCTGGCTACCCCAAACCCAGCCTCTCTGTGTAATATGAACCACATGCGCGAAGTGATTTCCACCAACGACGGCCCCAAGGCGATCGGCCCTTATTCGCAGGCCATCAAGGCCAATGGATTCGTTTTCGTCTCCGGCCAGGTCGCCATCGATCCTGCAAACCAGCAGGTCATCTCCGGAGACGTTTCCGTCCAAACCGATCGCGTGCTGAAGAATCTCTCCGGGATCCTCAAAGCGGCGGGTACCGGCCTGGAAAAAGTCGTCCGCTCTACCGTCTTCCTGAAGAACATGGGCGACTTCTCCGCCATGAACGAGGTCTATGGCAAGTACTTCACCGCGTCGCCGCCTGCACGCTCCACGGTCGAAGTAGCGCGCCTGCCGAAAGATGTCCTGGTAGAAATTGACGTCATTGCGCTGGCGTAAAATTGAAAATCGGCAATCGAAAATTGAAATGGGAGAGAAATTGATGCAGAGAGTTTGCTTGCTACTCACATTCATCGCGCTTACCGCCGCCACGGTGTTCGCGCAAGCTGGTATGAAACATACCGACAATAGCAAACCCACCGATGTCAGCAGTATGAAGTCCACCAAGACACCCGACGGTCTCGAGTACTGGGACATCAAACAAGGCACCGGCCAGGTCGCCAAGTCTGGGGACACGGTGAACGTTCATTACACGGGATGGCTCACCACTGGTAAGAAGTTCGACAGCTCGGTGGACCGTGGCGAACCCTTCAACTTCGCGCTCGGCCGCGGCATGGTCATCAAAGGCTGGGATGAAGGCGTGGCCGGAATGAAGGTCGGAGGCAAGCGCCAGTTGAAAATTCCATCGGAACTCGGCTACGGCAGCCGCGGCGCAGGCGGAGTCATCCCCCCGAACGCAACCCTGATCTTCGACGTGGAGTTGTTAGGGATTAAGTAAGAACTGATCACCACAGAGGCCGCTGAGGAGCACAGAGATTTTTCGTTCTCTGTGAACCTCAGTGCCCTCTGTGGTTGAAGATCTTCTTCCTTCGTGAAACTTCGTGTTCTTGGTGGTCGATCTCAGGCTTTGACGACTTTGCCGCTGCGCAGGCAGGACGTGCATACGCGCATGCGCTTGTTGCCGCCGCCCACCTTGGCGTGAACCGGGCGCAAATTGACGTTCCAGCGTCGCTTGCTCACATTATGGGCGTGGCTGATGGTGTTTCCGCTCAGCGGCTTCTTGCCGCAAATCTCACAAACTTGTGCCATTGACTGCTCCAGGAAAGTTCAGAACTTCATCTGCAAAACATAGATTTTACAGGATCAGAGCCCATTTCGCCAAGCGAGCGCCATGTAGGGACAGCCGCCTCGGCTGCCCGGGCCAGCGTAGCTGGCCAGCACTCTTCGACGTGCACTCTCCCGAACGCCGCTCTCTACGAAGCTACGCTCCGCCGGACAGCTGAGGCGGCTGTCCCTACACAGCCACAATCAGAGCCTACCTGTTTCTCTGTGCGATACTGGACTTCATGCCCGGCGAAGCCGATCCCAAGTCCGTTAAAGTCCACGTCACCACCGGCGCCGGCATGGACATCGAGTGGAAGGATGGCCACCACTCCCACTACTCATTCCCATTTCTCCGCGATGCCTGCCCCTGCGCCATGTGCGACGACGAGCGCTCGAAATCGCACCGCAAGCCCGGCGAGCCGCCAAAACTCGCTCCCGGCACCCTGCCCATGTTCAAGCCCGCAGCCAAGCCCACCGAAACCGCCGCGGTCGGCAAGTACGCCATCCGCTTCCACTGGAACGACGGCCACGAACTCGGAATCTATTCCTGGCAATTCCTCCGCGACCACTGCCCGTGCGAGCCATGCAAGTCAGAAAAAGCTTTGTAGGGACGGTCGCCTCGGCTGTCCAGCGGAGCGAAGCGACGCACCGGTTCTGAGTCGAAACTTCGCAATCACTGGTTGAAAATCACCTTACCGCTTTCCTGTAAAATCAACATACTGACTCCGGAGCGCTTTTTTCTTGTCTTTTCTCGATCAACTTAACCCGCAACAGCGTGAAGCTGTCGAGACCACCGAAGGTCCGGTGCTCATCCTCGCCGGTGCGGGCAGCGGGAAGACTCGTGTCATCACCTTTCGCATCGCTCATCTGATTGAGCACCTTGGGGTTCGGCCCGATTCCATCCTGGCCATGACCTTCACCAACAAGGCCGCCGCCGAGATGGGCGAGCGCGTAGAAAAGCTCGTCGGCGGCCTCTCCGTCGCCAAGCCGGTGATCTCCACGTTTCATTCGTTCTGCGTGCGCGTTCTTCGCCGCGACATCGAAGCCATGCAGATTCCCTCGAGCGCGCCCGGCAAGCCGCCCATCGGACACACCAAGCAATTCGTCATCTACGACGAGTCGGATCAGCAGCAGGTGGTCAAGTCCGTCATGCGTCGCCTCGGCATCGACGACAAGCAGGTCACCCCGCGTTCGGTGCTCGGGCACATCTCCTGGGCCAAGAACCACATGCTCGATCCGCAGGAAGTCTATCTGCAGTCGGCCGATCCCAAAACCGAGCGCGTCGCCCAGATTTACGCCGAGTACAAGAAAGAACTCGCCAAGGCCAACGCCCTCGACTTCGACGACCTCCTGCTTGAAACCGTGCGCTTGCTGAAAGCCGCGCCCCAGGTTCGCGAGTATTACAACCGCAAGTTCGAGTACATCCTGATCGACGAGTACCAGGACACCAACCGTCCGCAGTACGAACTCATGCGCGTCCTCGCCGGGACGAAGCACAATGTCTGTGCCGTCGGCGATGAAGACCAGTCGATCTATTCCTGGCGCGGCGCCGACATCCGCAACATCCTCGAATTCGAAAAAGATTTTCCCGAGGCCAAGATCGTTCGCCTGGAACAGAACTACCGCTCCACGCAAAACATTCTGGAAGCTGCCTCGGCGGTGGTGGCAAACAATCTGAAGCGCAAGGGCAAGAATCTCTGGACCTCGCGCCAGGGCGGCACCCAGATTGGATACTACGAAGCTCCCGACGGAGAGAACGAAGCGCTCTTCGTAGCCGACCGCATTTCGAAATATCTCCGCGAGACTGCCGACAGTGGCGACAACGGACGCGTCGCCGTGCTCTATCGCACCAACTCGCAGTCGCGCCTGTTTGAAGAAGCGATGCGCCGGTACGGCTTGAAATATCACGTGGTCGGAGGCTTCTCGTTCTACGAGCGCGCCGAGATCAAAGACCTGATCTCGTATCTGAAAGTCATTCACAATCCCGATGATTCGATTTCGCTGTTGCGGGTCATCAACACGCCAACCCGTGGAATCGGCAAGACCACGATGGACACCGTGGAGCACGTTGCGTTGGAAACAGGCCTGTCACTATGGGGCGCGATCGGAGAGGTGATCCAACGCCAGCTGCTTCCTCCAAGAGCGTTGGCAGCTCTCAAAAGCTTCCGCGACCTGATCGAAGACGCCAGGGCCATGGCGGCCGGAACCTATGCCGAGCACCTGGGCGAGTCCGCAGCAGCCACCGAGCAAAGCGCGCCCGCGCCCGTCGAAGATGTTCCGGATACTCCTCCGCAGGAAGAAGACGGGCAGTCCACCCTATTCGACCCAATCTCGTTCGACTTCGGAGCGAACGACTCGCCAGAGGAGGAACCAGCTCCGGAAAGCGAGGAGGTACAGCCGTCCTCTGTCGAAGGCTTCCGCACTCCCGGAGAAGCTGCCCATACGGCCGAACTGCTCAAGTTCCTGATCGACCGCACCGGATACATCAAGCAGCTCGAAGAAGAGGACACTCCGGAAGCCTTCTCCCGCATCGAGAACCTGCGCGAACTGGTCAACGCCGCCATGGACTCGAAAGATCGCGGCGAGACTCTCGACCAGTTCCTCGATCACGCTGCCCTGGTCGCCGACGCCGATGCCTACGACGAGCGCGCCCAGATCACGCTGATGACCCTGCACGCCGCCAAGGGCCTCGAGTTCCCCCTGGTATTTCTCGCGGGTCTCGAAGAAGGCTTATTCCCACACTCGCGTACATTCCTTCAACCCGACGACATCGAGGAAGAACGCCGCCTCTGCTATGTCGGCATGACGCGCGCCATGGATACGCTGGTGATCTCCCGCGCCGTCTACCGTCGCCGCTACGGCACCGATCTGCCGGAAGCCAGCATTCCGTCCAGGTTCCTGGAAGAAATCCCCCCGCAGTTGGTAGAGGAATTAGGAGGCCGCAAAGCCCGCGTGGGCAGCACAACCCGTGCGGGGGCGGGAGGCCGCGTGGGGGCGGGCGCCCTCGCCCGCCCTGAGGGGCGAAGCCCCGACGCCTTCGCGGAGAACTCTCACTACGCCTACGAAGACGAAGATCAGAGCGCGACCTGGGCCGCGCGCACCAGGCATCGCAAGGCGGAGGGCTACTCCGGCAAGTCCTACAACTCGATCGACAACATTGCCGAGTTTTTTGCCTCGAGGGGGAAGAAGTTCTCTCTGCCCAAGGTTCCGGTTGAGCCGCCCACCGGCAAGAAAGGCTTCCGGCCCGGCCAGAAGGTTCGCCACCCAAAATATGGCGAAGGCACGGTCTATCAGCGCGAAGGAGATGGGGAAGATGCCAAGATTACGGTACAATTCCCTCGTTTCGGTCTGAAGAAGCTGGTGGAGAAGTACGCGCAGCTGGAAAGAGCGTAAAGCGGCATGTGGCACTTGGCATTTAGCCGTTAGCATTCAGCGCTCAGACCTGAAAGGACAAGCTGCTTCGGGAGCGGCGAAGCTCCAGCCCCGCGGGGGCGCAACGTCAAAGCCCGGCACGGCAGTGCCGGGAGGGGCGGCACCCGAGCCCGAGTCCCGCAGGGACGGCACAAAATTCAAACCGGCACGTCCGGTGAATCAAACAGCAAAGGACAATCACAGCATTCATGGCAAATACCAAGAGCTTGAGCAAGGAAGAACGTAAGAAAGCCCGTCGCACCGCCCGCAAGAAGCACAAGGCCGAAAAGCCGAAGCAGAAGCGGACCGTGCCTCGTGGCTCGGCCAAACGCAAAGTGAAGAAGCTGGCACGCGGACAGGCCAAACGCTAAGTACGCGGCGCGGGTCCAAGGGCCCGCGCCAAACTTTTTCGTGAGAAGGGCCCTTTGGCACAACTACCAACGACGAACCCCAAACCATCTTCCGAGCCCAACAACACGGGCAGCCAGCTTCTCTGCTGCAAGTCCATCGACAAGCTGATTTCTGACGCTGACGACCCCGGGCACCGCCTGAAGAAGACCCTCGGCCCCTGGTCGCTCACGGCGCTGGGTATCGGCGCCATCATCGGTTCGGGAATTTTCGTGCTCACCGGCACGGCCGCGGCGGGCGAGCATTTTGAAGCGCCTTCGATCCTGCACGCGCAGGTTCTCGACCTCATCAGTAACTTCCTTCGGACCGGCAGCACCGCCGGCGCGCTGATGCACGGTCGCCCCCCGGCCGGCCCTTCGATCGCAATCTCGTTTCTACTGGTTGCGGTAGCGTGCAGCTTCGCCGGGCTCTGCTATGCAGAATTGGCTTCCATGATTCCCATCGCGGGCAGCGCCTATACCTACTCGTACGCCACGCTCGGCGAAATCTTCGCCTGGATAATCGGCTGGGACCTGATTCTGGAGTACGTAGTCAGCAATGTCGCCGTCGCCGTGGGCTTCAGCGGATACAGTAAAGCCCAGTTAGCTGCCTTCGGTGTCACGCTTCCTGACAAATGGGCCAGTCCCGTCTTCGCCGGAGGCCATTGGACCGGAGCCTACTTCAACCTCCCCGGGTTCCTAATTGTCTTTGTCCTTACGCTGCTGTTGGTGCGCGGCGTGCGCGAATCCGCCGAGGCCAACAACATCATGGTCATGATCAAGATCGGCGCCATCCTGACCTTCCTGGTGGTGGGCGGCATGCTGGTCAACAAGGCGAACTGGACTCCGTTCGCTCCCTCGGGCTTCGCGGGCATCGTGACTGGTGGCGCCATCGTGTTCTTTACTTACATCGGCTTCGATTCGGTTTCTACTGCTGCCGAAGAATGTAAAACGCCACAGCGCGATTTGCCGTTCGGCATCATCGCCTCACTGGTTGTCTGCACGATGCTCTACATAGGCGTGGCCATCGTGCTGCTGGGCATGATGAAGTACACGACCTTTGTCTCCGGCGAAGCCGCCGAAGCTCCGGTGGCCTATGCGCTGAAGCAACTCGGCGCGCACCCGTTCTTTCGTTCCGTAATTGTCGTCGGCGCATTAACCGGGATGATCTCGTCTCTGCTGGTCTTCCAATACGGCCAGGCACGTATCTGGTACGCGATGTCCCGCGATGGCTTGCTTCCCAAGCTCTTCTCGGCTGTGCATCCCAAGTTCAAGACTCCGCACTGGTCCACCTGGATCGCCTGCTTCGCCGTGGGCATTCCTGCCGGCTTGGTCGATATTGGCGACGCCGCCGACCTCTCGAACATCGGCACACTTTTTGCCTTCGCGCTGGTCTCGCTGGGAGTGATCTTCCTGCGCCGCAAGCAGCCCGACCGCCCACGTGCGTTTCGGGTTCCATTCGTGCCGTGGTTCCCCCTGATCTCTGTCATTCTCTGCGGAGGCCTGATGACCGGCCTGACCGTGATCACCTGGATCCGGTTCGTGGTGTGGCTCGCGCTGGGATTATGTATTTACCTGTTCTACAGCCGCCACCACAGCGAATTTGCGGGAGGAAACCGGTAATCCTTCGTGATCCTTAGTGTCCTTTGTGGTTTAAGCCTTTCAACCACAAAGGGCACAAAGGGACACCAAGGGATCGGAAACGCCCCCGCGATCACTTGATACGTCAACCGATTTGATCCCGCTTCCCCGGCTCCCACGCATTCCCGGATAAAATAGGCTCTGATGCCCCCGTCCCCCCTAATTCAATCCCTCCCCAAGGCCGAACTCCATCTCCATCTCGAAGGCTCCATCGATCCTGCCACTCTGCTCGAACTCCGAGCCCGCCACGGCCACCCAAGCACCCTCGAGGAAATCACCCCGCTCTACCACTACACCGACTTCTCCGGATTCCTGATGGCGTTCAAGGCCATCACCGAAGACCTGCGCACGCCCGACGACTACGAACTCATCACGTATCGGCTGATGCAGAAGCTCAAGGCCGAGAATGTCCTCCACGCCGAGGTCTATGTCTCGGTCGGTGTCTGCCTGCTCCGCAAGCTCGATTTCGAAGCCATCCACGAAGGCCTGGAGCGCGGACGCATTCGCGGCGAGCGCGACTTCGGGGTCTCGCTGCTCTGGATCTACGATGCTGTCCGGCACTTCGGCGTGGACGAAGCCCGCAGGGTCGCCGAGATCGCCGTCCGTCACAAAAGTGACAGCGTGGTCGGCTTTGGCATCGGGGGTGACGAACGCCGTGCCGGTCCCGAGCTTTTCCGTGACGTCTATGCCTTCGCCGCCGATCATGGCCTTCATCTGACCGCCCATGCAGGAGAGACCACCGGGCCTGAATCGATCTGGGGCGCGCTCAACCTGAAAGCCGAGCGCCTTGGTCATGTGCTCACGGCGATTCAGGACCCCGAGTTGGTCGAGGAGCTTTCCCAGCGGCAGATTGCAGTTGAAATCTGTATCACCAGCAACCTTCGCACCGGCTGCTGCCGCCTTCCGGGAGACCATCCGGTCCGTTCCTACTTCGATCACGGACTCATGATCACCCTCAATACCGACGATCCCGCTCTGTTCGAGACCACGCTCTCCCGCGAATACCAGTTCGCACAGGAGTCTTTTGGCTTCACGGACGAACATCTCCGGGAGCTGGCCAGAAATTCTTTCGAAGCCTCTTTCCTTTCTGCGGGAAAAAAGCTAGAGTTCCTCAACTTGCTCGACGCGACCGCGGCTCGTTCTTAGCGGCCGCTAAAGTTCCTTTCTGCTTTGCGGAGTTGGAACATGAGATTCGCCGTCATCTCTCTCTGCCTCGGTGCGGCCCTTTGGGGACAGTCCAAGCCTGACCAGATCCTGATCTTTACCAACGTGAACGTCATTGACGTTCGCGACGGCGAGATTTATCGCAACATGACCGTCGTCATTCAGGAAGGGCGCGTTGCATCGGTGGCCCACATTGGCCTGATCGGGACGGGAAGAAATCTCCAGGTCGTCAATGCAGGCGGCCGTTACCTGATCCCCGGCCTGTGGGACATGCATGCTCACACCGTGGGCCGTTCCGCGCCTTGGGATGAGCGGGTGCTCTACCCGCAATACATCGCGAATGGCGTCACCGGGCTGCGCGAGGTCGGAGGCGATCCCGAATTGCTCGCGCAACGCGCGCACGACATCGATTCCGGCCGCTTGCTCGGGCCACACCTGGTCAGCTACGACGTCGCCTCCAATACCCAGCCGCATCAGCCGGAAGGCCGCGGAACCGTGGATGCCGTGAAGAAGCGCGGCCGCGATTTCGTTCGCGCCTTGTCGAGCCTGTCGCGCGACGCGCTGCTTGCCACTACCAGCGCACAGTCGCCGAAGCTGACTTACGCCGGCGACTACCCCGACTCCATCAGCGTGATGGAAGCGCCCATGGTGGGCGAAAAGAGCATCGAGCATCTGGCCGGCGTCCAGTTGGCTTGCTCGTCGAAAGAACCGGAGCTGCGAAAGCAGCGTTTGGAGGCCCTGGCGGATCACGATCTCGCGGCTTATTCCGCCGCGACCATGCAGATGATGAACACCTACGATCCGCAGAAGGCCCAAAAGCTTTACCTGGAACTGGCGGCGCACGCCACCTGGCAGGTGCCGGCGCTGGTATGGACGCAAGCCCTCGCCACCATTGATTCTCCACAGATCGCTTCCGATCCCCGCCTGCTTTACGTGCCGGCTTCGATTCGAGGAGATTGGGATCCGAAGAACTTGCTGGAAGGCACCGCGCCCGCCCAGCTCACGCCCGCCAAGCGCCAGGCATACGAACAACTGCAAGTTGTGGGGGCGATGCACAGGACCGGAGTGCAATTTCTCGCCGGGACCGATGGGCCGGATCCGTTCGTTTTTCCCGGTTCCAGCCTTCATGAAGAGCTGGAGCTTCTGGTAAAAAGCGGGTTCAGTCCACTCGAGGCGCTACAAACCGCTACCTTCAATCCTGGGTTGTTCATGGCCAAGCTTGACAAGTATGGCGTGATCGAAAAGGGGCACATGGCAGACCTGGTGCTGCTCGAAGACAATCCGCTCATGAACATTCGGAACACGCGAAGAATTTTCGCGGTAGTCGTGAACGGACGTTACTATTCTCGCCGCGATCTCGATCACATGCTCGTGCAGGTGCAGGAACTCGCGGCCAAGGAGTAGAGCTGAAACTTAGATTCCGCAAGCTCCAGGGCAGCTTCGCGATCTGCCAGTTGCCTGCCCGCGCGCCAACTCCAGCCTGGGCGCTTGCAGGTTCGTTCACCTCGATCTCGCGCAGCGACGATGAACTTTCCGTCGTGTGTCCGCAAGCTCAAGTTCCGGCGGAGATCGACAGCGATGGCGGATGGGCTTGTCTGAAATTGGAAGGCCCGTTCCCGTTTTCTGAGACTGGCATCCTGAGTTCCTTCATCGGCCCGCTCTCGGCCGAGGCGATTCCCATCTTCGCCATCTCGACCTACGACACCGATTACGTGCTGGTCAAAGAGGGTTTCTTGGATCGAGCTCTGAGCACGCTGCAAAACGCCGGCCACACATTCGTGAGATAGGTCTTTCTACATCCAGCGTAGTAGGCACGCATTTCCGGATACGTCTGAACGGATCACCACCAAGGACACCAAGGTTCACGAAGGAGTATTTCCTTTGTGTGACTACGTGTCCTTGGTGGTTAAGGTTCGAAAAAGCCGACCCGGCTTAGAAAGACAGGTGATCCCTTTCGAATGCGTCCTTCCGAAATGGCGCGCAATGCAGTCGTGGGATGTGATAGACATTGTCCACTTCGAGGCTAGCCTATCTCAATTCGACGGAGGTTCTTCTTGAAATCCATCTGGATTAGCTTGGTTCTGGCGTTGTTCCTTGCGGTAGGTGCCGGTATGTCCGCGCAGCAGTCCTCGCACGACGCCGACATCGCCGAGCTTCAGCGACTCGAAAAAGTGTGGAACGAAGCCCACGAACAGGGCGACGCTGCCCCTCTCGAACAAATCTGGGCCGATGACCTCGAAATCGCCGTGCCGCGGATGCGCGTGATGACGCGATCCGACGCGGCCACCTTCGCCCGCTCCGGGCGAATGAAGTTCCTGAGCTACCGGACTTCCGATATCCACGTCCGCGTGTATGGGGATGCGGCGGTTGTCACCGGCCGTCTGCAGCGTGAACGTACTCTCAACGGTCAAAGCGTTTCGGACGACTGGCGATTCACCAAGACGTACATCCGCCAGAATGGTAAATGGCGGGTGGTCAACTTCCAGGCTTCCGAGGCTGCCCAGCCCTAGGAACCGCCGGCTCACTGTCGAAAACCAGATAACCACGAAGGACACCAAGGTTCACGAAGGATTTTTTCCTTTGTGTGACTTCGTGTCCTTTGTGGTTGAGTTTAGAAAAGCGGAAGTTTGGCGAACCCCTGGAACCCCCCGCTCACTGTCGAAAATTGGCTGAACGCTGTTAAGAATGATCCACTTACGGAGGTTTGTGCTTTAATAGTCAGATACAGATCCACATGCCTTCCAGTCCTACAACCCTGCGCCGGCGGTTCAAGAGCGCATACCGTGAGTTGCGCGGTGCCCGCCACATGCTGCGCGCCCTGGCTTCGACCGATCACCCGCTGCTGGCGCACATCATCCCGGTGCGCCGCTGCAATCTGGCCTGCAAGTACTGCAACGAGTTTGACGACTTCTCAAAGCCGGTGCCCACCGAGACCATGTTCCAGCGCGTGGATAAGCTGGCGGCCTTGGGCACCTCGGTGATTACGATCAGCGGTGGGGAGCCGCTGCTGCATCCCGCTCTCGACGACATCATCCGGCGCATCCGCAAGCACGGCATGGTGGCGGGCCTGATCACCAACGGCTACCTGCTGGTCGCCGAACGCATTCAGCGGCTAAACAAAGCCGGACTCGAGTGGCTGCAGATTTCGATTGATAACGTCACGCCCGACGAGGTCTCAAAGAAAAGCCTGAAGGTGCTCGACAAGAAACTTCAGCTGCTGGCCGAACATGCCGACTTCCACGTGAACATCAACTCCGTTGTCGGCGGCGGCGTAAGCAATCCCCAGGACGCGTTGACCATCGGCCGGCGGGCCATGGAACTCGGTTTCAGCTCGACGGTTGGCATTATTCATGACGGGGAAGGCCAGTTGCAACCGCTTGGCGATGAAGAGCGCCGCGTCTATCACGAGATGAAGGCCCTGGAGAGGCGCAGCTTCACCCGTATCAATGCCTTCCAGGACAACATTGCCCAGGGACGTCCGAACCAGTGGCGTTGCCGCGCCGGAGCGCGCTACCTCTACATCTGCGAGGATGGGTTGGTGCATTACTGCTCGCAACAGCGGGGGTATCCCGGCATCCCTTTGGAAAAATACACAGTTGCCGATATCCGTCGCGAGTATCTCACCGAAAAAGGCTGTGCCCCGCATTGCACCGTTTCCTGCGTGCACCAGGTTTCGATCTTCGATTCCTGGCGCGCCCCTCAACATCCCGTTGCCGCGCCTGCCGGAGATCTAGTGCAGATCGAGTAGCGCGTCTCAATTTGATTCACTCGAAGCTAAGTTGTTGATAACAGGATTATGTACTTCACGCAAAACTGGCGTACAATGTTTCCCGTCCGTTGGGAGTCGATTGCGTGAATGTTCACTCACAGAGAACGGTACGGAAACTGGCGCGATTGGTTGCTCTGCCTCGCCATCGCAGTGCTTCTTGGAATCAGGTTGCCCATGCGTAACCCTGAAGGCCACAGCCCCGAGTACTGGCGCAAGCATCCAGAGAAAGCGCGAGAAGCAACCGCAACCGCAAAACCTACTCCAGTCAAAGAAGCGACAAAACCAGACAGGTTCAACGAAATACTTAACATCCTTGCATTCGCCTTCACGGTCGCCTCGTGGGGGTGGTCGGTGATAGCCCCTGATAGTAGCGTCTACTTTGGCTCTGTTCTTTTCTTGATTGCTACTGTGTTTGTAGTGATAGCGATTTGCAGGATTTGGGACATTTCATTGGTCGCCAAAATAGCGATTCTAATGGCGTCGCTTTTAGGATTCGGCGTATTTGATTGGAACATAGTTATTAAGCCCCAACGCGGGAAAGAGTTCAAAGACCTTCTCGTTGAGGGCTATCACATATCCGATGAGTGCTCTCAAATTCCAGGGAAGGAAGACACTCCGGAATGGATGAGGGAGCAATCCACCAGATGGCAAACCAGAACGGAGTCCGCAATCGTTAACAAGCTAACTTATAGAGACATTCAAATGTGGCGTGGAAGCGGCGTCATTGGTCTGGTGGCGGACAAGAACATGAATGCCTATCAGTGCCTGTCTCTAGCGAACAAGATCATGGTTTTGGAAAACGTCATAGCGGAGCACTTTGATCCAAAGTTGCAGCATGTCGATTACAAAGGACCTACTTACTGGCTAAACGTTAAAGACGGAAAGGCGGACATCACGGAAGCTCTTAAAGCAGGTGCCGGGAGTGCGGACATCTACATTAATAGCGATGGGAGCACAAAAGACGGAAAGGTTCAGGTAGAGGGCCACATGGGAAAGTCTACGCAGCCTTCTTCTGGGCCGAAGTGAGAGTCTTGTATTCAACGTTGTCAGACGCGATTAGCTTGAGCATGGTGTCACGGAACAAATACGGGTTCTTGCGATTGTTGAAACGCCATGTCATCTCTTGGAGATAAGCAGGAAGATGTTTTACCGAGACTTTATGCCACGATCCGATAATGCCGCGCTTCAACAGCGAGAATGCGGATTCGACCGTGTTCGTGGTAACCATCATGCCTTTTTCGTACCGGACGTACTCTTCTTTGTGATGGTTGACGTGCTTGTGTTTCCCTTCGTATTGCGTCCCTTGGAAGTTGTAGAGCGCGGATTCGTCAGTCACGATGACATCGACAGTCGCGTCAACGTTGTCTTCGATAATCTGGTTCATCTTCCACTGCATCAGGTGACGCGCAGAGATGAAATGCAGATGCCCATTGCGCTCACGGATTCCAACGACTGGCGTTTTGCCTTCTTTGCTGCCGCGTCCAACGTGACGGCGCTTTCCGCCTACATACGTTTCGTCAATTTCAACGACTCCGCTCAGTTTGTGACCGTCTACTTCGGCCATAGCGTGCCGAATGCGGTGACAGAGATACCAAGCTGTCTTGTAAGAGACTCCCAGAGTACGCTTGAGTTGATTAGCAGACATTCCCTTACGCGATTCGCAGAGCAGGTAAGTGCAAAGGAACCATTTCCAGAGCGGCAGGTGAGTGTCATGGAAGATCGTTCCAGCAGTTACGCTGAATTGATAGTGGCAAGCATCGCAGTCATACTGTGCGCGTCCGCTCACGTCGGTAGCTTCGCTGCCGCACGCTGGGCAGGTCGGGCCATCAGGCCAGCGCAATGCTTCAAGATATGCGCGGCACTTTTCATCATTGCCGAACTGTTCAATCAAACGGCACAGGTCTACATTTGGAAGTGAAGGAGTCATAGCGTGCCCCCGAAAAAGAAACATCCGAAAGACATGACCACTGACGAAGCGTTGAAGCACATCTTCCATCCCAAGATCGTGAAGCACGTCAAGAAGATCGTGGAGCACCACAACGCGCCGAAGGTGAAGAAGTCAACCACAAAAGGATAGTAGCATCGGCGGGTGTTTGCGTCAAGTATATAATCGTGGTTGATAATTCCTTCAAGCCCGGAATCATGCGTGAACTCCGGTTTGGAGCGTTCCTAAAGTGCCATTTAATCGCGTCCTGAAGCCCGTACAGCTCATTCCTGCCCAAGTTGAGCCCTGGAGGTCCGGCCAAGGCTCGCCCCGCGCCTCAGGGCGCTTCTGCGCCGAATTAGCGTAAAGATAATACTGTATGTACATGGAGGAATCGCGTCCAGTTCTCCCGGGTGCCTGAAGACGACCTAGTCGGCGAGATGCGGCGTCGCGGAGGCGAGACCCTGACACGGAGCTCGGCCGCTCGGCGGACAACCGAGGGCGGCTCTCCGGATACATTCCGGCTGCGGTTCCTACTTCTTCGCGGTCGGCGGCAACAGGCCGTTGAGACGCAGATACATCGCCGCGGTGCTGTAGTGATCGGCCCAGTCGTTGGTTAAAGCGAAAAAAACGAACGCACGCGGGCCCTGGTGTCCTCCGTGCAGTTCGACGGTGTCGCCGAGCTTTGAATCGTCAGCTTTGCCCAGCGCCGCCGTGCAGAAGGTAAAGGAATCTTTCAGCGCAGCCAGCAGTTTGTCCTTGGGATCGTTTTCGTTCACGGGCTTGACCCGCGGCGGCGCCATGTCGGCAGCTTTCGCGCAAAGCTCGTTATTGGATCCCACCATGTGGGCGACGAGATGCCCAAAGGTCATCTGCTGAGGCGTGGGCTTGTAGCGGAACTTATCGGCCGGCATTTCATCGACTGCGTCAATCATGCTCTTCTGCCGGGTCGCCAGAATCTCGCGTGCGACGTCGCTGACCGGATTCTTGGATTGCGCGAATGCCGCGCCAGCCAAAAGTGCAACGAGAAGGCAGTAGCTTGCCAGTTTCATAGGTCCTCCGGAACAGGGCAAGCATAAACCCCAGCGTTCGATTTGGGCAAAGGGAAGCCGCCAGACCTCAGTGTGGCTTGACCGCCGCCGGCTTCATGTGCGCGCCACTTTGCTCGCGACGCATTTGGGCGGCGAGTTCCTTGATCTCGGTCAGGTCGCGCTGCATCTCACTCCAGCCATACCAGAGCGCGTAATCGGGGCTGGCATGGAATGTTCCCTGGAAGGTGCGCATGCGGTGCTCGAGATACATCACAAACAGCTTTTGCTCGACCACGGTCGGCGCATCGTGGAAGGTCAACAGATTCGGGAAGGGATAAGCGTAGTTTTTCGGCTGTTTCAGCACTCCGTCTCTGTAGAGGTCCGCCACGATGTGGATCGCTTGCGCCATCAGGTGATCGGCGTTGCGGATCATGTCGTCCCCGAGTTCAAGCTGCTGCCTGGCGAAGTTGCCGGAGTGGCATTGGTTGCAGGTCTTCAACATCTTGTCCCGCTCGCGCTGCCAGTCTTCCTGGGTGAGGCGGGCGACATCGGCGGCCTTCACGGTGGCGACGAGAGCCGTGGGTTGTCCTTGAGGATCAAGAACTCCAAGCGCCTGCAAGATAGCGGCGCGGTCGGCGGCCCACTGCTTGTCCTCCGGAAGCGGGAGACGTACCGCCAGGAACCCCCAGGCGGTGCGCACCTCGTGATTGCCTTCCTGCATGTGGCAGGTCTGGCATGTCGGCGCGCTTGCCGTGGCGGGCAGGATGCCTCGCTGCTTCAGGTCGGTGCGCACACCGTGTTTGGAGGACGAGTACATCTCCCACTGCGGATGATCGAACCCCATGTGGCAGCTGGCGCAGGCTTGCGGCTGCTTTGCTTCCTCGACAGAAAACGTGTGGCGGGTATGGCAGGAGTCGCATGCCGCGGCGCCAAATTCGGTGCCATGCTGGCGAAGCTCCACGATCTCGGTAGGACTCTTCAGACCGATTTTATGGCATCCCCCACAGCCTTTCTCGCCTTCGGTCATCGCCATGGGCTGCCAATGAATGGTGGGCATGGCTTTCATCGCCGCCCACCCGATGGAGTGCTTGCCTTTCTTATATTGCTCGACCTGGGTTTGGTGGCAGGTAGCGCAAGTCTCGGGTGTGGGAATCTTCACCTTGGAAACGTCCGCCGCCGAGGTGTGCTGGTCGCCGTGACAGTTGACGCAAGTCACTTCCATGCTGCTGTGCTTGCTGAGCTTCCAATCGGAAACGATGCCTGGAGTTACTTTGCTGTGGCAATCGATGCACTGCGTTGCCGGCTGTTGTGCGAACAAGAAGGTTGGAAAAAGAAGGAGAAGTGCACACAGAGCAAAGTGCGGTAAACGCATAAGCGCCTCCGAGGCCAACGAATTCTCTATACCCGAAACGGTTGCCGGCAGTGACATTGGTCACAACTCGCGAAAAAAACCGGACTGGTACGGCCGATCAGTCCTCCCGCCCGCGCGAGCCGGTTAGTTGGAAACGATGTAAATTCTGGCGATCGAATCGATCCCTGCGTATTCAGAGCAGGTGTTGGTGGTGTCGATGTACACCCGCTTGCCGGCCAGAAAGGCAGACATCGAAACTTGCAGCATAGCCTTGCCCCCGGAAGTGGTCGCGTCTCCGGTGACGCGGTTCAAGGTCGTCGCGCAGGTGCTGCCCTGGATTGATCCTGAGATGTCGAGCAGGAATTTGCCATCATTACGCTGGTCAACGGCTGTGACGGTAACGTAGGCGCCGGTGGTGCCCGCGAGAATGCGTGCGGGGTTGAGAGCCAGCACTGCCAGCGCAAACAGAACGACGAGGGCACGCTTCATCCAATGTTCTCCTAAGCTACTCCAAGCTTCCCATTGCCGCCTGAAACAGCGCCGGGCTGAAATGGTTGTGGTTGGGCAAGGTCGCGATTTTCACATTTCCATTCGGATACGCCGCCGAGGGCGCAAATACGGTTGCCTTCTGGCCCGGGGAAATCACAAAACTCATGGTCGCGGTCCCCCCGGAGACGAAATTGCTGGGCAGCGACACGCTCACGATGTGGTTCTCGTTGTAGCGGCTTCCGATAAGCAACGGGTACTGGTTTTGAGAAAGGTATCCTGAGCCGCCGTCCACCACGCGGGTGTAAATCACGTTTGGGGCAGACATCGGGGAAACCTTGATTACGCGGCCCTGCTGATTTCTTTCACCATTCGGTCCCAGAAGTTCGACCCCAAAGTTGGCATTGTTGACGGCGGTGGTATTGGTGGCGATCAGGGCGCCGAAGAAACTGCAAAACGCGACATCGATCTTGCCATCATTGTTGAAGTCGCCAAACCCAACCGCTCCGCCCGGGCAGGCGTTGATTCCGGGGACCCGTCCAAAATTGAATTGGGCCGGAGACTTGACAAAGCGCGGCGTAGCACCCAGGCCCTGGTTCATGTAGATCCGCGGCGGGATGACTGGAGCGGCACAATCGCCGGTGGAACTCACATAGGAGGCATCGCGCACGATCACGTCATCGAGGCCATCGTTATTGAGGTCGTATGCGTTGACGCCGTAGCCGCAGTCGTATGGGAGCCCATCGTCGGGAAATGCATTCGACAGGAGCGAAAAGCTCGCCGGGCTGAACAGTTTCACCGGCAGCGGGGAAGACGGCCCATCATCAGCAAAGCTGCCCGGCAAGCCGACGCGACTTACATCCGGAAGCGAGAGCCTGCCGAAAGAGCCGCCCTCGGTTGCGGATTCAGGAGCCGGTGTGAAGGTGGCGCCATTGAAGGTATAGAGGTCTGGCCCGGCGGTGGGCCCATGAAAGGTGTCGTGGCTTACCAGGGCGAGGGTGCCATCGTTGTTCCAGTCGATAAACTTTGCGCCTTCGTCATCGAGAATAGAGGGCAAGCCAAACGTGCGCCCCATATCAACAAAGTGAGGGTGCCCGTTTGCCGCGATGCCCGTGTTAATGAACAGATGGGCGCTCCCGTAGAGATCGATCAGACCATCGCCGTTGAAATCAAGAGCCTGCGCGCCTTCAATATTCGGAAGCTGGTTGGGAACGTCGACCCCGGCTTCCACCGCAACGTCGGTGAAGTGTCCGGTTCCATCGTTGATCAGAAGGTAGGATTGCGTGGAATTGGCGCAGCCCGGAGGCGCTTGCGGAGTAAAGGTGTAGTAGGGGAGAAACGCGTCGAGGAAGCCATCGTTGTTGAAATCGGCTACCACGATGGTTTCGCCGCGTCCCCGTAACTCGATCGGTCTGCCCTGCTGGTCACGAAAAGGACTGGATACCTCGGTGAAGGTACCGTTCTTGTTGTTCAGGTAGACGCGGGCGATATCGGCGGGGTGGCCAACGGGATCAACGCAACTATAAGTATTGCTGATGATGTCGGGGAAGCCGTCGTTGTTCAGGTCGGCGATGCGGGTGTCGCGATTGGCACGGCCTGGAAACAAGCTTTCCAAGCCTGGGATCGTGGTGCCGCTCATCAGGCCAAACCCGTCATTTACGGTGCCTAGCGGCTGCTGGGCGCCCTTTCCGTAAATGTCGCCTACCGCAATGATGTAGGGCACGTTGTAGTACCCGCTTACAAATTGAATGTTGTTATTTGAAACCTGGGCCAAAGCGGAGAGGCTCATGCCAATCACGATCAGGCAAGCGGCCAGCCGCACGGAATGGGACCTGATACAGCCCTCGGTTGGTATGGCGGGTTCTCCAGAGGTACTTACTCGTGCAGCCCGGAATTATACCTGACAGCCCGGAGGGTCAAGGATTCGCAAGCACAATTTCCGGCGTGGCGGCGAGGAGCTTTGCCGTGTAGGGATGGGAGGGACGTTCGGTCACTTGTTCGGTAGTGCCGATCTCGACCAGTTTGCCGCGACTCATGACTGCGATGCGGGTTGACAGGTAGCGAACGACCGGCATGGAGTGCGAAATGAACAGATAGGTGAGCCCGAACTCACGTTGCAGTTGTGCCAGGAGATTCACGATCTGCGCACCCACGCTGACGTCGAGGGCGGAGACCGGTTCATCGGCCACAATGAACTTCGGGCGCAGGGCGAGGGCGCGCGCAATGCCGATGCGCTGGCGCTGTCCGCCGCTGAACTCGTGGGGATAACGGTCGAGCGCGGACTCATCGAGACCGACGGCCCGCAGCAGTTCGCGGACCTGCGCGCGCTGTCCGTCCTGACTCGAGGATGCCGCGGAGATTTTGGCCGAACGGTGAATGAGCAGGGGTTCGGCGACGATATCTTCGACGCGCATGCGCGGATCGAGCGACCCGAATGGGTCCTGGAAGATGATCTGCATCTCGCGGCGCAGCCGTCGCATTTCGTTGCGACCTGCAGCCAGGAGATCTTGTCCCTCATAGCGAATGCTGCCGGATGTGGGTTCGATGAGGCGCAGAATCATGCGACCGAGGGTGCTCTTTCCGGAGCCGGATTCGCCGACCAGTCCCAGGGTCTCGCCGCGCTCGATGTTAAAGGAGGCGTCGTCGACCGCTCGAAGTTCGCCTTGCGCGCCGCCGCCGAAGACGGACTCGCCGAGCGCGAAGGTCTTAGTGAGATTGCGGATTTCGAGCAGCGGCATGGGGAGAATGTATCAAACTTAGGAAACGCCGTTGTGCACGCGAGATCCCTTCCAAGGCTCGGGATGGCATCGGAACAACGTTATTGATCGAGAAAACGCGATGAACCGTACGCATTCCATTTTCCGGAATAGTCACTGGGCGGCAATCAGCGGTACGGCCACCAGCGCCGCCGCGATGCCGACGGCCTTCCATCGAGTGAAATGTTCTTTCATCACGATCCGCGCCAACAAAACGGTAATCATGGGATAGAGCGAGGTGAGGACCACGGCGGAGTCGAGGCGTCCGGTCTGATCAGCGCGGATGAAGAAGAAGGTGCCGGTGGCATCGAGGCATCCGGCGAGCAATGCCCACTGAGCGCCGAGCCGTTCCAGTTTTTTTGACCCACCGGCGAAGACGACGATGAGTGCCACCAGGACAAACGATGCGATGCGAGACTCGGCAGAAGACCATATGGCGGACGAGCTGCCGGTTCGACTAATGCAGATGAAAAATCCGGCAAAACCGCATCCGGCCAGCAGAGCCAGGGCGAGTCCCTCGGGTGGACCCTGTGGCCCCTCCTGGCGGGAGATCAGCCAGATTCCGGTTGCGGCGAGCAGAAATCCGGCGAGAGTGATAGGGCCGGGTACACCTTGTACGAACATGGCGAAGATCGTCGGTATCGCTGCGCCAAGGACGGCCGCGACCGGGGCGGTCAGTCCCATGCTTCCGGTGGAAAGCGCTTTATAAAAGAGTGCAAGGCCCAGGCCACCGAGAGATCCGGCGGCGATGGCCCACAGTCCGCTGCTGCGCGATGGAAATGGCGCATGCATGGCCAGCGCAATGGCCAGCATCAGAACTAATCCGCTGGCGTGGGCGAGCGTGGTGATGAGGAACGGATTGGAACGGCGCGAAGCACATCCTCCGAGAAAGTCGCTGACACCCCAACAGAATATTGAAATCAAGCCGTAAGCTGTAGGCGCGAGTTGCGAAGGCAAGGGCATGATGAAGCGAGAACGCGATTGTAGAGAAAGGCCCCACTTCTCGCAAAAGACGCGAGAAAACGGGGCAGGCGATCCACGCTCCTGGGAAAGCAACAATCGGCCCCGGGCTGGTGTCTAATGGAGAAGGGCCTGCCCCAGCCGTGATGACTTCGCTCCTGCGATGCCGTTCCCTTCTCCTGTACCTGATCTTGGGGTGCGGTCTATCCGCGCATGCCCAGCAGGGGTCCTCGTCTTCAAGTTTCACAATCAGCGGCACGGTGGTGAATTCGGTGAGCGGCGAGCCGATCCGGGGAGCGCTGGTGCAAGTTGTTTCCGGAATGCCAGATGCCGTACTGACAGACGGAGATGGGCGCTTCCAATTCGACGACCAGCCCAATCCGCAAGCCAGCCTGATCGCGCACAAACCGGGATTTCTGAACGATGCCGACACCTTGGCAATCAACCAGTCGCAAAGTTTCCCGGCACAGGTGAGGCCACAAACGGGACCGGTCGTGATCAAGCTCACGCCGCAAGGCGTGATTTCCGGGCGGGTGCTGGACGAAACCGGAGAGCCGATTGAGGATTTGCCGGTCAAGCTGATCTACGTGCACATCGTGGACGGACGCAAGCGGTGGGAACAGCGTTCGACCACGGTTACGAATCCCGAGGGAGCCTTTCGTTTTGCCGACCTGACGCCCGGCTCGTATTACGTGAAAGCCGGGCCGAGCGCGGTGGCGGCCTTTATTTCGCGCCACGAAGACGCGTTTGGCGCGGTCTTTTATCCGAGTCCGCCGGGAGTGGCAGGCGCGAGTCCGCTTCACGTCGGGGTTGGCGAGCGGGTTGAAGCCGACTTCTCCTTGAAGTCCGAGCCCGTTTACAAGGTGAGCGGAGTGGTCGCCGGCCTTGCCGAGGGGCAAGGAGCGGGGCTCCAGGTCATGGATGAGTTTGGCGATGTGGTGCCTGCCCCAATCGAGATGGGGCCGGGCGCGGGCAGCTTTCAACTGCGGGTGCCGGGCGGGAGATATTTCATTCGCGCCTGGGTGCAGGGAGCGGACAGAGTGCAGAGATGGGCAGAGCAAACGCTGCGTGTGCAATCCGACATGAACAATTTAAGGCTCGTCCCGGTGACGTCTGCAGTCATTCCAGTGGCGATCCGCACCGAATTCAGCAACAAATCTTTGCGCGTGCTGCAGGCGGCGGGACGGCCATTCCAGGCGGCGACCGTACGTCTGGTTCCACAAGGACCCGCCCTTGCGGGCAGTGACGTATACGCGGGAACGAGGTTCGTGCCTGGGCAGCCCGCCGAACTCGCATTCCAGAATGTGCCGCCGGGAAAGTATGAACTCGCGATCAATCCGAACGGAAACTGGTATGTGCAGTCGGCGCGAATGGGGGACGTGGACGCCTTGCAGGATGAGTTGAACATTCCCTCCGGCGGTTCGTTGCCGCCGCTCGAGATCGTCTTGCGCGATGACGGGGGAAGCCTGACTGGAACGGTGCAAGCTGACGGCCCAGAAACGTGGTGCCAGGTAATCGTGGTGCCGGACAGCAACCGCAGCCAGGTCCGGACGCAGACCATCGGAACGGGAGCGCAGTTCGACTTCAGCAACCTGGCCCCGGATGGGTACAGCGTTTTCGCGCTGAATTCTGCGGAAGGATTGCAGTATGCCGAGGTTGGCGCGCTTGATTCATATCTCGGGAACGCTGCGCACGTCGTGGTCCCCGCCCATGGGCAGCAGAGCGTGAAGGTGAACCTCACGAGAGCAGGCAGCCAATGATACGCAAGCTTCTGTGGTGCGTGATGATCGCGGGGACGGCGTCGGCGCAAATGCCGGTTGCGAATCAAGCCTTCCACATCTCAGGACGAATGGTGGATGCGCTCACCGGAAAGCCGCTTAGCAAGATCGTGGTCGCGATCGGCAAACCGCAAGACAGTGAAGTGACCCAGAGTGTGACGACGGGGGCGGACGGAGGTTTTGTCTTCAACGGGCTGAGCCAGGGCAAGTACTGGCTGGTAGCGGAAGGAAAAGGCATTTCACGGCAGGGTTACCAGGAGCACGGTTTCTATTCGACGGCAATTGCCGTGGGCCCGCAGTTGGAGTCGGACAACATCGAATTCCGCGTTCATCCCGATTCCTCGATCGCCGGCGTCATTACAGATCAGAACAATGAACCGGTGCGTGATGCGCAGGTGATGCTGTTTCGACGCGGGCTGGAAAATGGCAAGCGTCGCACGGTAATGCAGGAGGAAGCCAATACCAACGACGAAGGACAATACCACTTCAGCCACGTGCGGGGCGGAACATACTTTCTCGTGGTGTCAGCCAAACCGTGGTACGCGCAGTATGTGCAGGGCATCATGCAGCAACCTGGATTCCGGAACCAGGATCACCGCGCGGCGCTGGATGTAGTGTATCCGGTTACCTACTATCCGGGTTCGACCGACATGAGCAATGCGGCGCCGATTACAGTGCGGGCGGGCGAACGGGTTTCGGCGGACATGACGCTGACCGCCGAACCGGCACAGCATTTTACGGTCAGCGATCCAGACGCGGAGTCGGAACAGGGAATGAACGTCCTGGTGCAGCAGCGCGTGTTCGATGGTTTCACGATCAACTTGCAGGCACAGACGATTGCGAACTCGCCAGGAGAGGTCGAGGTCACAGGGGTTCCCGCAGGTCACTACAGGATGCAGTTCGAGTCGTACGGAAAACACTCGACCACCCGCGAGCAGGAGGTGGAGGTTTCAAACGGTGCCGAGGTGCGAGCCAGCGGCAGCATCACGCCGGCAGAGGTGAGTGGAATCCTGAAACGGACGTCCGCGGGCGGAGAACCAATCGTCCGGCTTACTAACATTGCGACCGGCGAGATCTTTGACGGACCGGTCGGAAAAAAGGGGGAGTTCACCATCGACTCGGAAACGCTCGCTCCCGGGAAGTACGAAGTAGGGATTCTGAACCTGGATCCTGCCGTGGTGATGCAGGTAACGGCAAGCGGGGCACGGGCGAGCGGTCAGATCGTGGAGATCAGTGCCGGCGGCGCGGTACGGCTCACGGTAACTCTCGCGGAGCAGCTCAGCCGAGTGGATGGAGTCGCGTTGCGAGATGGGAAAGGCCGCGGTGGAGCGATGGTGATGCTGGTGCCGCAGGATATGGAACACAACGTCTCGCTGGCGCGGCGTGACCAGAGTGACAGCGATGGCACATTCTCGTTGTTCGCGGTGCCCCCGGGAAAATATACCGTGATCGCAATCGAGAATGGTTGGGAGTTGGAATGGAGAGATCGTGCCGTGATTGCGCCTTATCTGAGGAACGGGACGCCGATCACCGTGAGTCCGGGACATAAAGAAAATATAACGGTAACCGTTCAGTAAACCTTGTCCTCTCACCTGCGTGCGGGCTCCGGAATAGTCGGCAACTAAAATCCGTTTGACGACATCCCACCGAAAGAAGCAGGTTGGAATGTCGTTCGTCCGGAAATCCCCGAACAGCAAAGCCAGGTTTCGAAAAAGGATCGCGTCGTTCGCCCTGTATGCGATTGTCGCGCTCTGCCTGGTACGGTTCGCTTCGGCCATCGCCCCGAGTCCGGTGAGGCAGCAGACGGTTTCTTCGGCGGCGCGGGACGGATATCACCCGTATCTGGATCATGACGGCCTGGAATGGACCCAACCGACCCCCAGGTTCACAGTTCACCTCCCGCAACTGGTTGTGTTGCATCCCCCGATGGTTTGCGAGGCGCAGAGTCTCTTCGAAACCAAAGGTGTTCATTACGATCGGCCTCCGCCCGCCTGCTAAGACTCGAGCCCATTGAACCGACGAGCGGCCAGACGTGCAGATTCGTCTAGGCGTTGGCCCATGCGCAGTGCCCATTCACCTTCCTGGCGCACGGAACCGAAACTGAAGGGGAAAGAGTTTATGAAAGAAGACCAAGTTGCGAGTTGGCGCGACCTATGCAATGCCGCGTTGACGGCGAGAGATCCAGAGCGGTTGCTGCAAATCATTCGCGAACTTAACGCCGCCCTGGATCGCGAAGAGAAAGCCCGTAACCGGGTCCGGCGTTTGCAAAGCGACGTTCCCGGCAAAGAGGGAAGCTAGCCGGGGAGCCTTGCTCATTGACATGGGAGAAGGGCTCACATAGGCTTTGCGTCAATTTCAGTGCAAACCTATCGTGAGCGAGGGAACCAAGTGAGCAATTCGGTCCGTGTTTGCTCCCTGCTGTTGTTCTGCGTGCTGCAAGCGAATGCACAGACCACGCCGCAAGTGGCGTCGGTAAAAGTTGAGCCGAGCGACATCACGGCGCAGATCGGCCAGTCATTACAATTCAAAGCCGTTGGACTTGACGCATCGGGCAGACCGGTGGAGGCTCCGGTAACGATGTGGTTCGCGGCGCCGTGGGACGTGGGATCGGCGGATGCGACTGGCCTGGTGCGTCCGCAGGCGCCCGGCTTGCTGCGCGTGGGGGCGAAGGTCGGGGACAAGGTTGGCTATGCGCGGGTGATGGTGCAGCAACCGGCGGTGGCCAAACTGGAGATGAGCGCCACCCGCGTGCTCATGATGGCGGGGCAGCACGCGCAATTGTCGGCGATTCCTCGCACGACGAATGGAGATCCGAGAACCGACGTTGCAGTTCAGTGGAAGTCGCAGGATCCGTCCGTAGTGAACGTGGATGAGGCTGGAGTTGCGACGGCGGTGCGCCCGGGAGAGACTTCTGTTCACGCGATGTCCGACACGACTTCTGCGTCAATTACCGTGGCTGTCGTTGCGCAATCGCAGGAACGATTTGACGTTGAGCCCGAGACGACGAAGGCACGCACTGGCGACGTAGTTCATTTCACCGTGAGCGCGAAGAATGGCTCTGCCGTGAACTGGTCGGTCGAAGGCGACGGGGCGACGGTTTGGCCGGATGGAGCGTTCGTGGCAGAGCGTCCGGGAACGTATGTTGTCACTGCAAGCCTGGGAGAGCGGCACGCGGTCGGTTCGGTGGTTGTCAGGCCTCGCGAGGTGGAGCGGGAGCTGGAGGTCGTCGCGCATGTGATCCCGGACAAGAACATGCCCTATGCGGAGGAATGGATCTTCGGCAATGCGGCGTACCTGGCTTCGATCGGCGACAAGCTGTGGGTGTATGACATCAGCGATCCCGCGAATCCGAAGTTGCAGGATCCAGTCGCGGTGGATGCGCGGCTGATTAATGATGTGAGTGTGTCGGCTGACGGCAAGGTCGGAGTGATGACGCGGGAAGGCTCCTCTACCCGCAAGAACGGGATCGTGTTTCTGGATACTTCAGATCCACTGCACCCCAAAGTGGTGTCTGAATACACCCAGACGGTCACCGGGGGCGTGCACAGTGCCTTCATCAACACCCACTACGCTTACATCACCGACGATGCGACGGGATCGTTGCGCATCATCGACTTCCAGGATGTGAAGAACCCGAAGGAAGTCGCGCGCTGGCAGGTCAACAACAACGACATCGTGGGAACAACCGAGTATCCGCTGGGAATCATTTCCTCCGGACGTTTTCTGCACGATGTGTTCGTGGAAGATGGACTGGCGTATCTGTCTTACTGGCGCGATGGGCTGGTGATTCTCGATGTAGGTAACGGAATGAAAGGTGGGAGCCCTGAGAATCCACAACTAGTGAGCCAGTTGCGATTCGATTACCACGAGCCTTACGGGAATGGGTGGAATGCGGGAGCGCACACCGCGTACCGCTACAAGAATTATGTGTTTGTCGGCGACGAGGTGCTGCCTGCCGAGTACAATCTCGCGGGCAAATTCAGAATTCCGGTGCAGGGGGTCGTGCATGTGGTGGACGTGAGCGACATCGCGCATCCAAAGCAGGTGGCGACGTATGCGGTGCCGGAGGCGGGATCGCACAATTTCTGGATCGAAGACGATCTGCTGTACATGGGCTACTACAACGGAGGCGGGCGCGTGCTGGATGTGTCGGGCGAACTGCGCGGCGATTTATACCGGCAGGGCCGCGAAGTGGCGCGGCTGGCGACGGGCGATCCGGACGGCTTTCGTTCGAATTTGCCGATGGCGTGGGGCGGACAGCCGCATAACGGGCTCATCTACTTCAACGACATCAATTCGGGATTGTGGATCACGCGGCTGGGCAAGCCGAAGATGACGGGATCTATTACAGGAGAGGCCAATCACTGATGCGCAGGCTCCATTTTCCAGAAGGCGATGCCTGCGGCCTGCGGAGGCAGGTCAGCTGAAGCGGCAACCTTCAGCGTGGCGAGATCGACGACATCGAGCTTGCCCGGCTTGGTCCCGACTCCTTCACTGGTGACGAAGGCATATTTGTTGTCGGGCGAGACAGCTACTCCGTGAACCACGGTGGTAGAAGTAGGGATGCGCGCAAGTTCACTGCCTGATTTCAAATCGTAAATAGAGATTGAGGCGTTGCGTTTGTTGGTGGCGATCAGGCGATTGTCTCCAGTGATGGCGAGGTTGTAGACCCCATCCCGCGCGGGAATGCGGCGCAGCAATTTCCAACCAGAAACATCCACTTCGACGATTTCATTCGACTTGTTGCACGCCACGTAAATCTTCGATCCATCGGAGGAAGGTTGAGCCCAAGTGGGCGAGCAGGCAGCGTTCATTCCTGACATAACGTGCGGCGCACCGCTAAAGCCCTGCTCAGTTCCCTTGCCGAGGCGGAAATATCGCGCCACGCGCAATGCGTTCGTGTCTATTTCCACCAACAGGTCATCCATCATGCAGGCGGAGTATTGCTTTGTTCCTTGCGGATTGACGCGTGATCCGTGCGGCATGGTGCAGGTGGGAATGCGGGCTATCTCGAGCATCTGCGAAGTTTCTATGACCGAGACGGATGACGGGACCATGTCGCCGTGCAGGTTGAAGTTGACCACGAAGAGGAAGGTGCCATCGGGCGTGAGAGCGGCGGTGGCGGGAAATAATCCGAGCGCGACCTGGCCTTCTACCTTGTCATTTTTTGAGGAGTATTTCAGCGCCGATCCGTTGGGTCGGCCGTGGCCGAGAATGACATAGTAGGCGTCGTGAGCGGGATCGGCAGCAATGCCGTGCGGGCCGCTGATGTCGGATTGGATGGCGCTGGTCGAGATCTCTTTTTCAAGGTGAATGCCGGTTGGATTGAAGCGGGCGCGAACGATGCGGTCGGCCGATTCGCAGACTATATAGACCAGGTAGTCGGTGGCCTGGGCCAGGGATGCTATCAGCATGATCGCGGCCAGGATTGTGCGGCGGGGCAGCATTGTAGGGAAAGTATACGGCTATGTCGTAATTGTGTTGCTGCGCTTTCGGACCATGCGTCCGCGCTACATGAGCATCTAAGAATCGATATGGTTAAGAAGAAATCTGAGCCGGTCGCTGAATTGAAGGGCTGGAAGAACATTGCCGAGTTCCTGGGACAGCCGGTCTCGGTGGCGCAACGCTGGGCGAAGTCGGGGATGCCGGTCGCGCACGAAGGGCGATCGATTACAGCGTCTAAGGAAGAACTGAACCGCTGGCTGGGGCGGGAATCGTCGGGCGAGCCGGTTACGATTGCGACGGAAGAGAGCGACCTTTTCGCCAACCTGAAGCGGGGGCTCGCGTATGTGAAGAAACATCCGAAGAAAATCTAGAACAAAATCTCAAAGCACGAAGAGCGTTGAGAAAGATTGCGGACCACGGAGACGAGAGGACCCGAGAGAGCCCCACGTCTCGCAGGGAGAAGTGGGGCTTCATGCTACGGAGTGAATTGGTAGAAGGCGCCTTCGCCTGCTGTGCCGCCGTGGACCGTGGAGCCGAAGTAGTGTCCGGCGCCGTCGGACACCATGCCGTTGTATACGAAACCGCCATCGGGCGTGTTCTTGAAACGATAGACGATGCTTTCGGTCCAGACGCCTCCCCTGGGCAGAGTAAGCCTGTAGATCGCGCCGCAACTACAGCGACCGCCGCCCTCGCTGGTGGTTCCGTAAAGATCGCCGCTGGGGTCCACGCTCACGTTGCTGATCGGGCTGGCTCCGTCGGTGCCGCCTTTGAAGCTGTAGAGCAAGTTCTCAGTCCAGACACCGCCTTTGAGGGTGAGCTGATAGACCGACCCGAGATTGTTTGCGCCGGAGTAGTAAGTCGTTCCGTAGAGATTTCCGGAGCTATCCATGCTGAGGGCGCCGTAAGGGAATCCGGCATCGGGCGTGCCCTTGAAGGCATAGAGAGTCTGGAACTTCCAGACGCCCTGGATAAGCGTGAGCTTGTATGCCACGCCTGCGCCGTTGGCCCCTCCGACTGTGCAGACTCCATAAAGACGTCCGGCAGAGTCCAGCAACAGGCGGCCTGCTGAACCGCCAGCGCCATCCACGCCTCCACTGAAAGTGTGGATGACTTTGAACGTCCAGGTGCTGCCGCTCGGCGAGAGCTGGTAAATCACGCCCATGCCCTTGGCTCCCCCGGTCGGTGTTGTTCCATAGAGATTGCCGGCTTTATCAAAGGTGACGCCTGCGCCGGGGCCGTAGCCGTCGTTCTTACCGGTGAAGTTGTAAAGAACGCTCTGGGTCCAGGAGCTGCCGTTCCTGGTGAGCTTGTACACCACGCCGCAACCTTCGCCGGCGCAGATTCCACCTGTGCCACCGATCACAGCCGTGCCGTAGAGATTTCCTTGCGCATCGAGAGTGACGCCCTTGTAGGGCTGTCCGCCATCGGCGCCGCCCGTGAAGTTGTAAAGCACGGTATGGGTGTAGCCGGTCGCGGAGGGCGTGAGTTGGAAGACGGTGCCACCGCCGAATGTGCCGCCCAGAACCGAGGTGCCGTAGAGATTGCCACTGCTGTCAATGGTCAGATCGGTGTCGGGATATTCTCCGTCATCGTCTCCTGCCAGGCTGTAGATCACCTGCGATGTGCTGCCGGAAGCGGTGAGAGTCACTGCGATCAGAAAAGCAATGAGCAGAAAAGAGAGTCGTGGGGCAGGCATAGTGTCCTCCGGAGCAGGAAAGGCATCAACGGCAGCGTCTAAGATTCAGACGGGGTGGAACTATAGCACCAATAGCGTCTGAACCTCAATTCAAGAAGCCTATCAAGCGGTAATAGGTGGGACGAGTTGGCTGGCTGCTCACCCTGAGGCATTGTGAGCGGAGAGAATTGTTCAGCTGTTTTGTGGAAGTCGCGCTTCTGAAAAGAGAGAACTCGCAGAAGCCGGAAGGAATGCTGGAGTCGAAGTTCTTATAACGGCGGGGTTATCGTTGACAGGGCCGCTGTAATTTCCTAAAGTCTGCGGACAGCCTGGGGCCCCCCTCTCAACCAAACAAATCTCCCCCAAGGAGTTCGTATATGAAGTTCTCTGCCTGCCTCTTTGGAATCGTGATCACCGTGTTCTGTCTGCCGGTTGTGCTGAGTGCACAAATGCAGCGAAGCCAGCGCCTGGGTGACATTCGTGCGGATCTGGGCTGCAGCCCAGCGCCGTGCCGGTTGCCCAATGTCCGAGTGACGCAGGGTGGCAAGACGACTGCCACCGCGTCCAATGTTGCGATTCATCCCAGCAACCCTTCGCAGCTGATTCTTGGTGTGACGGACCCTTCGTGCAGTTCCTGGCAGGCGTCTTACAGCAGCAACGATGGCGGGACAACTTGGACGAAGACTTGTTTCCCGTTCGTGGGCATCATTGACGAAATTGTGCAGTCGTGGATCCTCTATGACAGCAGCGGAGAGGTTCATGCCTTGTTGCACAGCGCCAACCTCGACTGTGGGGAAGACCAGATTTTTGAAACGCACTCCAGCGACAACGGACTGACATGGAGTGCCTTGAATCGGCTGTTGAACGTGCAGTTTGCGGTTCTGGATTCGGAGGCGATCGATAACAATGCCGGGAGCCCGTTTGCAGGAAACATTTACGGCAGCTCGACGGAATTCCTGGGGCCCACCAAAACCCAGATTGAGGTCTTCCGATCGAGCGATGGGGGAACAACCTGGACGTCAACTGTCGCAGCCACTCTGCCGAACACCTTCGGTTTCGATAGCGAAGGCTTCAGCTCCCTGCAGGTCGGGAAAGACGGCACGGTTTACATGGCCTACATGGCGAGTCCAAACGGGAGCTCAAGTCCAAATGAGATGATGTTTGTCAAATCCGCCGATGGTGGCCAGACCTGGAGCAGCCCGGTCCAGATCTATACAGCCACTGCAGTGGCCGACATCCCAAACACAACGATCAGTGTCGCGGACGCCCCTGTGCTTGCCGTGGACAACAGTGCCGCGGGCAAGAGCAGGCTTTACGTGACTTTCTACAACTGGACGGGTTCGTTCATGCAAGTGCTGCTCACGCATTCCGGCAATGGCGGGAATAGCTGGAGCACTCCGGTTCCGGTTGCGCCGGCAAACGCGACCAACGATCAGTTCAAGCCGTATGTGAGCGTGAGTTCGACCGGCGCGGTCGGCGTGACATGGCTGGACCGGCGTGACGATCCCTCCAACGTGAACTACCGAACCTATGGCGCATTTTCGAGGAATGGAATTTTCTCAAGGAATATTGCCCTGGCAACGGCAAGTTCAGCGCCGACGGGCGGCCTTTTCCTTTCCGACAGCCCTGCCGCGAATGCCTGGACGGGTTCGACGCTGTACGTGGTATGGCCCGACACCCGGACAAACGGCGTGCTGCAGCAGTTCATCGGCGGCGATAAGCAGCAGTAGTTCAGAGGAACTTCCTGCAGTTGCGGGCCCCGCAGCGGCAGGGGAGTTGGCCTTCATGATGCGAGTCGCCATAATCGCAGGTGAGTTCTTCGCCGGGCAGGATGTTGCGCCTGGCGTAGAACTCCACCCGGCGATGGGCTACACGGATAAAGACATTCGGGTCGCATGAGTGGTTGACGAACTGGAAGGGAGATTCACCGGAGCTTCCGTCAATCGCCTCGGTTTCGCTGATTTCCACAATGACGATACGCTGAGCGCCTTTCGCGCGTCGTCTCGCCTCGCGGACTGAGATCTTCTCGCCTGTGAATTCGCCAAGTTTGCGCCGTGCGGGAAGCGGCCTTTCCGCAAACAAGCCGTGACCTTGAATGAAGCTGGGAAGAATACGGAACATATCAGGCGAATATAAAAACACGAAAAACCCAGAGGTGTCTATCCGGAGATTTCGTGAATTCGCGGGTGGGGTTCAAGATCTTCGGTAGGATACTTCTCGCTATGAACAAGAAGGGAAGAGGAATCTTGCTGGAGATCTGCTGCGGCAGTATTGATGATGCCATCCAGGCGGAACGCGGAGGAGCAGACCGCGTGGAACTGTGTTCGGCGCTGTTCCTGGGTGGACTAACGCCGTCGCTAGGCACCATCCAGGAAGCCATGCAACGGCTGAGCATTCCGGTGATGGTTATGGTCCGGCCTCGCGCGGGCGGCTTTTGCTACAGCGATGCCGAAATGAAATCCATGGAACGCGATGCCGAAGCCGCGGTTGACAACGGTGCGGATGGGGTCGTGTTTGGAATCCTGCTGGAGAGCGGAGAGATTGATGTGGCGCGCTGCCGACGGTTGATGCGCCGGATCGGCAAGCGGCAGAGCATCTTTCATCGGGCATTCGATGTCACTCCCGACCCGTTCCGGGCACTCGAGCAGTTGATTGATCTGGGAGTGCAACGGCTGCTGACCAGCGGGCAAAAGAATTCGGCGCCGGAAGGAGCGGATCTGATCCGGCGTCTCAGGGAACGGGCCGATGGACGGATTGAGATCCTTCCGGGCGGCGGTATCCAGCCGTACCAGGTGAAATCCATGGTGGTGGAGACTGGCTGCGACCAGGTTCATATGACGGCGTGGCAGACCTTCACAGACCGCTCGACACACGCGCAGGCGACTGTGACTTTCGGAGGAGCGCTTTATCCCGCAGAGGACCGATACCAGGTGACCGATGCCCGGCTGGTCAGGGAAGTAAAGAAAAGACTTAGTTAGTAAGTGCAGCTTAGTAACGGAAAGTCTGTGATTGACAGACTCTAAGTGCTGGAGTAAAACCACCGAATCCAACCGAACCCGGGTTGAAAGATCGTCCCTCACTACGTTCACGAAGGGGACCCAGTGTCGCAACCGGGAGCAAAACGCGCGAAAACGGAAGTGGCGAGCGATTCGCCGTCGGTCACGCAGGCCACGCAGGCAGCCAAAGGATTCGTCTCCAGGCTGCTGAGGATTCCGATTGCAATAGCTGCAGCCGGACTGCGACCGTTGGGATTGGCCAGGGTGCGGAAAAGCACATGGCTCAAGATATGCGGCACATTGTTCGCCATCGGCCTTCTCGGAATCTTGCTGGTGCAGAGGAGCAGGGACCCGCAGTCGAAATCCAAACTGGACTGGTGGAACGCTCCGATTGAAATCAATCACTGGCTGAGCTTGCCTGGCTTTGAGAATGCAAGCCTGAATGCGGTCGCAGTGCTGCCTTCGGGCAGAGTATTGGTGGGAGGAAATAACGGACTGCTTGCGTATTCCGACGACCATGGGCAGAAGTGGGTGCCGGTGTTATTCGATCCGAAGAACGAGACTTTTTCGTCCATTGCGCAAGGCGCGAGTGAGCAAGTCTCGGGAGACCAGGGAACGGGCGCAAATCCCAAGCCCCCACCGAGTTCGAATTCTCAGAATCAAAGCCGCGCTGGGGAAGGTAACCTGAAGTCCACGGGACGGGCTCAAGCGAACCAGGTCGGAAGTCAGTCCGGCAAAGTGGAGAGCGCACCGCAGACAAACGCCATCAACCCGGCGCCGGCGAAAAAAAGGGCGTCGCCGCCAGCGGAACCGGCGGCAAAGAAAACTCCGCGAGAGAAGAAAGAAGCGGGGCTCCTCGATTTTGAGTTGTTGCCACGCGTCTATGCGGCAGAACTCGGACCGCAGCAGAGCGCGCAACAACCGAGTTCACAACAGCAATATCCGCAGCAGCAGAATCCGCGACAGCAAGGGCCATCCCAAGGGGGTCCGCAGCTGCCGAATGCGGAGCCGCAGGGCCCGCGACAGGAAGGTTCGCAGGCAGGTCGTCAGGGGCAGAACAATCAGCAGCAGAGTCCGGCACAGGGCCAGCAACCAAATCCACAACTGGAGAAGGCGAATCCAGGTGCGCAGCAAATTCCCGGCGTACTGAATCAGCAGCAAGGAACGCCGCAAAGAAGGCCAGCGCCGGCAAGCCCGAGCACGAATATCAAGGCGGGTGTGAATGAGAGTGCCGGGCGAGCCAAAAAGCGTTCCTCAGCGAATCCTGCGCCGGCATCGCTCTCAGCCAGGCGCGTGTACGTACCAGTCGCGGAGCAAACGCAACCCGACGTGCTGGTGCTGGACAACTATGACGACAAGGTCCTCGCACTTTATTCCCGGGATGGCCGTTCCTGGTTCAGCGTCGACAGCGGACTGAACTGGAGAATGAGTTCTGAGGGCGTGCCGGCGGCGGGCGGCTGGATCGCGTGGATGCGAACTGGGGGCCCGCTTGGAGAGGCGTTTTCCGCACAGCGTTTTGGAGAGGCTCTGGCAAGGTATTCCTATCGGCCGCCGGGAGCGGAGCACCGCCTGCGATACCTTCCCGAAGAGAGTGAAATCACCTCCGGATATGTGAGTTCAGGCCGCCGAGCTTGGTCAACGGGGTGCGACCAAGCGAACGGGCGGATCAGCGTCAGCGATGATCAGGGACGCAGTTGGAAACTACTTGCCACGAGCCCAGTCTGCCTGCGCGACCTGGTGATGAGCGGTGATGGTGCAACCGGTTATGCGGTCGGCGACAATGGCGCGATCTTCTACAGCGTGACCAACGGGAATGGCTGGCAGGCGATCACGCGGGGAGCGCTGGGTGAAAAGAACCAGACAGGCTGGTTCGATCACTACTGGAAACTGCCGGCGCCGTGGATACAAATCGTTCTTTTCTTCAGCCTGGCCTGCCTCGGGATGGCGGTGCTGATCAGCGCACCGGAGGCAGACACGCTGGAGGAAGCAGGGCTAAAGGTAACCGGCAAGGACGAGCCGGGCAAGTCAGCGCCCCAGGTGGCGAATTTTACGGTCAGCGATCGTCCGCTCGAACCGGACGATTTTGATGCGATGGGCTTCGGGCATGTCGCGCGCGGTATTTCGGGGTTCCTGCGCAATCCTCGCACCTTGCTGCCGATCACGATTGCCATCAACGGCGCGTGGGGGCTGGGCAAGAGTTCGATGATGAATCTGATCTACCGCGATCTCGACCTCCACGGGTTTCGTCCGATGGCGTTTAACGCGTGGCATCACCAGGAAGATGACAACCTGCTGGCGTCGCTACTGCAATCTGTCAAAGAGGACGCAGTGCCGTCGTTCTTTAGCTTCGCCGGGGGGATGTTCCGGGTGCGGCTCGCGTGGCAACGACTGGTGAGGTTCTACCCGCGGGCCCTGGGCATGCTGGCGGTGCTTGTGCTGCTCGTGGGAGTGCAATACTCGTATTACCACTCTGCGAAGTCCGGCGGACTACCTTACCTGCCGCAAGCGGTCCAACTCATCAATGGGCGACTCGAGGCTCTGAAGAATTCTCTCGATCCCACCCATAAATCAACTTCTGAACCGAAGAGCGGTCAGGCAAGCGAAGGAAGCGAAAAGGCCCAAGGCTCAACACAACCGGCGCCCGATGCCGGCGGTCTTCTCGCTCTGCTGATGGGGATGCTGGTGCAGGGGTTCAGCCTGATCGATAAAGTGGTAAGGCCATCGGAGTACGGCGCAGCCCAGCCGCTAGCCACGCTTTACGTACTCTTCCGTATTTTTCCGTCAGCCCTCAAGCGCTTGCAGGCATTCAGCGAGAACCCAGCCACTTTGCTGCGCTCTTCTTCTCCGGGAGCTTCGGAAAAACAACTGGAAGCGCAAAGCAGCTTTCGCATGCGTTTCGCACGGGAATTTTCCGACGTGACCAAAGCTCTCGGAAGCAGGCGGCGCCTGGTGATCTTCATTGATGACCTGGATCGCTGCCGTCCCGCCAAGGTCGCCGAGATGCTGGAAGCGGTGAATTACATCGTGGTATCAGGGCAATGCGCCGTCATCATGGGTCTGGAGACCAACGCCGTGAAAGCCGCGGTCGGGCTGAGCTTCCGGGACATGGCCGAGGAGTTCGAGCAGCCGGGTGGGGTCACGGACCTTTTGAATGCAGGCGAACAGAAGCGGCGCCGATTTGCGGAGCAGTACATCGAAAAGCTTATCAACATTGAAATCAACGTGCCCAACCCCTCCGAAGAACAAAAAGACAAGTTGCTGGAACAGGCACGGGAAAATGCGCAACGCGACACCGAGCGTGCTCGAGAGCGGCATGTGGTAGCCGGTCTGGCCTTCATGAAAAGCCTGGCCCGGTTGGCCCTGGTACTGGGTATCGCCTGGGGGCTTGGCGTCATGCTGTTGAACATGGTGGAGTGGCGCGCTCGTGTGTACTTTGAAAATCAGGCAGCGACCAAACTCGCCAGGTATCCAGCTTCAGGTCAACAACAGGAGAAGCAAACCAACCCGACAGGTGCTGCGGCAACGGGACCGTCGGCTGCAGAGAACGCGGCGCCGGTGCAGGCCGCGAGTCCAGCCCCACGACCGTCGAGGGTTCCGACGTTGCACGAAGGCGAAAGTCCATTTCCGGGGCAGCTATTGCGGGGATGGAAAGCCTGGGTTTGTCTGGGCGCACTGGCGCTGCTGTTCATCAGTTTACTTTCACGGGTTCCACAGGCACAAACCAGCGATTCGGGTGAATTCACACGAGCGTTGGGGCAATGGGCCCCGGTCGCAGGCGCGAAATTGAAGACGCCGCGATCGGTAAAGCGTTTCTTGAATCGGGTGCGCTGCCTGGCCATGCTGCAACATCCACCAGAGCCGAAGCAATCCGTGCTGGTGCGATGGCTCGCGCCGCGCCCGGACTCGACGCCCGCGCAGGTGGCCGCTCCAATTCCGGAACAGTACCTGGTTGCGCTCTCGGCAATCGAGGCGTATGACCCAGCGCTGATTGAGGATGACATCAGGCTGGAGGACTTTCTGAGTTCGCCTCGTTTGGGCGCCCTGTTTGGGCCAATCAATCCGATGGAAATCGCTGAAAAGCGGGAAGGCCTATTGGCATGGCTGCATCAGTACAAGACGTTGAGGAGTGGAGGGCTCCTGTCTGCCTAGTACATGAAGGGCCGCACCACGGGTCGTGATCTTCGGTGACGTTTCCCCCCTCGAGAGGCATTGCTAAGGTGAAGGCCAGACAGCAATAGGAAAGGTCTGGCTCGAACATGGCGAAGTCGTCGAACAAACTGAACATTCTCTATGGCGAGGGAGATGCGGACGTACTCGCCGAACAGGCGAAGACCATTGCCCAAGCCGGTCACCAGGTGAAGACGGCAGAAGGGCGCAAGGGCGTGCTGGAAGCGTTGAAGGCGGGAAGTTTCGATCTGCTGATCCTGGGACCGACGCTGAGCCGGGACGATCGTCATCACCTGCCGTACATGGCCAAGAAATTTCATCCTGGAACGCGGGTGCTGGTAATGCACACTGACGGATCGCGGCATCCGTATGTGGACGCGAACCTGGATACGGGTTGCAGCATGGAGAGCCTGGTCGAAAAGATTGCCGGCTCGTTTGCGAGCAGCGCAGTAGCCGCGCGGTAAGAACGAGTTCGTTTTGCAGCGAAGCCCCGAGAGATCGGGGCTTTTTGCTTTTGGCGTCTTCTCTGGTGGATTGGACCTGCAGTGTTGGATAGCCCACAGAACGCCCGGGCGTGGACTTTCCCTCTGGAGCTTGGCATCATAGCGATCGTTTCAACGAAGGGATGGATGGTATGCCGAAGCAAAGCTCAGTCAAAGTCGAGTCCCTTTATGATGTGCATCCCGGGATTGCGATGGTGCAGAAATGGACGCGGGAGCTTAAGGGAAAGAGCGGCCGCTCGCTTCCGGAATGGATTGAGCTGGTGAGGAAGGAAGGTCCGAAAGACGAGCAAGGGCGTCGCGAGTGGCTGAAGACGAAGCATGGATTCGGCACCAATAATGCGGCGTGGATCGCGCAGCGCGCAGATGGAAAGGGGCGAGAGGAAGATGATCCGGAGACGTATCTGAAAGCCGCGTCGGGGTTTGTCGAGCAGCAATACTCTGGACCGAAAGCGGCTCTGCGGCCGATCTACGAGGCGCTGCTCAAGCTGGGCCGATCAATGGGCGAGGTGAAGGTGTGTCCGGGCAAGACCATCGTGCCACTGTATCGGAAGCATGTGTTTGCCCAGATCAAGCCGGCAACCAATACCCGGATTGATATGGGGTTCGCGCTGGCAAAGTATAAGGGCAAACTTCCGAAGCGGCTGATTGACACGGGCGGGCTGGCGAAGAAGGACCGGATCACGCATCGCATCGAGGTGAAGGCGATTTCGGATGTTGATGAGGAAGTGAAGCGGTGGCTGAAAGTTGCGTATGAGCTGGATGCGTAACTGCGGCTGCTGGAGGTCATGGGGAAGCACGACGTACGGGCAACGTTCTTTCTGATCGGGCGATATGTGCAAGGTCAGTTGCCACCGGCGCGGTCTTACATCTCCGATTGGGTAGCTCACTGGAAGATTCAGTAGGGCTAAACTGGCGATTAGAGCGGCAGCGTCGGGCCGGCGCTGCGCCAGGGCGGACGAATTCGTCCGTCTAGAGGTGAGCTGAAGCGGAGCAGATCCCTACGCGTGGGCGAGGGCGAAGGCTTGCTTCGCTGCGGTGATGGTTTGCTGGATGTCTTCCTCGGTATGTGCCGCGCTCAGAAATGCAGCTTCAAACTGCGAGGGCGGCAAGTAGACCCCGTTGTCCAGCATGGAGCGGAAGAAGCGGCCAAAGGCTTCGGTATCGGCTTTGGCGGCTGAATTCCAGTCGGTGACCGGACACGGCGCAAAGAACCAGGTGAACATCGATCCCACGCGGTTGTAGCAGATGGGAACACCTGCCTGCCGGGCGGCGGCGGCCACTCCAGCGGCGAGTTCACCGCTTAATTGGTCGAGGCGCGGGTAAATTTCTTTTCTGTGCTCTTTCAAATAACGCAGCGTCGCCAGTCCGGCAGCCATGGCAAGCGGATTTCCCGACAGAGTCCCCGCCTGGTACATCGGGCCAAGTGGCGCGACCATGTCCATGATTTCGGAAGGGCCGCCGTAGGCGCCGACGGGCAGGCCTCCTCCGATAATCTTGCCCATCGTAGTCAGGTCAGGATGAATGGCATAGAGCTCTTGTGCGCCGCCGAAAGCCAGGCGAAATCCTGTCATTACCTCATCGAAAATCAGAAGTGTCTTGTCGCGCTCGGTGAGGGCGCGCAGAGCTTCGAGATATCCGCGGGCGGGCGGGACGCAGCCCATATTGCCGACAACCGGCTCAACGATAACGCAGGCGATCTGGTGCCGGAACTTCTTGAACGCCTGCTCGATCGCATCCGTATCATTGAAGGGAAGAGCGAGGGTGAATTGGGTGAATTCTTCGGGAACGCCGGCTGAGCCCGGAATGCCGAGCGTGGCGACGCCCGAGCCGGCCTTTACGAGCAGCGCGTCGGCGTGTCCGTGATAGCAGCCTTCGAACTTCACGACATACTTGCGTTTGGTATAAGCGCGGGCGAGACGGATTGCCGACATGGTGGCTTCGGTTCCCGAACTGACGAAGCGGACCTTCTGCATATGAGGGAATGCGGAGAGAACGATTTCGGCAAGGTCGGCTTCTGCGGGAGTGGAGGCGCCGAAGCTGGTTCCATTCTGCGCGGCCGCGGTGATAGCGTCGATCACCGAAGGGGCGGCATGTCCCAGGATCTGGGGGCCCCAGGAGCCGATGTAGTCGACGTATTCGTTGCCATCGGCATCCCAAAGACGAGATCCTTTGCCGCGCACGATGAATGGGGGATCGCCGCCGACGGCGCGGAAAGCGCGCACGGGAGAGTTGACCCCTCCGGGAATCATCTGCTCGGCCCGCCTCTGCAATTTCAACGACTGCTCGGTTTTGCGGGACATAGAACCTCCTGCAGGGAACGCTGGTCCCTTGAAAAGCCAATCTTAGCAGCAGGGTTGGAAGGGGTTGCCGGACGGCAGTCACCGCGGCCTGTGACTCAGCTCACAGCGAAGGGGGGTCGCCGATTCACGAGAAATTCATTTTATGGAAACGCGTGTGAAACATGAACTGGATAGAGTTGTTGCCAGTACACGCCCTTCTAACCGGGAGGGTTTTTCAGGACAGCTTCGGGGGGCTCCGGGCTGTCCTAATTTTCTTGCGCTGGCATTAACTATAGTTAATATAATATCGTATGTTGGCGTTAATCTCGTGATTGCGAGGGAGCCCCGTGAGTAAGGCCTGCTTGCGCCGGAAGCATCTTCCCACGTCATGGCTGGTCGTAGTTCTGTTGCTTCCGGTATCGGTCTGGGCCCAGTCCGCGGGCGATGCCGACGGGGATCCTGCGACTACCTTCTTTCCCCATTCCCAAACCGCACGCTGGTGGATTTCGGGGCAGGACAACATCGTCTTCCAGGCACACCCGTCATTTTCCGCAAAATACAGCGGGCCGAACAGCTTCCGCAAGACAAGCGAGAATGCCACCTCGAATGTCGCGACGCTCTACACCGGCTTACAGGTAACCCGCACAACCGAAATCTTTGTGGACATCGAAGATGTCAGCGGCGGTGGGTTAAGCGATGCCTTAGGCATAGGGGGCTTCGTCAACGTAGATGTGGTGCGCAATCCTACGCTGGGCACCAAGCCGTACCTGGGACGGGCCATGTTCCGGCAGATTCTTGGGCTCAGTAAGGAAACCGTGGAGACGACACGAGGCCCATTCGGGCTGGCAACGCGGGTTCCCGTGCGAAGGCTTGAACTACGCGGCGGCAAGCTCAGCACCGCGGACTTTTTTGACGTGAATGAAGTCGGAAGCGATAGTCATTTTCAATTCCTCAACTGGACTTCGGTCAACAATGGCGCTTATGACTACGCGGCGGACACCCGGGGCTACACCGTCGGCCTGCTTGCCGAATACCATGATCGCGCCTGGGCGGCCCGGTTTGGCGAGATGCTGATGCCAACGGTGGCGAACGGCCTGGACCTCGAGTTCAACTTGCGCAAGGCACGCGCCGAGAACCTGGAATTTGAGTTTCATCCGAAAACACGGGTTGGGCAGACCAGTATCCGGCTTCTGTCGTTCGTGAATCACGCGAACATGGGTGTGTATCGCACCGCGGTCATCAATTACCTGGCAGGGAAGACGCCACGGCCGGACATCACCGCGCATCCGACTCAGACCACGATCAAGTACGGATTTGGCCTTAGCCTGGTGCAGGAGTTGCCGCATCATTTGCGCGCGTTCGGACGCTTTGGCTGGAATGAAGGGCAGCACCAGTCGTTCGCATACACCGAGGTCGACGAAACGGTCCAGGGCGGCGCGGACCTCGCCGGCGCGGGATGGCGGAGGCCGCTGGACAAAGTTGGATTGGCGGCAATTTCCAACGCCATCTCAGCCGATCACCAGCACTATCTGGCACTTGGTGGACTGGGATTCCTGCTGGGAGACGGTGCGCTGAGTTACGGGCGCGAAACCATCATTGAAGCTTATTACAACGCGCATGTCTGGCGAGGATTGTTTGTCAGCTTGGACCTGCAGCACGTTAGTAATCCGGGGTATAACCGTGATCGCGGTCCAGTGCTGGTGCCCGGAGTGCGAATTCACCTGGAGTTTTGAAATTTACTTCTCGACCTTCACGCCCTTCCAGAACGCGACGTAGTCCTTGATTTGAGAGGCCGCGGATTTCGGCTCGGGATAGTACCAGGCGGCGTCGCGATTGCTTTTGCCGTTCACTTCCAGGGTGTAGTAGCTCGCGTTGCCCTTCCACGGGCACACCGTGTGAGTCGCGCTGGGCTTTAGAAATTCCCTGTGAACCGCATCGGGCGGGAAATATTGATTGCCTTCGATCTCGATGCAGCGATCGGATTCGGCGAGGGTGGTGTTTTCCCAGATAGCTTTGGCCATAACACTCGATTAGATTGCCAAGCGTGGTGAAGGAAGCAAGGAAAATTGCGACTTGAGGAACGCGTGCTGCTGATTGTGACATACTTCAGGCCAAGCTCATGATGCGCTCTGAAACCCTAATGGTGTGTGCGCCGTCCTCCGCGGGATGGAACGATGACCGAGCCCGGCAGTGGCGCGAGCTGGGATTTTTTCATGCGCCACAGTTTACCGAGGCGCAGGCGCAGCACCAGGAACTGTGTGCGCGGTTGCGAGAGTTCGGGATTGAACTGGTGCAGTTGCCCGCCAGCGCGGACCTCACGCTGGACGCGGTCTACACGCACGACGCGTCGTTGATGTCGGATTCGGGTGCGATCCTGATGAATCCCGGCAAGGCGAACCGGGTGCCGGAGGCGAAGCGTCATGGGAGTTTCTTTCGCGATCTGGGGCTGTCGGTGCTGGGCGAGATCGTGCCGCCGGGCAAAACCGAAGCCGGGGACATGGTCTGGCTGGACGCGAAGACGTTGCTGATCGGGCAGGGATTTCGCACCAATGCTGCCGGGATCGGGCAAATGCGATCGCTGCTGAAGCCGAGCGGGGTGGAAGTGATCTGTGCACCCCTGCCTTACGGAATGGGCCCGGCATATTGTCTGCATCTGATGTCGTTAATCAGCCCGCTCGATGAGAGCACGCTGCTGGTGGATTTGTCGTGGCTGGCGGTGGAGACGGTGGAACTTCTGCATAGCCGGCGCTTGCGGCTGATCGAGATTGACTCGTCGGAGCGGGATACGCTTGCCTGCAACGTGCTTACGCTGGGGCGCAACCGGCTGGTTGCACTCGAGGAGAACGGGAAAACCAACCAGAAACTCCGGGATGCTGGTTACAACGTGAAGACTTTTCCGGGTTCTGAGCTCTGCATAAACGGTGGTGGCGGGCCCACGTGTCTGACTCGGCCACTGGCGCGAGGCTGAGATGCGGTGGTTGCGTGCAGCCGAGGCGGCTGCCGCTCCACAAGCTGATACAATAGAGAAGCAATGGCCCTGCCGTTCGTCCGCGATATTTTCGCGGGCGTGGAAAAGTTGCCCGCCTTCCAGCGTGTTGCCTCCCACCTGCGCGAGAACACGGGACGTATACGTGTTTCCGGACTGACCCCGAGCGCGAAGGCTCTGGTCCTGGTGCTTCTGCAGAAAGCCCTGGAACGGCCGCTGTTGCTGGTGGTTTCCGACAACAAAGCGGCGGATGAACTGGTTCCCGTGCTCCAGGCTTTCGGGGAACTAACCGGAGCGCTGGATGCAGCATTGGTAGTCGCTCTTCCCAGCCGGGACGTTTTGCCATTCCAGAATCTTTCTCCACACCCCGAAATTCAGGAGGAGCGGGCGGTCGCGCTCTGGAAAATTGCGACCGGGGCGGCGTCAGTCGTTGTGGCTCCTGTGACCTCGACCGCGATCCGGCTGCGGGGCGCTGAATACTATGCCGATCTGGCGAGAATCGTTCGCCGGACCGAGACAATCGAGGTTGAGCCTTTGTTGCGGCACCTGAATACGGTCGGCTATTCCTCGACAGATGTAGTGGAAATGCCCGGAGAGTACGCGCTGCGCGGAGGCATTCTCGATGTCTATTCACCGGAAGCGGACCGCCCGGTCCGAATTGAGTTTTTCGGCGACGAGGTTGAGTCAATTCGCAAATTCGATCCCGGCACGCAACGATCCGCAAGCCCGCTCGACGAAGTAGTCTTGCTTCCTCTCACCGAAACTCCCGTCAATGAGGATCTGCTGGGCGCAATTCATGCGCGGCTGTCGGGTCAGCGGGTCGCCGGACAGGAAGAAATTGTGGAGGAGGCAGTCCGGGCCGGGGGCGTGACCGTTTTTCCGGGCTGGGAATTTTATGCGCCGGTCGCGGGTGCGGAACGCACGGTTTTCGATCTGCTGACGAATGCGATCGTCATAACCGATGAACCCGAAATCCTGAAGCAGGAGTTCGAGCGGGTTTGGACGCGGGTTGAAGACGCACACGAGCGGAGTGGGGTCGGCAATCTGGTGCGGCCGGAGGACCTCTACTTTCCGCCAGAACGCTGGTGGGCCGCTCTTCCTGCCCTGAACGGAGTTGACCTCGAGCAACTGGGGATCGAGCGCGGAGAGGGATCGGCGCCATCAGCGGCGTTTCTTTCGCAGCCAACGCCGAGGTTTCACGGGTCCGTACCGGCGTTGCTGGAAGAGGTGAAGAAGCAGCTTGCGGAGCAGAACCGGGTGGTGATCTCAGTTCCGAATGTAGGGGAAGTCGAAAGACTCGCCGACATGTTCAGCGAGTACAGCATGTCGTTTCGCCTGGGGACGCGCACGCGGGGCGGAGAAAGCTTCGCGGACGAGACCGCTTACTTTGCGGGGGAAATCCTCACCACCACTCTGGTGAAGGCGTATGTGCCGGAAGGCTTGATTCTTCCGGAGGCGAACCTGACGGTTTTTGGCTCGCGAGATTTATTCGACGAATCGGAGAGCGTGGTTTCGCGGCCACAGCGGCAAAAGTCGAAGACCTCGGCGTTCTTGTCGGACTTTCGCGATCTCCAAGTCGGAGATTACGTGGTCCACGTTGAGCATGGAATCGGCCAGTATCACGGACTGAAGGAGATCAACCAGGGCGACGGCAATGCCGAGTTCATGCTGCTGGAGTATGCGGAAGGGGCGCGGCTCTACGTTCCACTGACGCGCCTCGACCTGGTGCAGAAGTATCGCTCGCAGGAAGGCGCGAAGCCCGCACTGAGCCACTTGGGAACAGCGACCTGGGCCAAGACCAAGGCGCGGGTGCGCAAGGCCATGAAAGACATGGCCGACGAGCTGTTGAAGCTGTACGCGCAGCGCAAGTCGGCCCAGGGTCATGCGTTTCCCGCAGACAACCAGTGGATGCGTGAGTTTGAAGATGCCTTCGAGTACAGCGAGACCGACGACCAGGACATGGCCATCGCGGACGTGAAGCGGGACATGGAGTCGTCGCTTCCGATGGACCGGTTGCTCTGCGGCGATGTCGGGTACGGCAAGACGGAAGTGGCGATGCGCGCGGCCTTCAAGGCGATCAACGACAATAAGCAGGTCGCGGTGCTCGCGCCTACGACGGTGCTGGCGTTCCAGCATTACGAGACGTTCAAGCAACGGTTCGCGGCGTTTCCGGTGAACATCGAGATGATCAGCCGTTTCCGCACGCCGAAGCAGCAGAAAGAAATCCTGCAGAAAGTGGAAGCCGGGAAGATAGACGTCCTGATCGGGACTCACCGCCTGCTTTCGAAAGACGTAAAGTTTGCCGACCTGGGGCTGCTGGTTGTCGATGAAGAGCAGCGTTTCGGCGTGCGCCACAAAGAGCGCCTGAAGCAGATGCGTAAAGAGGTGGATGTGCTGAGCATGTCGGCAACCCCGATTCCGCGGACGTTGCACATGTCACTGGTTGGCTTGCGCGACATGAGCGTCATCGAGACGCCTCCCCGCGATCGCATCGCAATTCAGACCGTGGTGGCGAGCTGGGATGACAAGCTGATCCAGACTGCAATCGAACAGGAGCTGGAACGCGGCGGGCAGGTCTACTTCGTCCACAACCGGGTCGAGAGCATCTGGGAAATCGCGGCAAAGCTGCAGGAACTGGTTCCCAAGGCGCGGATCATTGTGGGTCACGGGCAGATGTCGCAAGGTGAACTGGAGAAGGTGATGCTGAAGTTCATGCATCATGAAGCGGACATCCTGGTAGCGACAACGATCATTGAAAATGGATTAGATATTCCACTTTGCAACACCATCCTGATCAACCGCGCCGACCGGCTGGGATTGTCGGAGTTGTACCAGTTGCGCGGACGCGTAGGGCGCTCGAATCGCCGCGCATATGCTTACCTGATGTTGCCTGCAGAGGTTGAACTGACTCCGATTGCCCGCCGCAGGCTTGCGGCCTTGAAGGAATTTTCGGACTTGGGCGCGGGCTTCAAAATCGCAGCGCTGGACCTGGAACTGCGCGGCGCCGGCAACCTGCTGGGAGGAGAGCAGAGCGGGCACATCGAGGCGGTCGGCTTCGAGTTGTACACCCAAATGCTGGACCGCGCGGTCCGCGAAATGAAGGGCGAAGCGGCCGCGGAAGAAGCTGAGATCCAGCTCAATCTAGGGCTCAACATTCGCATCCCTTTCAACTACATTCCAGAAGAGAACCAGCGCTTGCGGATGTATAAACGAATTGCCGGGGTAGAAACCGAGTCGCAGTTGAACGACGTGCGCGGCGAATTGAAGGACCGTTACGGAGAGCCTCCGCCGCCCGTGCAACATTTGATGGAGTACGCGACGTTGCGGCTGCTTGCGCTGCGAGTAGGAGTGTCCGCGATCGACCGCAAGCGCGAGCAGGTCAGCATCAAGTTCACCCAGAATGCAGGCGTGGACCCAGAGCGGCTGGCACGATTCGTGTCGTCGCAGCGCGGGGCGCAGTTTACCCCAGAGGGAGTATTGCGGTTCAATTTGAAAGCCATCAAGGCGGAAGAGATCCTGGCATTTTTACAGAATCTGCTGGGCGAGCTAACCAGTGGCGTACCTTCCCCGTCTGTGTCTATGTAAGCGTGCGCTTTGCCGGTTCTGGTACAGCTTTTAAATCCATGAAAAAAAGACTCACAGTCATACTCCTCCTGCTCTTAGTCATTTGCGCCGGTGCGCCAACGAATGCTCGCGCCGGAAATCAGAGCTCCGGTGTGGCCGAGGTCAACCAACTGATTGACCGGTACTTCGATTTCTACTTCCGCAACCATCCTACGGCTGCAACCGCGGTGGGGTTTCACCAGTTTGACGGCAAGCTGGAGGATTTTTCGCGGCAAGCGCTGACCTCTGAGATTGCAGGGTTGAAAGACTTCCAGGCCCGCTTTGATTCTGTCGTGGATTCCGATATGCCGGCGGATGCGCGGGTGGATCGCGAACTGGTCAGGTCGGCCATCAAAGCCCGCCTGCTGGAACTGGAAAGCATCCAGATGTGGCGGAAAGACCCGGACCTGTACACCTCAAGTGTTTCTTATTCCGTGTTCCTCGTCATGAAGCGCAACTTCGCTCCGGCAGAAGAACGCTTGCGTGCGGTGATTGCGCGGGAGCGGCAGATTCCGGGCGTCTTTGATGCGGCGCGGCGGAACCTGGAGAATCCTCCGCGCATTTACACCGAGGTAGCTTTGCAGCAGTTGCCGGACGTGGCGGGATTTTTTGAGAAAGACGTTCCGGCGGCATTCGCCACGGTGAAGGACCAGAAATTACTGGCGGACTTCAAGGTAAGCAATGCCGGAGCGGTGCGGGCACTGCGGAATTACGAAAATTTCCTGCGTGCGGATCTTCTGCCGAACTCGAAGGGAGATTTTCGGATCGGCGCGGAAAACTACAGCAAGAAGCTGCTCTATGAAGAGATGGTGGATGTGCCCATCGATCATCTCCTGGAACTCGGGTATGCCGACCTGCGACAGAACCAGGACAAACTGAAGGCAGCTACGGCGAAGATTGACCCGAGCAAGTCTCCGCGCGAGGTAGTGCAGGCTTTGCAGAAAAATCATCCGCCTGCCGAGAAGCTGTTATCGAGTTTTCGCACTAAGCTGGTGGACTTGCGGGGGTTCATCGAGCGGCAGCACATTATTACCATCCCCTCCCAGGTCATGCCCATCATCGAGGAGACCCCGGCGTTTGCACGGGCGTTGACTACGGCTTCGATGGACACACCCGGGCCATATGAGACCAAGGCAAACGAGGGGATTTTCAATGTCACTTTGCCTGATACGAAGTGGAAGCGCGAGCGTACCGAAGAGTGGATGCAGGGATTCAATCACGGCGTGATTACCAGCACGGCGATTCACGAGGTGTTTCCCGGACATTACACGCAGTTTCTCTGGGTGCAGAAAGCTCCGTCCAAGGCGCGCAAGCTGCTCGACTGCGGCAGTAATGCTGAAGGCTGGGCACACTATACCGAGCAGATGATGCTCGATGAAGGCTATGGCAAGGACGACCCTACGCTGCGCGTGGGGCAGCTACAGGATGCCCTTTTGCGCGATGCCCGCTTCATTGCCGGGATCGAAATGCACACCGGGAAAATGACGATGGAGCAGGCCAAGCAATTTTTCATTGAGCAAGGTTACCAGGTGCCTCCGGTGGCGGATGTGGAAGCAAAACGTGGAACTTCGGATCCGACGTACCTCGTGTACACGCTGGGCAAGCTGCAGATCATGAAATTGCGAGACGATTACCGAAAGATGAAGGGCGATCAATTTTCTCTTTTGGAGTTTCACGACCGGTTCATGCAGCAGGGAGCGGTGCCACTGAAAATCATTCGCAAGACGATGCTTGGGGACGATAGCCCGACCCTGTAGGGCTGCGTCGATTTCGCTCAGGGTGGCGGAAGCGGTAGTCCCTGCACGTTCGCAGCCGAGGCGGCTGCCACTCCACGGGCTTGGTTTCGCGAAAATTCTCCCGCGGTTACAATCGTGAGGCCTCGAAATGCACCAGCTCGGGTCGAGGCCAGGTGAACTCAGCGATGAAGATGACGGTACGCAAGGCGGTATTCCCCGCTGCCGGACTGGGCACTCGTTTTTTGCCCGCAACCAAGGCCCAACCCAAGGAAATGCTCCCGCTGGTGGACAAGCCCATCATTCAATATGGCGTGGAAGAGGCGCTGGCTGCCGGGTGCGACCAGATCATCATCATCACTGGCCGTGGCAAGCAGGCCATCGAAGACCACTTCGACGTGAGCTACGAGCTCGAGAAGATGCTCGAAGAGAAGAAGAAGACCGACCTGTTACAGATCGTGCGCCAGATCTCCGACATGATTCACGTCGCGTACGTGCGCCAGAAGGAAGCGCTGGGCCTGGGCCATGCCGTGCTAACGGCGAAAGAGCTGGTCGGCCCCGAACCGTTTGCGGTGTTGCTCGCCGATGACGTGATTGATGCCGAGGTTCCGTGCCTGAAGCAGATGATGCAGGTATTCGAAGAGACGCAGAGTTCGGTGATCGCGACGCAGATTGTCGAGGGCGAGGCGATCTCCGCGTACGGGGTGCTGAAGGTGAAGCCTGCGGACGGTCGCTTTGGCGGTAGGCTGTTCGAGGTCGAAGATATGGTCGAGAAGCCGAAGCTTCAAGATGCGCCGTCGAACCTGGCGATTATTGGGCGTTATATCTTGACTCCGACGATCTTTGAGACTTTATCGCAAACGCAATTCGGCACCGGCAACGAGTTACAACTTACCGACGGCATGCGGCTGCTGCTTAAGCGCGAGAAGATGTATGCGTTTGTCTATGAAGGCAAGCGGCACGATACGGGAGATAAGTTAGGGTTCCTGAAAGCTACGGTGGAGTTCGCGCTGAAGCGGAAGGACCTTGGCGATCCGCTGCGGGAGTATCTGAAGGGATTGAAGTTGTAAAGCACGCCCTTCGCGTTCGCGAAACGGCTCGCTTCGCGAATCGCTCAAGGCGACAATTCTGAAGGCGAAGGCAGTAACCCCCGCCCAAGCTGAGCTTGGACGGGGCAACTCTAGCTTTACTGCTTCAGGCTTGCCTGCAGCTTCCTGGATTTTTCTTCTACGCCTTTGGCAAGCTTCTCTTTGTGAGCTGACATCTTCTTTGCGATACCCTCATCGCTTAGCGCGATAATCTGCGCGGCCAGGATTCCGGCATTACTTGCGCCAGCCTTGCCTATGGCAACCGTGGCGACGGGAATCCCTGCGGGCATTTGAACGGTCGAGAGCAGCGAGTCCAAGCCGTTCAGGACCGAAGTGATGGGCACACCAATTACGGGCAGCGTCGTATGAGCCGCAACCACTCCTGCTAAGTGGGCTGCGCCTCCGGCACCGGCGATGATGACTTTCACCCCGCGCCCGGCTGCGTTCTTTGCGAACTCGGCGCTGCGATCCGGAGAGCGATGCGCGGAAGTTACATCCATCTCCCAGCCGATGCCGAAGTCATCCAGCGCTTTGGCGGCTTCGCGCATGATTTCCAGGTCTGAGTCGCTGCCCATTACGATTGACACCAAAGGTTTGCTCATAAGGTAAGTGGTCCTCTTAAGTAGTGGATTATTTCTTGAGGGCGCGCGCCGCGATATCGCTGCGGTAATGGGCACCCTCGAATTGGATTTTCGATACCGCACCGTAAGCGCGATTCACCGCAGTTCGCAAATCTGCGCCGCGAGCCGTCACGCCCAGCACCCGGCCTCCGGCGGTAAAGTAAGCGTCGTCATGCCTGGTCGTTCCCGCATGAAAGACTTTGACGCCGTCGATGCGGGCGGCCTCATCCAAGCCAGTAATCTTCTTTCCCGCTTCGTAAGTGCCGGGATAACCGCCTGACGACATCACTACGCACACCGAGGCGTCGTTCGACCAGCGAAACTCGCCATCGCTGACACGTCCTTCGATGCTGGCTTCGAGCGCCTCGACTAAGTCGCTTTCCAGGCGCATGAGGATGGGCTGAGTCTCGGGATCGCCGAAGCGGCAATTGAACTCGAGCACCATCGGACCCTTCGCGGTCATCATCAGGCCGCAATAGAGAAGGCCTTTATACTCGGCGCCCTCGGCCTTCATCCCGGCAACCACCGGCTTGGCAATATGCTGCACCAGCCAGTTGCTCATCTGGTCGTCGACGATGGTCGGAGTCGAGTAAGCGCCCATGCCTCCGGTGTTGGGGCCGGTGTCGCCGTCGCCGACGCGCTTGTGGTCCTGCGCTCCGACCAGGGCCGCGACGCGTTCCCCGTCGCTGATCAGGAGAAACGAAAGTTCTTCGCCTTGCAGGCACTCTTCGAGGATGACGCGGGCCCCGGCCTCGCCGACCATCCTGCCGCTGAGCATCTCCGAGGCTGCGGTGAGTGCCTCGTCTTTGCTCTTGCAGATGACTACGCCCTTGCCTGCCGCCAGTCCGTCCGCCTTGACCACCACCGGCATGGAAAAATGTGGCAGGGCGTCGTGAATTTCGTCCATCGAGTCACAGATCGCGTAATGGGCGGTTGGGATGTGATGCCGCTGCAGAAATTCTTTCGCAAAGCTCTTGCTGGATTCAAGCTGCGCGGCGGCCTTGGTGGGGCCGAAGATCTTCCAACCGCGCCGGTTAAATTCATCCACCACGCCGAGCGTGAGTGGAAGCTCGGGGCCAACGATGGTCAGGTCGGGGTGGAGTTGGTTGGCGAGCCCAACGATGGAATCCAGGCTCTTGAGATCGACGGGCAGGCACTCGGCTTCGCCGGCGATGCCTCCGTTGCCGGGAGCGCAGAACACCGCGGTCACGCGAGGAGATTGGCGAAGCTTCCAGACCAGAGCGTGCTCGCGCCCTCCGCTGCCGATGACCAGGACTTTCATAGCGAGACAGACAAGGGTATGGGGAGGGAAGAAGTGCTGTCAAACTGCAATCGCCGATTGAGAAATTGTGATGATTGATCTTTGAGGGTTGAATTGAAAACCCTGGATCCGGCGGGGGTTCAATCCGCCATCAAGAATGAACAATGGTCTTAACCCGCATATAATCTGTGCCAATGATCACCGTTTCCAAAGAGGATTACCTCAAAGCGATTCTTGAGGCCGAGAGCGAGGGAGAGACCGTGATCTCGGCTACGCTGGCGCACTGGCTGAGCGTGTCTCCCCCGGCGGTCACGATGGCGGTGCGGCGCCTGAAAAAAGATGGCCTGGTACGTGTGAACGGCGAGGGAGAAGTGGGACTGACCTCGGCCGGCCGCAAGATCGCGCGGAAACTCACTTTGCGTCACCACCTGATCGAGCGGATGCTTGGGGAAATTTTTGGCATGGAATGGTTCAAGGTGCACGATGAGGCCGAGCGCCTGGAGCATGCGGTCTCGCCGGATTTCGAATCCAAGCTGCTGGCCAAGCTGGGACGGGGCGGGGCCTGTCCGCACGGCAACATGAGCGAAATGGAGAGTCCGACCAGCCGCCGCCGGCGGGGCTTGCTGCTGCTTTCCGATGCGCAAGAGGGGAAGAGTTACCTGGTAAGCGGCATTTACGAACGCGACCGAAGACTGCTGGAATTTCTGGAAGAGCGGGGAATCCGGCCGGGGGCGCGCCTGCAAGTTTCTGGAAGCAACTACGATCAAACCATGACGCTGGTGACCGAAGTGGGCGAGGTTTCGCTGGGGAATTCCGCCGCGGGGAAAGTCTGGGTCAAGCCTGCCAAAGGGAACGCGACCGTTCCACTTTCGTAACGTTAACCATAGTTTACATTCTGAGGTATACTTGGGCTAATGCTGATGCGTGCGCGTCCTCTTACGAAGCTATGGCCACGAACGTAATCAACACGCGGGATCGAGCCTGGCGGTTCGACGTAGTGCGGCCCAGCCTGCCTGAAATCCACAGCAGTCTTCCGATTCCACACACCTCGACATTTCTGCGCAAGCTTCTCGCCTTCGCGGGCCCGGGCTTCCTGGTGGCGGTGGGGTACATGGATCCAGGCAATTGGGCGACCGACCTGGCCGGCGGGTCCCAATACAATTACTCGCTGCTTTCAGTGATCCTGCTCTCGAACGTGATGGCGATCCTGCTGCAGAGCCTGGCGCTGAAGTTGGGGATTGTGAGCGGGCGCGACTTGGCGCAGGCCTGTCGAGACTATTTCAGCCGTCCTGTGACCCTGGCACTGTGGGTCTTTGCCGAGGTCGCCATTGCCGCGTGCGACCTGGCGGAGGTGATTGGCTCGGCCATTGCGCTCAACCTTCTCTTTCACATCCCGTTATTGCTGGGCGTCTGCCTGACGGCGGCCGATGTTCTGCTGCTCTTGCTTCTGCAACAGAAGGGCTTCCGCATGATCGAGGCGATCGTCATCACCTTGATCGGGCTGGTGGGAGTCTCTTTTGCAGTAGAGATTGCGCTGGCGAATCCCAGTTGGATGGGGATCGCCCGAGGGTTTTTTGTGCCGTCCACGCAGATCGTTCGCAACCCCGGGATGCTCTACATTGCTATCAGCATTCTGGGCGCAACGGTGATGCCGCACAACCTGTACCTGCACTCGGCCATCGTGCAGACGCGCCAATTCGAGCGGACACCCGAGGGGAAACGCGAGGCAATCCGGTTCTGTACTCTTGATTCCACCATTGCGCTGACCATTGCGCTGTTCATCAATGCCGCGATTCTGATCGTTTCTGCCGCAGTGTTCTACCGCCATGGCTACAACCAGGTGGCGGAAATCAATGACGCGTATAAATTGCTCTCGCCGCTGCTGGGAGTGACGGGAGCAAGCACCGTGTTTGCGCTTGCGCTGCTTGCCTCGGGCCAGAACTCGACGCTGACTGGAACCCTTGCGGGCCAGGTAGTGATGGAAGGATTTCTGAATATCCGGTTGCGTCCGTGGCTGCGGCGGCTGATTACCCGGTTCCTTGCGATCATCCCGGCGATCATCGTCACCGCATTCTGGGGAGAACGCGGGACCTCGAAGCTGCTGATTTTCAGCCAGGTGATTCTGAGCATGCAGTTGAGCTTCGCAGTTTTCCCGCTCGTGCTCTTTACCGGTGACAAGCTGAAGATGGGCGAATTCGTGAATCCGCCGTGGCTGAAGTCTCTGTCGTGGGTCACGGCTGTTCTGATCGCGGTGTTGAATGCCTGGCTCCTGGTGCAGGCCTTCCGGGGTTGATTTTTCACCACAGAGGGCGCTCAGGCTCACTGAGAAACCCTACAACTACAAAGGACACCAAGTTTCACGAAGGACGGCGCTTGCTTTCTCGCTTCGCTCAATGCGGCCTTCCGGGGCAGCTTTCCTTCGTGAACCTTTGTGTCCTCTGTGGTTGAAAAAATGATCACCACGAAGGAACCCTTGCCACTACGAAATCTTCCTCCAGAGGATTAAACTAGATAGTTTCAGCTCTGCTCATTGTCGCTGGTGGTGCCGCAAGCGCGCGCCCGCATCTATGTTTCTTAGGAAGGCTTTCATATGAACAGCTTTGGCAGTCGCTCGACGCTCCGGGTTGGTGGCAAGGATTACGACATTTACCGCATCGACGCACTTGATAAGCAGGGCATTTCGACCAAGCACCTGCCGTACTCGCTTCGCATTCTGCTGGAAAATCTGCTGCGCACCGAAGACGGGCGCAACGTGACGAAAGAAGAAATTCGCGCGCTTGCCGCATGGAACGGAAAATCGAAGCCCGATAAAGAAATAGCTTTCACGCCCAGCCGCGTGCTGCTGCAGGATTTCACCGGCGTCCCGGCGGTGGTCGATCTGGCGGCCATGCGCGATGCGATGAAGCGGCTCTCGGGCGACCCGGCGCTCATCAATCCGCTGCAGCCTGCCGAGTTGGTGATCGATCACTCGGTGCAGGTGGACGAATTTGGGTCGAAGAATGCGTTCGACATGAACGCGCTGCTCGAGTTCCAGCGAAACAAAGAGCGCTATCAATTCCTGCGCTGGGGACAGACCGCGTTTCGCAACCTGGCGATCGTTCCGCCGGATACGGGCATTGTGCACCAGGTGAATCTCGAGTTCCTGGCGCGCGTGGTCTTCGTGCATGAAGAAGATGGCAAGCGGACGGCGTATCCCGACACCCTGGTTGGAACCGACTCGCACACAACAATGATCAACGGCCTTGGCGTGTTGGGCTGGGGCGTGGGCGGAATCGAGGCCGAGGCCGCCATGCTGGGGCAGCCGGTGTCAATGCTGATCCCGCAGGTGGTCGGAGTGAAACTGACAGGGCGCTTGCGCGAAGGCGCGACCGCGACAGACCTGGTTCTGACCATCACCGAATTGCTACGCAAGCATGGAGTGGTGGGGAAGTTTGTCGAGTACTTCGGCCCGGGATTGCCGCAACTGGCGCTGGCCGATCGCGCCACCATCGGCAACATGTCGCCGGAATACGGCGCCACGTGCGGAATTTTCCCCATCGACAAAGAGACGCTCACCTACATGCGTCTGACCGGACGATCGGACGAGCAGATTGCCGTGGTCGAAGCGTATTGCCGCGAGCAGGGGTTGTTCCATGACGAGAAGACTCCGGAGGCGGAATACTCCGAATTGCTGGCATTGGATCTCTCCACGGTGGAGCCGAGCCTGGCGGGACCGAAGCGTCCGCAGGACCGCGTGGCGCTGTCGAAGGCGGGCGAGTCGTTCAAGCAGGCGCTGCCTTCGCTGATCAAGTCCGGCAAGGAGGCGAAGGCGGGCAGCAACGGAAACCTGCAGCATGGAAGCGTAGTGATCGCGGCGATTACCAGTTGCACGAATACATCGAATCCTTCCGTCATGCTGGCTGCGGGCCTAGTCGCGAAGAAGGCGGTGGAACGCGGGCTGGAGGTTCCATCGTGGGTGAAGACGTCGCTGGCGCCGGGCTCGAAGGTCGTACGTGATTATCTTGAGCGCGCTGGTCTGACGTCGTATCTGGAGAAGCTGAAGTTTCACATCGTGGGCTATGGCTGCACGACATGCATCGGAAACTCGGGGCCTTTGCCGCCGGAGATTTCGCAAAGCATCGACGACAAGAATCTTGTAGTTGCATCGGTGCTGTCGGGAAACCGAAATTTTGAAGGCCGAATCAATCCTGACGTCCGGGCGAATTACCTGATGTCGCCGCCGCTGGTGGTGGCGTTTGCGCTGGCGGGGCGGATCGATCTCGACCTGCGCAAGGATCCGCTGGGCACGGGCAAAGACGGCAAGCCGGTTTATCTCGCGGATGTATGGCCTTCACAGGCAGAGGTGGAGGAGGCGGTGCAGAAGTCGATCTCGTCCGAGATGTTCCGCAAGAGCTACGGGGCGGTGTATGACGGCGACGAGCGCTGGCGCTCGCTGCAAGTCCCTGCGGGCGAGACCTACGCGTGGGACAAAGACTCTACCTACATCCGCAAGGCGCCTTACTTCGATGACATGTCGCTCAAGCCGTCGCCGGTATCGGACATCAAAGATGCGCGGGTGCTGGCGGTGTTAGGCGATAGCGTGACGACGGATCACATCTCCCCGGCAGGCTCGATCAAGAAAGACAGCCCGGCCGGAAAGTATCTGCAGGAGCACGGCGTGAAGCCGGCGGATTTCAATTCTTACGGCTCGCGGCGTGGCAATCACGAAGTGATGGTGCGCGGCACGTTTGCCAATGTTCGGCTGCGTAACCGCATGGTGAACACCGAGGGCGGATTCACGCGGCATCTGCCCAGTGGGAAGGAGATGTCGATCTTCGAAGCTTCGGAGAAATACATCGCGGAAGGAACTCCGCTGGTCATTCTGGCGGGAAAGGAATACGGGTCCGGTTCATCGCGCGATTGGGCGGCGAAAGGCCCGCGCCTGCTCGGAGTGCAGGCGGTCATCGCGGAGAGTTACGAGCGCATTCACCGCTCAAATCTCGTGGGGATGGGAATTCTGCCGCTGCAATTTGCGGCGGGCGAGAGCGCGCAATCTTTGGGACTGACTGGGGAAGAAGTGTTTGAGATCGGCGGAATTAAAGATCTTATTGGAAACTTTGCCGCTGGGCGGCAACTGAAAGTGCGCGCGACTGCGAATGGCAAGACGAAAGAGTTCAGTGCGCTGGTGCGGATTGATACTCCGCAGGAAGCCCAGTACTACGCGAACGGCGGCATCTTGCAGTACGTGCTGCGGCAGTTGCTTACGGGGAAGACCAATCCGGAAGCGGTGCACGCGTAAGTAAAACGTTGACAGGGCTGGGGTTATCGCTGTTTCGCTGGTGCAACTCATTGCACATTGACCGGGGCGCCAGCGACGAGGCACAATGCTGCGCAGCCCGAAGCGTCTCGGGCTCAGTGAGGCCCCATGAAGTGTTCCTGCCTAGCTGTGGTCTTATGCTTCGTTTTTACGTCGTCGCCCCTGTTCGCCCAGCCTAATGTCGGGACGGCAGCTCTGACGTTCACCACCATTGATGTTCCGGGGGCGGGATTCACCGACATCTGGGGCATCAACGTTGCTGGAGACGTTGTTGGAAACTATGGCACGAACAGCAGCGATCCTCATAAACGTGGGTTCTTGTACAGGAATTCCACCTTTACAACCGTTGGTTACCCAGGCGCTTATAGTTCCTCCGCAGAGGGAATAAACGATTCGGGCATGATCGTTGGATATTCAGAATTCAGCGGTGGGTCAAGTGCTTTCGGCTTCGCGTACGACGGAAGCACCTACACGCCTATCAAGGACGGTAGCAACAGTTCGACCGTGGTGGACGGTATCAATAACGCCGGGGTGATAGTTGGGGGAACGGGAACAATCTTTTCGGCGAGAGCATTTGAACTGGTTGGAGGTCAGTTCAAGTTGGTAAGGTTCCCTGGACCCAACGTCGAGGCATTCGCGACAGGCGTGAATAATTTGGGCGTAGTGGTCGGATGGACCGGGCCGCCCTACCAAGCCTATATTTACAAGGGCGGAACGTTCCGCAATATTGATTTTCCCGGTGCGACCAACACCATCGCTTGGGGAATTAATGATAGAGGCGTGGTTGTGGGATGGTTCTTTGGAGCGGGCGGAAATTGTAATAACTGTGCATTCGCGTGGAAGCAGGGTAAGTATCTGATATTCAGTTACCCTGGTGCTATCGCTACATCAGCAGCAGGGATTAACTTTTCAGGACAAATTGTAGGATCGTACGAACTGCCTGACTTCACCTGTCACGGTTTTGTCACAAGTCCAATCAGCCAGTTGGAGTTCTGAGTTTCGAAGCCTGGGCATTCCGAAAGAGATAGGGGGGTTGCGACGCACGCAGCCCCCTTTTCGCTTGACGCTTTAGAAAGTGATCCAATGTTGAACAAACGGTGACCCAGTGGATCCGACCAAAAAGTTCATGATCTGAGTGGCTACTTTCTTCTCGCCCGGTGCTCCTGGGTGGGTGAAGTCTCCCCACTGCATAGAATCCATGCTGTTGCCGGAGCGGAAGTCAGAGATGTTGCCTGGACAACGCGAACTATTCTGTCCATTGCACCAGTTCACCCCGGCGCTGCTGAAATTTTGAGCGCTCGCCCAGAGATACGGTCCCCAATCAAACCAAGGTGTGTTGTTATAGTCCACCAGTCCAGAATATGGGTCGCTACTGGTGACGTTGTTGGTCTGATTGATCTGCGCGACGATCAGCCTTTGCACAGTAAATCCTTCCTCATAACAGACTGTTACGAAACGCGCCCGCATAAGTGGCACTATCTATGGTCGCGGCTAGTTATAGGTATTAGTGGAGATGCACTCAGACGGTGCGATGAGATTAAGTTACGAGGATTGCTGTCAG